>JAABUO010007294.1_pt1 | contig 12621 bp, 4 predicted proteins | sample 5559291 | NCBI WGS metagenome assembly JAABUO01 (sample SAMN10711878, study PRJNA513372) | rock metagenome | isolation source: Antarctica rocks | place: Antarctica: Victoria Land, Finger Mt sud
TTAAATTATAACACGCTTTACGTATATTATAAAAAGATTATTGTTTACATACGTAAAGCATTATATTAATAAATATTATATAATATTAAGAATAATGTAAATAAGTAATACATTTATTAATAAGAAATTTACATAAAAACGCTTTTATAATCTTTTAAAAAGTAAATAAAATTAAAGTCTGAATTTTATAATTCTTATCGCTTATTTTCGAATTAAGTTAATTCGTAGTAATCTCATCTCGTAAAATTTCGCGTATTATTCTTTCGAAACAGAGTTTAAATATTAATAAATTCGCATTTTTCTAATAACGACGAATCTTTTAAAGAGCGATGATTTCTTGCTTTCATTTTCTCTTTATCTTTATCTGTCGTAATAAATTAATTATTAATTACTTAATGCATTATTTGTTTACATTATCTTCTTAATCTTATTTATCTTATTTTTCGACATAATCTTATTATCTTTCTTTAATTCTTTCTTAATTTAATTTAATGAAAGTTTATTATTACGAGTTAATTTTCTTAAATTATTACGCGATGCGTCTTCGTTTAATTTTTATATTATATTAAATCTGTTAATAATGCGTAATAAGAAATGCATTATTTAAATATATTATTTGTTTACTTAATACGAGTCATGATATAAATTAAAGTAATTTTCTAATTAAATATAAATTAAAAACTTAAGTACGATGTAAACTAAAATAATTAATGCGATGTAAACTGAAGTAATTATTACGATGTAAAATAAAATAATTAAAATAATTAATGCGATGTAAAATAAAACGACTGAGATAATTAATGTAATATAAATTAAGATAATAATTATATAAATTATAATATTAAGATTATAAATGTAATGTTTACAGCTTTAAAATTATAAATAAATTTTAACATTTAGTCTTAACTTTAACTTTATTTACATTTTACATTTATTTTAACTTTAACGATATTTACGCTTTACATTTATTTATTACATTTATTCATTATGATTAAATATATTATAAAGAAAGAAAAAGCATTTTAACATTATTATCATGTAAGAAGATTATTATACATTATTTATATACATTATCATTAAGATTAATTAAAATCGCAGAATGTTTAATTTATTAATTAAGTTACAGTTAATTATTAATAAAAATCGTGCTATGAAATGAAATAAAGATTAAAAAACTCTTTATATTAAACAAAACGTTAATCGAATAATTCTTTATAAGTAACTCATTAAGCTAAGAAACATTAACGTTTATTAAAATGTATTAGAAAAGAAGCGAAGAAATATAAAGAATAATATACGAGATATGATTACGAATAATCGAGTAAAGAAAAGTTCATATGATAATGCATTTAAGTAATGCATATAAATTTTAAAAGCTGATAGTATAATAGCTTAATGCTTTAAAGCAGATTTAATAAAAAAGATAAGAAAGAAGAAAACTGCGAAGCAGATAAATATTAAAGTCATAGCTATAAAGATAATATCTGAGTTGGTTTTTATTATTAAAGTATATACTTATTATGTTTAATGTAAAAGACGTAATTAATGTGTATGTTAAATTATTACGAATTAAGATGAATTTAATAATATTATGTTTAAATACATGATATTAATAATTAAAATGATTTAATAACGTATCTTACATTATGAAGAACTCGAAGACTTAAAAGCAATAAATAATTCAGATGTAGTTAATAAATTTAATAAGTTCATGAGTATACTTTTTAGCGAGAAAAATGCGACGAATCGTAAGATACTTAATTTATTAACTTTAACTGAAAACGAATTAAAGAATTTAATTAAAGTTAATAATAATGAAATTAAGAGAAAGTATAATAAAATAAGAAATGATGCGAAGATGATTAAGAATGAGTATAAGAAGAAAGAAAAGAAGAAGAAAGAGAAGAAGAAGAAAGAAGAGAAGAAAAACGAAGAGAATCATGAAATTATTAAGATTTTAAACTAGTAATTTTAAATAATTAATTATATTATTCTCTTACATTATTCTTTTATATTATTATGTAATAAGTTAAATGTTATATCGCTTCATGTCTTAACGAATCGAGTCGAGAATTCGAGTTAATACTCGATATTAATATTATAACTCGGCTCGATTACTTAATATTAACATTATAACTCGACTCGAATACTTAATTTTAAAATCGTAATTTAACTCGAGTCTTAGCGAATTAAAAACTTAATTTAAGCTTAATATATTAACTCGTCGCGATTAGTTTAAATCTTTGCTTAATACGATAACGTTTAAAAAAATAATCTTCGTAACGTTAAATTTACACTTCTTAATATTAATTTATAAGTTAGCTTACTTTAATCGTTTAAGAATTAAACTTACATGTTTTTAATACTTCTTTTTAGTTCGATTATAAATTAAAATGTCATTAAGATATGCTTAATAAAACTTGTTAAGAAAGTTTTATAAGATACCGTTAATGTATTACTGAAACGTGCTAAGATTATTAATTAAATTAAAGAAAAGTATTTTATATTTATAAGATTTTAAAGCGATAATAAACGTAATTATGTCTTTACTTTTAAGATATATACAAAGTTTATTAAAGACGACGATAATGTTCAGTTAAGTAAAATATTTACAGCTTATAATCTTTTTTATTACTTCTTTAATTAACGATAAGAAATAGTAATTTCGTTTAATTATAACGTTAAGCTTTTAATAATTAGTATAAAGACGTAAGTCTTTATTAATCTTTAAAGTAAATAACATTAACGAAGAATAAAGAGTCTTATTAAAGATAATAAAATTCTTTAATAAATTTTCATTTAAATACTTCTTAATCTTTTAAAGCTTAAAAGAAAAAATTTAATAAACTCGATTTTAAAATAAAATAAAGTTACTTATTAATTTTATCTTATAATTACAGAAACGATGTAACGAAAGCTTATTTATATATAATTAATTAAACATATTTAAATAATCGTAATATTTAAGTAAAACTCTTTATTAAAGCTCTTTAATGTTTTAAAAAACAGTCTTTATAATTAATAAACTGATTTCTTTCATTTAATATTTTTAATTTAATGTTAATTAATTATTAATATTAATTATAAATAAAGTAAAGATTTAAATGTTATAACGACGTGCTAAATAATTAAAAAACGTTGCTTTAATACTGTATATAAAAAACAAAACGTTCGTCTTTGTAAATTTAAATCGAGCTAGAATATTAAATATACGAGAAAGATTAAACTCGAGTTATTTCGTATTCGTATAAAATAATAAAACTTTTAACGAAGAAAGAGATTTTAAATAAGACGAGCTTAATAATTTAAAAAAAAAATTCAGTTCTTACTTATTTTTAATCGCAATCTATAATGATTCATTTAAAGCTTGCTTAATATAATATTATGTTATTTTAAATTTATTATTAACATTAAAATTATAAGCTTACGATGTTTTTAAATAACTAAGTTTAAGTAAATAACATATGTTATTTACTTCTTAATGATCTTATCGTTAAAATCTTTAACTCGTTTAAGTTTAAAAAGTTAAATTATTTTTATTTTTAGAATTTCGTATATGATAAAGATTTACTTTTCATGAATTAAAATGTAAATCGTGCATTTAGTATTAAGAAAATATCATAATTTAAATAAATAATTTAAAATGAAAACGTAATAATTAAGAACGAAGAAATGTAAAGAAAATAACTTTAAACTAACGTTATTATCGTTATAATTATTATTAATTAACGTTTTAAATAATATTATCTTACTTTTAATTAAAACTTTAACAGAAATAATTAGTTTTTCGAGCTCGAGTTCGAGTTTAATTTAAAATTCTTCGAATTTTATTTATTAATATTAATTTTATTAATTAAAGTATTACGATAAAAGATAAAGATTAATAAAGTAAAAGATATAAAACTTTATCATAATTAAGAATAATTATTAACGAAATATTTTAAACGATGATAATTATAATTATTATTATTTTACGCGTTATCTTAATGTATACGCTTTAACGTAATAATCGTTAACTTAAAGATTATTCGTTTACATATTTTAATTTTAATAATTAATTTCTTAATTATAATATTAAATGATATCGTTTCTTTTAACTCTTTAACTTTTTACTCGCGAAGCTTTTTTTTATTCATTTAATAATACTTATTATTAACGTGTATTAAATAATTCTTAATCTTTTAAAGACTTAAAGAGCTTAAATAATGCGAAGACGCGAAGAAAGTTTATTCTTTAAATTAGTTATTAATTATCTTTCGTTATAACTTAAACGCGAAAATAAACGTTTAAATTTCAAGTAAAATTTAACGAACAACGAGATGCTTTAAACTAAAATTTTATATTATTCTTAATACGTATTTACATGATTAATATTTTTATAAATTTTTAATAACTTTAATAATATCTCGTTAATAATAACGTATAAATTATTTAATTTAAAATTCTTTCGCGCGTATATATATTTAACGACTTCGTCTTTGATACGTAATAATATATAAATTATCTTAACGCATTCGAAATTATAATAATTATAATTAAATTTTAGTTTATTTTAAATCTTTTTTAAATTAATTATTTTATGTAAAAGCTTCGTTATTAACGAATAAAGAAGAATGAAAAAAACGATATATCTTCGCGTATGTCTTAAGCCTGCAATAACTTAATTTTATATTATTTCTTTAAGACTCGTCGTTTCGCTTCTTTCGTTATTCTTTTTTAATAATATTCGCGAATTAAAATATCGTAAAGAATAATAATTTTAAGATTTAAATCTCATTATTTACGAAGTTCAAAAAAGACTTTATATAAACGTTTTAATTCGTTTTTAGCTTATTTTTATAATTATATATAATTAATAATGTTAAAAGAAATAAAAACATTATTAAATTCGTTAAACGCGTTTATTAAAAGAACGAATATGCGTTAATTCTTAATGTTTTTAAGTAAAAATTAGTAAAGAGCGAGATTTAAATTAAAATAAATAAAAATGTTTAACGATTCTGATTCGTTTTCTTAAGTTATAACAGAATTTTATTTTATTTTATTTTTTATTTAAAGAAGAAAAGAAGATTTTTTTAAAAAACTTTTTTTAACTTCGCTCGATTAGTTAACGAGTTAAAATAAGATAATTACTTCGTGAACTTCACTTTACTTAAAGTAAACTTTATTTAAACTTTACGAAGACTTTATTTCTCGCATTATACTTAATTAAGTACGCATTAAGCTTAATTTAATAATCTTTAAAGTTCATTACGTACTTTATTTACATGCTTTATCGTCGTTCTTTTTTATTATTTATCTTTTATATTAATATTTATAATGTTTATAACTTTAACATTTTCATTAAACGATTTAATTAATAAGATTTATTTTACGTTAAATAATTTAATTATCGCGATTAATAAATATGCGAAGAACGAAAGCTATGCAATCAGAAAGCGTCGCTTTAAATCATTTAAAAAACGTTTTTATAAAAGTTACAATTATTTACGACGTACACGACAAGATAAAGTTTATAAATTAAAGTCATCGTTTTAAATTTAATAAACGAAAGAAGTACTCGTTTAAATATAACGTTAAGTTAAAGAATAATTACGAAAACGAGTATAACATAAGACGATAACATTTTACAAAGATTATCTTTAATTATAATTATTCTTTTATTAATTAAAGCGCGTATTTTATTTATCGTAAAGTAATTATAATCGCGAAGATTAAGAAGAAGATCGAAAAAAGATTTATTAAAGACTTTAAAACATTTACTACGCTTATTAATTTGCGTCTTAACGATAACGCGAAAAACTTAGTCTTTAAGTTTTAAAATATCTGAAACGCGCATTAAGGACTAAAGATAAAGTAATTAAAATTATTAACACTTACGCAGACGTTAATGCGAAAGCTAAATAATAATATCATTTAATATATAAATTACAAGAAGAAACGATATAGCGACGAGCTTAAGTTTTTCTTTTACACATTTAACTACATGTAATAACTTCTTCGCGAAAATTTAAATATTTTAATCATAAATTGCATTTATAAAACGAATAAATATAAGATGTTATTGCTTATAATTATTAAAGTAACGTGTCTGAACATTTCTTTCTTTATCGTTTTTTACTTTATGAAGAGCGAGTTTTTTAACGATTATTACTGAGTATTAAAAGCCTTAAAACGATTATACGATTATCTTAATTTATCGTATTTAAACGTTATTATATTAAATAATAATAAAGCGCTTACTTTAATTATACTAAACGTTTTTAAACGACGCGAATTTAATCGTAATAATATTAATTACGCTTTATGTTTTTAATACATTAATAATAATCTTACGAAATATTATAAGAAGTTTTTCGTCATTAAAGAAAACTAAGATTCGTGTTTAAAGAAGTAAAAGATTTTTCTTAAGATAAACGCGCGAATTAATATTTACATTAAAGAATATATTTAATCGCAGCGTTAAAAGTAAATAAAGTATTATATTAATAAAATTTTATACTTTAATAATATTATTATTTTACGCGACGAAGACGAACATTATATCGTTAAGAAAAAGCTTTAATTTTTAATTAACGATCTTTATACAGTAATTAATAAGCTTATAATTTTATTACTAAATTATAATTATAATTATAATAATAAAATTAAAGAGATAAAAACGCGTTTATTAAAAAAGCTTCGTAATTAACTCTTTTTACGAGATTTTATCGCATTAATAAGCTTAATAATTTTAAATATAATTATTAATTAATATTTACGCGTTATAAACGAGTTTATAATAATTATAACATGTATTAACATCTTTATTATGATTATAAGTTTATCGTACGCTTATCGCATTCAGAATTATCTTTATAATTAAGCTAACGAACGCGTTTTAAAGTTAAAGAATATTCATTTTTATTAACGATTCGTGAAGTCATAATTAAGATACGCGATAAAATAAATGAAGAAATAAGAAAAGAATTATACAAACGACGACGATGATAACGAAGCTATGAATGTTAATTTTACATCTTCGTTAATTACTTTTAATAATAATATTTTACGCGTTTAAAAATTAATAATAATAAAAGTTAAAGAACGATCTTCGAGCGCATTAAATCGAGCATGAACAGAAGCTTAACAGCGTTTTATTACTGCATAACGATGACAGCGAGCTTTTAACGAGTTTACACAGCGCGAGTCGTTTAACTTTAAGTATGCGTAAATTTAAATATTTAACAGTTAATTATCGTCGTTTACTTAAACGTAACGCGATAATTAAGAAAATCGTTAACGAGATAAACGAAAAAATACTTAAGAAAAAGTTACGAAAGATTAAACTCGTGATGTTTTAATCTTTTACATAAACAGTTTTTAAATGTAAATTATACTTACAAATAAAGATTAATTTTAAGCATGCGAAAGTTATGTTTTAAATTTAATATTTACTTTAAGAAATTAATAAGATGTTATATAAAATTTAATGATAAATGAACACAAATTTAAATATCTTTTTATCTTTTTAAAGTTTATTAATTTAATTTATTTACGAAGTTAATTTAATTATTTAATTAAATATAATGCGAAGAATAAAGTTTTCGCAAAGTTTAAATAAAGTTCGCTTTAAGTAAAATGAATTTCGCGAAGTGATTATTTAAAATAATTTATTTAAAATTCGCTTAATTAAGTAGCGAGCTAAAATAATTTATTTAAACTTCGCTCGTTTAAATACAAGCTAAAATGATTATTTAAAATTCGCTTAATTAAGTAACGAGCTAAAGAAAGAACATTTCTTCTGTTTAAGTAATGTTTTAATTTTAATGTTTTTCGTGCTTTTTAAAGTCGTTAACATATACTTCGTTATATAATTTTCTTTATTCGTTTATATCACGAATAATGTAAGTAATAAACTTTAATTTAATATTAAAATTATATAAATTAAGTTAATATAAATATAATAACTAGAAAACTAAAGTTAAGAAGAAAAGAATTAATCTTTAAGATATTATTTACTTATATGTATTTTTAGCTCAAGCGTTAAATTATATATAATTAGCGAGATTACATAATTTAACTTAATAGCTAACGTTATTTAACGTAAATTTAAATTCATTTACTTTATACTCGAGATTTTAATTATTAACGCGATTAAACTAATTATTAAGTTAAGTTTTAATATTAATATTTTAACTTAACTTAAATACTTAATATTAATATTATAATTTAACTCGAATACTTAATATTAACTTTAAGTTAAGTTATAATTTAAGTTTTTAATTTAATTCGTTAAGTAATTAAAAATGACGTTACATATTAAATTTTACTAGTTTTAAATTTATTACGTTATTATTATTAAAAGACTTATAATAATAATTAAAATTGTTTTCTTATTCTTTTATATCATCTTTTCGTTATTTATATTACTCTGTTACATTATTATTAATATATATTATAAAATGTTTAAGTTTAATAAAATATACGAATTATTAAAATCTTTAATAATTTAATTAATTAAATATATTACTTTCTTACATTATTCTTTTACATTATTATGTAACAAGTTAAATATTATATCGCTTCATGTTTTAACGAGCCGAGTTAAGAATTCGAGTCAATACTCGATATTAACATCATGACTCGACTCGAATACTCGATATTAACATCATGGTTCGGCCCGAATACTCGATATCAACATCATGACCCGGCCCGAGCTCGGTGTACCGACCCGCCGCGGCCAGTCTAGGCGCGATCTGCAAATACAGGGAATTTGATTGGTCAGCACAGCGAAAATAATCCCTGACTGTGGCTTCAGCGCCAACAATTAAAACCCCGGGTACCACAGTAACCTAGATCTAACTTAGATCTAGGATAGATCTAGTCTGGATCCAGCCCCGAATCGTGACAGCATGGCATCGGGTGGGATACAGGCCTGAATGAACTCAAATGCAGACGGATCGCTGCTGGCTCAACAGTCTCTGTACAGCGTCGATGGCGCCACTTCGTTTACATCCAGGGTTGCAGCTTCAGTATGCCTGCAGAGGATGCTACCAGTGATACTTATTTATTTAGTGTCAACCAAGGGGTTCGTGTACATATCCTATTTAGATTGAGGTCTTGTTTATTAGGCCTGCACGGCGCTAGCAAAAGTCTTTCTAGAACGGCAGAATCTTCGTGAGCCACTCAGATGCGCTGCGGATTTTGTATGTTCAAGCCGTGTATAATTGATGAGGGTTGGTCTTCTCATTCTCTACTAGCAATCTCATGGGGTGGTTAGCCCAATCAATTGCATTCCTGTCTTTAGATTCCCCCTAGTCAGCACTGCTACTCTTCTCTGAGCCTCTCTGCAGCTTTCAGTAAAGCTATCGAAAGCTATAGTACCTGGGTCAGTGAGTGCTTCCTTGATATTTAGGCCGTTTATACATAGCATTTTGTAGTTTAGCGGAGGATAATTCTCTTTCTACACTACAGTTCAGATACAAGAATATAGTTCAACTTGATTTCGAACGACTTTAACCAACATTCAAAGATTTGAGAAAGAACAAGAAGGGTGTACGGTTCTAAGATCGGGTGAATGACCGAACATAAAAGAGCAATATAGATATTAAGGTACAAAAACGTCGCAGAACCAAAGCATAAACCACCTGTTTACACAGAGCACAGAAAGTCTGAGAGCCTTAAATGTCTTAAGCGCTGCCGCAGAATCTTAAAGAGTAGTGGTGGTGCCCGTTATAACATTCCCTAGAACTTGTTCTGAAATCCTGTACAGCATCATGCGTCTCGGCTGCGTGTCTTTCAATGAAGCCTTTAGCATTGCGGACCTGCCGACTCAAGCTCAGAGGCCTCGGGGGCGCGAGTATTAGGTGCAAGGACATCATGAGCGCAGTCTCTTCCCCTTTCCTGTGACTTGACCAACGTTATCTTCCCTGTCGCGCTTTTGACCTCGCAGGCTTCGCCTCGGAGTCGGTCTCTCGCCTTGAGACTCAAGGTCAAAATTGGAGAGCCTTCGCCCAGCACCTGACATATCTGAATACGTGAAGCTGTGATTCTGGCTGTCGCCATCGGGTTTTGCATTGACGTCGGCTTCTGTGCTGGCTCCAACCTCAGTTTTCCGTACAACCCCTGGCAATGGTGTGTAGTGTTCTTCGATAGCGCTTTCTTCGGCAGCCATCATGTGCAGCCACCACAGGGCAAGATTCACTGTCATTCCTTTGTATCTGTTATCTCCGGCCTCCCAATCATTGTCCCATGGGATAGCTTGATATTCCAATATCCCGGTATTACGGGCACGAGTGGCAGGGGTCGAAATAGAGCTTTTTAAGGATCTTTCTATCTCGATAGCCGATCGTGAGCTGGTCTGAGAGCCCGGACGAATCCGTACAACGACGAGCTCCTTATCAGAGATCAAATATCCATACCGGGCGTTGCATCTGACGCAGTATGCAAAGATCTGGCACAACGGTCTGAGCCATGCTACCGTTTTTGGATCATCCTCTACCTCTCCAAGCTTGATAACAGCGCTCGACCAAACTTTGCTGGGTTTGGTATCCCCGGGTAAGACATTTTCTGATTTCTCTGTGGAAGTAGCAGGCCTTTTCACCCCTGCCCAGTCTGGGCGAAAACCGGAATCACCACCTGGGTATTGTGCTTGGCCGCCTCGGATCATATGTATCCTGCCATCATTTATGCTGGTGTTCAAATGGCTCTGAGCTATCGGAAGCGCTTCGGACATCATAGAGTAGCTCCATTTAACAATTAAACATGAAAGGGAGTCCTCATCATGAATCTCGCAGAACGGAAACTCAGGGATCGTCGAGAAGTTTTGAAGCGTGAAAGGAAGCCTCAGAACCCCGTTCAATTGACCACCGTAGATTGATTTGAGCGATTCGTATTCGAAATCTTTCCAAACCTCAATAAATCTGGGTGTTTCCCATGTATTCTTTTTGGATCTAGTGGGGCATCCTCCTTCACACACTCTATTACTGATGACTGGGTTCTCGCTTCTCAAGTAATCTAGTAGAGATTGTCGAGGACTTTCCATGGTCAGAGATTTTAAAATTGTGGACTTGGTCGAGCTTTCAAGGAATCAATGGGGGATGTTTAACAATCAGTCGGGGCATCTTGACTGTGACTATATATCATAGCGGTTGCCTTGTGTAAACTTCAAACTCGTAGCTGGGTATCTAAAAAAGGGGTCACATGATTAAATCGGCAGTGCGGTGAGTCAGTAATTTTAGATAGTCCATGAATAGAGCCAAGAATCATCAGCGCATAGGCCGATCTATTCCACTGCGAGAAGAGGCGTGGTAACCAATGGGAGAAGACCGAATAGTCAGAAGCGTTTTGTTGGGGAAGCTGGCACTTGATATGTGTCTGGTTCTGAGGGTTAGTAATCTTCCTACATATACATTGCATGAACATAGAGCATGAGAGAACGAATGATCCTCCGGTGAGCGCAAGCCGTGAAATGGTCTGGTCCAATGTTTTTCTTATAACGAACCCAAGGTTGGCTGATGATAGAAGTGCACCAGGGGTCTTTTGCAAGCCATCACGCGTGATCCAGAATGGTGGGTCGGAACGGATCGTTACTGATTTGCAGTTGGGGCGGGGTTCGTTCTAAGCATTCATTGGCCCATTCCTCACCACTAAGGAACTGTCAGATAGGGTTCCCTCAAGTTGCCTTATCATTTACACCACCCCGTGTAGCTGGCTGTTCGCCCAAGACTCTATTGAAAGTATTTCTTTTTCTGGCTTTAGGGACATATAGACCCGACTGGTTTCGACATGCAGCACGCGGCGCTCCTAAGAAACCGAGCGACCCCGCAATCTCGGCTGGAATGCTGGCACCCGATAGTGACTTGTTTTCTTGCCTTCATAATCGACACCTGAGGCATATCTCTCTAGTATGGAACAGTACCCCTTTGAAGACCCTCAAAGTATCTAGATCGCATACTTCTGCCATTCAATAGTAGTGGACGATGTCTGTGGTCCCTCGTTACACAGAGCCACTTCCTCAGTGCGAAGGCCCAAAACTTCACCCTTTCAAGCCTCGTAAAACTACCATCAAATTCCTCCGTCTTCTCAGTGACGTTCAATCTGATGGTCACGCGCACGTCTTCGAAGTCTCTATAGGATTGAAGAAGTACGCACTGAAAATGGTGTTCAAATCTTTCTCTGAGTTCCGGCTCTGAACATGTTTTAACATGTTAACGTGTCTCTAGTTCAAATTCTATGACGACGAGGAAGATCGAGCAGGATTATTCGGCGAAGAGATCGATTTAGTACCTATTAACCGTCTCCGGGCCCACATGGATCCTTTTTACAACGAATGCCGCGCTTTTGGGAAAATCATTGAGTCAGATCTTAATGGCAAAATTGCAGTCCGCTGTTACGGTTACTTAGCTGTTTCAGCTGAGAGGGAACAAGAACTAGAAGAGAACTTCAACATAAAGACATGGGATCGTCCCAAGGAGGAGGGTTCGGACCCAGCATCCCAAAGACAGCCATTTCGAGCTATTGTCAAAGACCTAATTCTCGAGACTGTATCTTTCACCTTAACACATGTGAAAAAGATCTTAAGAGATCTGAAGAAAATGCGACAGCTGGGTGTCTATCCGATGGATGTGCAGGCTAGAA
>JAABUO010007296.1_pt1 | contig 12620 bp, 13 predicted proteins | sample 5559291 | NCBI WGS metagenome assembly JAABUO01 (sample SAMN10711878, study PRJNA513372) | rock metagenome | isolation source: Antarctica rocks | place: Antarctica: Victoria Land, Finger Mt sud
AGTCAACTCAGCATCGGATACCGTCGAAAACAAATCAAGTGGTGACCATTAGCATTGCCGCTTATAAGATGTGCAATTCGATGACGGCGAGGTATTACAAGAGTTGTGACGATCGTCTTGCATTGAACTCTGCGGGGAAAGCGGGGAGGAAAACGATGTTGACCGGGTTATAGGCGTTTCCAAAGGTATACAAGAGGCTGCGCTATGGGGCTATATAATTGTGAGAGTGATTTACCGTGTCGAGACCACCTGCGATCGGCGTGTAGTGGTAGCTGCAAGCACGGACAGCCCTCTACCGCCAGTGCATTCTTTGACAGGTGCATGTGAAACAAACGAATCAGCATTTACGACTAACGGAGGGCGATATGCAATTCCTTGTAACATGCCACGATCACCGAGTTTCTATTTTGGTGTGTTACATCTGCAGCAGGAACAAATCCTATGTACACCTGGACAGACATGTATCAACCGATGGCTGAGACATGTACTGCGTTTGGTTGATCTTTTAATAGATTTGTAGGATACGAATCTGCCTTACACAATCTTTGAGGCAGGTATATCTTTTCTTGGTAACACCTTTATCTTGTTTGGCGCTTGCCACGGTATATTGAACCTTCGAAATGCCTCTCTGGCATAACTCCTCAAATATAGACCGCGTTTTTCATCAAATTATACTAGTACCTTAAATGTGGAGACTCGGCAACATCTGAGGAGGTTATTGAGGTTTGTACTAGAAGAGGTGAAACTGTCATACAGAGCTTGGAAGCCTGAAATTCGCAGGTTATTTTATTTCTCATTGATTGCGATGCACCCCCTGAATGTTTGAGAAGGCAACTCATCGAGAGTAGTGGTGTGGGTGATCTTCTCCATCCAGCGCCTCTCTAGCTATCCTCAAGAATACGCCCAAGTACCCCGGAGAGATGAGAATATACATCAAAGAAATTTGCAGTGCGAGAATCGACCCGAATTGTTGAAGGCTGCTTAGACCATGGCCATTACCAGGAAGCATACAGCCATCGGGACGTTAGTTCGAGGCATTCCTCGTCTGAAAAGTAGAGAAAACCCGGAATCCCTCAACCCTTCTGCATTGGAGAGCTCGCAACATCGGAAGCCGACGTGGTATCAACAACGTCTATTACGTTGGCGTGCGGGAGCGTTGGCAAGCTGTTCTACGGCTCTCCTAGTCCTCATTATCAACATTAGTGTGACAATGTGGGCGACTGCTAAATACCCCTTGGCTGGCCACGTTGGTCTGCTCTTCAATGGAGACTGCGCAAAGGCTAAGTCTATCAATGCTTGGCTACAAGTAGCCGTTAATATACTTAGCACAGTTCTGCTTGGAGCAAGCAACTACTGTATGCAGTGTCTAAGTTCACCAACTCGAGAGGAAATTGATCGGTCACATGCTCGAGGATTTTACCTGCACATCGGTGTGCCCTCAGCACACATTTTCTGGGGGGTTGGTCGGCGTCGTAGGTTATTGTGGCTTGTTCTCGCAATTAGTGCGCTTCCGTTGCACTTCGTGTATGTGTTTCGTCCCTCAAAATTCCGTTTTACTATTGATGTCTTCCGCAGATACAACTCAGTGGCGTTCCTGACCACATAAGCAAACCAGTATACTGTTATGGCTGCATCTGAAAAGTTTCTCGAAGGCTCAGAGTACGATATAAGCAATCTCTCGAGTCTGGACGGTCCCGATGGTACGCTTAAAGACCTTGTCGAGACGGCAAATAATTTTCGAAACAGGATAAAAGTCCCAGGTCTTTTCCGACACTTAAGCGCTCGTGACTGCCTCGCAGTCTACGCGACGCAATATGTGTCAACGAGGGGTGACGTACTTCTTGTGCAAAATCATACTAGAGTAGAATTTTATAAGAATCCGACCAGCTATTCATCCGATCCTTCGGAAGAAGGTCATACCCCATTTAGCTACATATTGGGTCCCTCCTCCCTAACACCATACACTCCGATGGGACCTCCTGTTCGGTCATATGAAGACTACGCGCGCAAAAATGGACTTCCTTACCTAAGCAGTCCTGTGGTTTATCCTTCTTACGATTGGCAGTGCCCTCAGGGCAGCCCCAAGCCGTGTCACCCCGAAAATAGAACGGTGATTCCCGACCCGGATGACTGGAGACCGTATGGCGACAAAGTGCAGTACTGCTGGAGCGAAAACGTAGTAGAAAATTGCAAGCTCAGCTTCAATCTGGACTTTGCCGTTATTGTCATGTTATGCAACCTATGCAAGGTAATCGGCATGTTTCTAACATATAAAACTCACAAGCAATGGGCTTTGATCACACTTGGTGATGCAATTGAGAGTTTCTTGGATCGTCCAGATGATTCAACTCTCGGGCTGTGTATTTACTCTACTGATCGCATTCAGCTCATATGGGGCTGGGGAGGGGGTAGTCCCTATAATCTTGTACCCGAATTAATGAGTGCCAAAGATCAGTCTCTTCTAGATATTAGTTCTAAGCAGTGGAGACCTCGATCTCGATATTGGGCAGCTGCCCCCAATCGGCGGCGATGGGCGTGTTGTTTCATTTTGTGAGTTTCTCACCTAGCTAATTTTCCCTTGCTCCGTCCAAGATCTTGTCCGTGGATTCGATAAAGTTGACTTTACCTAGATACTTTGCTGGCATTATTGTAGTACTTATAATGCTTTTCACAGCAATGGAGGGTCTGCCCAAAACCTGGACTGCTCTCCAAAGTCTGGGGATTGGGAACCGCGTCGGCAGCAACACACTGTCTGGGCAATTCTCTTTCACGACCGCAGTCTTGCTTGCCAACATGCCACAAAACATTCTTTCATACCTTTATTTATCCCTTAATGGCCTTTATACTTCGATGATTGCAGGTACGTAGTGGAAATTATCTTGCAAGATATAGCAGGTTTATCTCACACTATAGACATGAGGAAGTTGCTTGCAAGTATCTGACAAGTCTAATAGGCGACGAGTGGATGCAGTATTCCAATCATCGGAGACCGCTTCGCGTTACCTCTCCGAAAGGTGCTCAGCGGAGCACGTATTGGCTCCAGCTTCCATATAAATACTCCCTCGCTTTGCTCACCCTTTCCAGTGCACTAGGCTGGCTGGCTTCGCAAAGCCTTTTTCTTGTTCAGATTGACATAATGAATGCCGCCAGATCAATGGGAATACCGCTTTCAAGCTGTGGCTTTTCTCCTGAAGCGATAATTCTAACATTGATTGTGGCAAGCATAATAGCTTTAGGGGCTATTTGAACAGCGTTGAGAAGATATTCATCGGGAATGCCGCTGGCGTCTACGTGCAGCGCTGCTATCTCTGCCGCCTGTCATCCTTCACCTGATGATATTGATGCAGCTGTTTTGCCAGTGCAGTGGGGAGTTGTGAGTACTAAGGACGGCATCTGGCACTGCTCTTTTAGTAGCAAGTTGGTGGCCCCTCCAATACCTGGACAAATATACGTTTGAGTTGAGAATTTGAGTTGAGCGGCCCGCTAGGGAAAGGTAAGACTCAGCTATCGACTTATTTTTACGATATCCGGAATACTAAGATGACGCTAGAGCCACAAATATAGAAATCTGATTGAAGTATTCTACAATCAGACAGTCCGATGAACTGTACACCATCCGACATCGGATTTTCTGCTCTGTTCTATGGACTCTTTTGTTCTTAAGGGTGGCTGCGCTGCTTAAGCTCAACCCACACTTATTATCAACAGGCGTTATCACCAACTTGACCCTGTTCGACATCTTGCCCAACGAGATCGACTGAGGACATGCCGCCGGTGCCCATGCTTCTGGGTTCAAATCCCTGCAGTTTCTTAATAGTCGCCTGGCCTAATCTCAAAATGCCGACGCGTAATGCATTGGGCGCTGCACATCTGTTAGACCATAGGTACTGACATACAAACGCGATCCCCTCCCCAGTAGCGATGAAAGTATTCAGAACAAAGGCTTCCATTCTGCTGAAGTACCTGGCGTGTTGCAGCCGAAATGTTATGGTGAGGAAAATGTATTGTGCGAGCGCCGCCGCTGTAAGCACCCAGACCTCTTGACTCAAAGTGATGCTCCCCACGGCGGAGGAACCTTCTACCAGGGCTGTGTGGAGGCCAGCGAAAGCAATCCCAGTAACACCGATTCCTCCCAGGATGAAGGCTGCCCAGAAGCCTTCTACCTCATCTGGTTCGTATCTGAACAGAAGGCCTCTGCTAGTACGTACTTCTGCCGGGGGCGCGCAAACAACGTCGGTGAGAGTGGTGTTGAGCTTTTGTAGCAAAGATGTTGCCCGTGTCAATGTGTAGTTGCGGCGATCCTCACTAGTAACTGGCATGGCATCATAAATGTTACCCAAGGTGGCATTCGATATTAAGGCGCCATTGGGCGCTACAAAGTCGCCAACGACGATGTCTGTGCACAAGCTGCCGGGTATGGTGATGTTGTAGCCTCCATGGCCACTGCTATCATTAGATGATGCAGCTATTATTCTTCCATCAAGAAATTCATAGTCTCTCGCGGCCAACCCGGCTTCGGTGTTGATGCCATTCGTGTTTGATGGAGCGTTGCCATCGCCAGAATAGCTCGGATCAGATGCTATCAATTCCGCAATTGTCTTGCCCGAGTATGGTGATCCGGAAGCCTGGGCAGAAAACAGGGGGAGAGCGACAAGGGCAATCAGAGCCAAAGGAGAGGCAACCATGAGATTTGAAAACATGTTGGACGGTAATGATCAAAGCGATGCGACTTGGTGGGGGCTTGCGTGCTTCAGATACAAGCATGTTGCGAGTGCTAGCCATGCAGCTTCAAAGCCCTTTATGTGTTTTCTTCCCGCATCTCGGATCGTCAGCCGTGTGGGGAATAGATGGGGAAGGGGCGGAGGAAACGTATGGGGTTCAAAGTCTCATGAAAGCGCTCACGATGACGACTTCAAGAAGAAAAATAGGAGAGATCGCAGCCGCATCACGGAGTTTTGCCTATTTTGAGCATATCGAAACCATGAAATGTGGGGAGTTAAGTCGACGATGTCCGATGGTGAGACTAGTTTACTTAGCTGAAGCAGTATTATTTATATTCGCAGAGCCGCAGTTGCGCAACCAAAGAAAACGCAAAACAAGGTCCCAACCCCTCATCACTGGAGCCGCCCACCAGCTGGGAGACTAATGAAACCCCTGACTGATTGACGATTGCGTACATCCTCTCAAACAAGTCGGCTGTGGCGTTTCAGATATAGGAAGTCCCTTATTGTCGCATTTCAAGATCTTAATATGTGTTGGCAGCAAATCTATGCGTCCCACAGGCTTAGTCCTATCTCAAAACGATATTGCGCCGCTGCTAATAATTGGGACGCCTATTCACATATTTATATCATTACCTTGGTCGAAGGCTTGAGGTTATTAAAGTTGGGATTTGGCCTTGGGGGTTGGAAACCCTCCTATAGTAGGGTTGAACTAGGTGTATTTAGCGAACTTTCATCTGCATTATCAAATGGCCCTTCCAGATCAGCATCTAATATATAATAGAATAAGAATCTAGAATCTTCAATTCCGAGAAATTGCAGTAACGTGACTTCCCGTTCCGCAGTCAGGTGATCGAACATTAAAATCTTTCTGTTTACTTTCTGTTCAGGTCTGTACACGTCTGCACGCTTTATAACTCAGTTTCTACTAACATCTTACACTCTGCAGAATTAGCTTCTGTCACCCTATTTGTTAAATATCCTCCCTATTGAATACACCTTCATTGAGCATTCTACTTATCTAATATTCTATTTACTAAACACTTCATTTCACATACTATTTAATATAGAATTTACATAAAATTTATATAAAATCTGCATGAAAATTTCGTACATGCTTCGTAATAAGCTTATGTTTATAACGATTATTGGATTTCCTTAATAAGCGCCTCAAGCTGACTGGAAACGTGATCTTGAGACCCTCAGAACGTCGACGTAAAGTACGCTAAGCTGTTAAACTACCTCATATTAAGGTGATCACTTGTTCCAAGTATTAACGTTCAGAGATCCCGTGTCTTTATATGAGCCAGAACAAACTTCCGATCGTGTTGGTGGAAATCATCTCTTTTAGCTCCACTTTTGACTCTATAGAAGCATCGAAGTCTGATCCTTTACCGTTTGCCTGTGGTTGAAACGTCACGCGACAGTGCTCGCCAGGTTGTTGAATTATATTATTTTTGGACATAAGATCGCTTATTTGAATTGGTTAAAGAATCCTTCGAGCTTCTTCTTGCGATTGTTTCAGTATGTGAAAAAGGCGAGGTGCAACACCAAGTTCATGTATGATATGTATACTCTTGTGTTGTAGGGGACTCGGAGATGTGTAGGAATTTCCTAAATTAACCTGGGATTTCTGGCTCCGAGGAAAACGTGATATTGATCCTTGAAAACCCTCGGTCTCTCGGAAAGCTTTCTTGCTGTCATCTAAGATTGAAAATATCAGATTTAAGAAGACTTATGCGATGAAGAGATGGTGCTATGTCGGATTCGGAAACGTACAGAGCAACAAACGTATTCTTACTCCGAGGTTCGACGAAGAAAATTTCACTAGGATTCACAGGTCGGCAACCTTACAAGCGATTATTGCGGAGATAGAGTGACATCTATTGTATCGATGATGTATTTGTGACTGCTAGGTATATCGCAATATTGAGTTAAGTTCTGTTAGAGCTGCTGTTTGCCTTTACTCAAGAACGATCTGTCATTTGTAAATTATATCTTGAAAACTACTAGAATGGTTGACCAACACATCGTTATTGGGGGGAAAGAAAACCTAATCTCATATCAAGCGACTTACAATCTACTAATTTAGAGAAATGGTCAGTTCCTTTCGATAGCTAGCTCGCAATTCAAACTGTTTCGTTAAAATTCTAGTACTGCAGAGATCGCAGGTATTGCTTTTGCAATGATTGGGTTCTCCTTGTCCTCGCCGCGATGTTATCTATGGGTAAATGCATCGATACTGCATCAAACCGGCGAAATCGAAATTATTATAAAAGTTTCTTGAAGCGTTGAGGTGCTTCTAGCTCATAATGCTGGTGTGCCTATGGAATCAATTAGATTGAGTGTGCTAGACGGTGCTGATGCTGGCTTTCAATAGTTGTTAGAATAACCTTTCTTTCCCAGATGTCAAGCTTAAGTATGTTCCGAACAGCCATCCACCGTCTTGCGCCATTAAGGATCGTACTCATGCTCTCTTTCGCAATGCATCATCCCTATGCCTCCTCAAGGACAATTTAATACCCAACAATTAGGAAACCTGTCTTGCAAACGAAACGAGCAGCATACAGCACGTTGGGGCTTGGTAGCATACCGGTACAGAGAGTATTCAACGCGCTTGAAGTAATGCCAAACTCCCTCAGTGCGAAGAGATCACTTAAAAAAGTAGATCGACCCCGAAGATTTTCATATAATGATGATCTGAAACTACGAACAATCCTCCGCCTACGAACTCAACATTGCGATTCCCAAAAAAAGGTACTTTCGTCGACATCTTTGACATTAGTCACGAAGACGTCGAGCTCGCTGATTTCTTGAAAGGGAAGCTTTAAACCATCCTCAACGCGAAGGAGAAAACTTTGCTTGGAAATAGTAGAGTGGTGCAACGGCTACAAACTCAGACGTGTTCTGGGCGGTATGCTCGATGTGAAGACATTCGCCTCAGAGTCGAGGTAGGAAGGCACAAGGATTGGGAGAAGTATAATCATACACCTTCTAGTGAAAAGGATGATCTGTTGATTAAGGACTTGGATGATGGGGTGAGGGTGAGGCTTCGTGAAGGGAAATACGCTTTCTAAGAAGGAGACGGGAGATGGCGATCTATGACGGATAGATCCTTTGAACAACTATGGGAATGAAGGTTTAGATCATCGGTAGATCGAAGCATTCGTCCTGCAGGGTACCGGCTACTCGTATCATTTTCTTGAGCTCGATCGCGAATGCGTGTAATAGAAACTGATGCGTATAGTGCTGCTACTAAAATCGAAGGTTTTCCTTGGCTCGTGGTATTGTAGGATTGGTAAAGGGGAACATCCTAATCCGTTCCTTAGTAACTTGAAATGCTGATCTGGAAGGGTTATTTGATGATGTTGAAGCTAACTAGGAAAACTCTGCAGATGAGAGTTCGCTAAATACCTGTAGTTCAGCCCTATCATAGGGGGGGTTTTCCACGAGTACACTATGGTTACCGCTCATCCGGATTGAGAGTTTCGATCCCCATTGCACTTACAGCTTTTGGTTGGGGCGCGTACAGATTGTAGGTTTACCACCGCCTTTCTGTCATCGAACTTTGTGTTACCGGCATGACAATCCTACAGCCGGAAAATGTGACTCTTTCATCTAGGACGGCTAATGACCACTAGTAAATGCATGCGTTCTCTAGCGCATATGCGGCTTTCTTTAGAGCGCGTAGATGCATAATGTTTATGGCTGCCCGTTGACGCGCCGAACCGTGTCGCGCCGAACCGTGTCGCAATTCGAAAATCAAGCCGAATGCAGCTCCCTCCAAACCCGATACACTAGCTCCTATTGTTTCTTAAAGGGTTACATTCGTATTTTATGGTACGGTAGTGCAGCATCTAACCACATAGCTCTAAGCTCGAAATATGTTCGACAATACGAAGCTTTCAGTATCCTATGTACCACACCTCTGTATCTAGTCCACCAACGCCGTTGCTTTTCTCTAGCGCAGGAAGAATTGCGGCACTTTGGGATCTTGGTCGTGGTTGTGAATGCGTCATAGCGAGTAGCAGTAGTCTTATGCTCTGCTTAGTATGTCGGGTGGCATCTTTGGGCTGAGAATCTTTTCCAAGGAGCAACGCACCTCGAGGACGACATCTGGCGCCTACGTAAACATTAAGAAGGTGGACCAACAAGGCGAAAATCAAAAGCTTGCCTTGCGGGCAGCCACGGCTGGACAATCGGGACTAGTAGCTCGCCATTCTATCTAGCATGCCTCTTCGTTCTCTTGCCAGAGCTGATTCCTCTAAGATTGACGAAATTATCGCAGTGCTTAGTATTTGTAATCCTTCCCCAGAACCAATTTGAGGCAATATTTCATTTTCTCCTCTATTGTCTTAAGCATATTTTATTGGCTTGACCACATCTCCCTCGTGATCGAACTTAAGTACAAATTGTCTGTATTATCGATCATCGATGGCAATGGAATCTGGTAGTGTTAGTCGGCTTCTCTTAGACATCGAAATAAACACAAAGAAGTATCTTGAATACTTTGCGTCTCAAGATCTCCTAGAGCCATCCTATGATGCAGGTGACGGATTGGATTAGATCCACGGCAGCCACCACCAAACGACATTATAGTCATTAGAGATGCTGCCATAGAAGCTACTGATGAGCTACATCATCTTCTTCTCGGCCCGTTAGGGCTTCTTCTCAGCTCACCTGGAGACGTAGGTGCTCCATATGTATGTGACTCATCGAGGCTGATGGCTTTAGCAATATCTACTACTCAGTCTGCAGTATATCTACCGGCACAATATAGCCCACCATGTCCCCAGGGAGGAAGAAACTACATTCGAAACCATTGCTGGAAATTGCGGACTTGAGGCAAACGACGTGCGGCGCTTTCTCCGCGTTGCTATAGCTCATCATGTCTCCAAAGAGCCTCATATAGGATCAATCACCCACACTGCTGCATCCAGACTTTTAGTCAACAATCCAATGCTGGAAGCGTGGATTCTCAACATTGCCGAAGAATTCTGGCCTTCTCTGTCCCGGGTCTGTATCCAGTCCTGTCTCAACTGGTCATAGCAATACTCATTTTATTCTCAGATGGTGGATGCTGGTGCCAAGTGGCCGGGATCAGAAGAGCCAAACGAGACGGTAAGTTGGGAGCAGCACTGGATCTTAGTGTTTATTCCTGATGGTTTTCATTAGGGTTACTCCTTGTCGCACAACACCAACGAGAACCCGTTTGACGTTATCAGAAAAGACCCAAAGAAACACCAGCAGTTTATCGATGCTATGAGCTACTCACACCTGCATTCTTCTTATAGTATGAACCACTTGATCGATAATTTCGACTTCGGGTCCATCGGCCACGGTATAATCGTCGACGTTGGTGGTTCGCACGGGCAAGTCAGCATTGAAATAGCACGAAAACACCCAAATGTCAAATGTATCATACAAGATCTCGCTGACACCATCGCTGGTCTTGAAAGCCGCGTACCAGAAGATCTCAAAAACCGCATATCTGGTATGGAACACGATTTCCTAACGCCTCAGCCAATTGGAGGGGCGGATATCTACCTGTTGCGCTGGATCCTTCACGATTGGTCTGACAAATACTGTGTCAAAATTCTGCACAGTCTGACCCCAGCTTTGAGAAAAGGTGCAAAGGTAGTCATCAACGACATCTGTATTCCGCAGCCTGGGCAGCTCGGCATTTCTGCAGATCGGGGACTAAGGTTGGTAGTTTGTCTAAATCTCTCATCTACCACGTCATCTTACTGATGCCAGTACCATTCGTTTTCGCCTGCTGACACAACTGTAGGCTTATGGATATCTCGATGAAGGCTTTCAATAATGCCAGAGAGCGGGATCCCGAGACGTGGGCATCTTTGTTCTTAAAGGCCGATCCACGCTTCCAATTCATGGGAATAACCATGCCCCCAGAAGCCAGGATGTCAATTATCATCGAAGAACGGCAAGGAGATTGAGTTTTCTTTGTCGTGGGCATCGTACCATAGATACCGAGTCTGGTGCATCGAATTTTTGCGTAAGCGCAGACACACTATACTTTGATTGCACTGAGTGTACATGCAATTTGTATCTAGGAAGTACATGCTCCATTCTAAGGATAGGCATATATTAGGATAATCTGATCTTCCAATACCATTGCTCGAGATGCTCCTCACTTATACCCGCTTCCATGCTAATCGAACCTTGTCTGCATTGCGCATACGTAAGAGCAGTTCCACGTCACAGTCTTCTGTTGTAGCCAAAGCTCGCTTCCTCGCTTCCTCATAGCTCTCATTCGTCTCATGAACAACCCCAATCCGATGGTCTCGCAGCAAGCACGCCAGTACGGCAACGAACTCGACCTGAGCAAAGTTCGCGCCCGGACAGTTCTGTGGGCCATCAGACCACGGGAAATATGTGCTCTGCGTGGGAGTAACAAGTTCTTCGTGACGCAGTCGGGCCGCCAAATCCAAGCCTGGCCCGCCGGACGTCAGAGCAGGGGCTAAGGAGATCCATCGGCAGGGTTTCCAGTCTAGAGGATCATGCCAGTATTTAGGATGCGTCTGGACCGCAAGTAGGCTTGGCATAACTCCCGTATGTGGCGGAATCACAATTGTCCTTTCACCGATGCGGAGCTTTTGTGGGTGTTGATTGCTCCATTTGGGAAGAGCCAGAATTGGAGGATAGAGGCGTAGAGTCTCGAGCTATATAAATATAAGACTCAAGAAATTTGGATCCTGCAAGTTGATACTTACTAGCACAGCTTGACACCTCTTGAGGTCTGGAAACAATGCATTGTAATTCCATTTGTCAGTGTCACAATGCGTTACAGTTTGCAATTCTTCGGCAACCCAATCTTGAACTTCCGGATGTGCTGCGAGTAGAAGCATACTGAACGCCAGAGTATTGGCGGTAGTGTCGTGACCAGCAAAGTTGATGACAAAGATGTTGTCGAAGATCTCTTCAACTGTGAGACCCTTTGATGGTGATTGACCTGCGTTGACTTTTTCGGTTGTCTCTTCCTTTTGATGAGTATTCAACGCTTGAACAAATGAGGCCATCAAGCTTCCTGTGCCCGTCTTGCCTTGATTTAGCAAAGAAGTTTCCTCATTCAACATATGCATCATGTATTGTTTGAAATCAGCAGCAGCCGTGGCTATACGTTTTCAGGACTTTGGTGAAATCGAAAGCAGTAAAAGCCGACGAGGAACGAGCATAAGAAATATAGAATTATTCAACACCGTCTGCAAGGCATCACGATAAGATCGCGCTTCATCTGTTCCTGGCTGACTGAAGCTGCGAAACTTGTATGACCGGCGGAATTCAGTCGCTGCAAGCACATTTAAAGAAAGTGTCCGTGTGTCTTTAGCAACACTTGATCTATCAGAGTTCATATCACTGGTCCATGATCTTAGCATTTCTCTTGCTTAATCAAGAGATTCGTGCCAGACAAATTTCATGATGTTCTCGTTAAAAGGTGCCGCGAGGACTTTTCTATGACGCTGCCAATCCGTTCGACTCGCGGTAGAGATACATGGTCCATAGACTTCAAGGAGTTCTATGGCTCAGTTAGACCAATCTTAGAACCTGAACTCTCGAACAACTTACTGTACATTTTACTCGGACGGAGAAAATCCCCTCGACGAACGAAGATATCATGAATCCCATCAGGATCAGCAACATAAACGTAAATGTCGGCGGGGGTAACGAGTGCCCAGATAGGGCCGTAGTGTAGATGTGATTCTGCTTTGTCGTGAAAATGCCATCCTCTGCGAGAATAGCGACCGAAGTCGCCCCAATTTATGGGAAAACGGTCCAAGAATCGCCAAAGTGGTGGCTCTAAAATGAGCCAGACAATATTTACTGAATCGACTGGGAGCCGAACCAGTGGTATACCCATAGAAGTAGCGCGCCGGTAAT
>JAABUO010007298.1_pt1 | contig 12619 bp, 13 predicted proteins | sample 5559291 | NCBI WGS metagenome assembly JAABUO01 (sample SAMN10711878, study PRJNA513372) | rock metagenome | isolation source: Antarctica rocks | place: Antarctica: Victoria Land, Finger Mt sud
ACACTATTCAACCACATCATCCCTCCCCACCGCCCCCTTTACTTTATTCTCACCCTCACCCTCACCCCCCCCCCCCCTCTTAAAACCATCACACAAAGCCATGAAACACACTCAATTTATCCCATTCTGAAGAGATAAAATAAAACAAGATATAATCTCAAAGCTATATAAAATACAAACATCACAGCCTTGAATGCCCAGAAAACGGCTCTAGCTCTCACGCTTCTCCCTCTTGCGTTTTCCCTCAAACCTCGATCTCGGGTTTTAACTAACACAACAATAACTCCACATATCCCACCTTATTAAAAAACTATTCCCAGTCAACCGCATCAACTGTCACACTTTCCTTTTCCTCTCTATCTCCTCGACTTCCGCACTTAATCATCTGCTATCATGTTTACGGTTGTCCTGCCGTTGCGTTCGTTTCTGGGTTTGGTTTTCAGGGGAATCGGAGTTGTTCAAGGGGAGATGGATTGAGTTGAGTAGAGCTGAGCCGAGGGAAAAAGCAAAAGGGGGGATATGATTATGTCTTTTCACGACGGAGTTTTTGTTCTGGAATATGGTGCTTTGTAGGAAAGATCGGTATCAACAATCACTTTTGAGTTTATTACGCTAGGGCGCTCAAGCGCTACCAGCCACTCTACCTCTATCTCTTTTGTCGCTAGCGATGCCAGGAGCAAAATAACTACCAATATGTCTGCCTACCATGTATAACCTCATATGATCCTTTCGATCTAGCATCCAAGATTCTCAATCTCTCCTTCACACCTCCTCGCCATCCCCCAAGCCCCCAACCCTTCCCCTCGTAACATCACCGAAAACGAACAACTCCCCATACACCGGGAACTCATCTCCCCTCGTCGCCTGCCGTACTGTCTGGCCAACTACATGCACTTTCAACCCATTGACATCGCCCGTCTCGATGGGTTGATCATCGAACCCTTGTACGCACCAGCTGAGCCTTTGTTTGAGTATTGGAATGACGTGCTCGGGTTTCAGGTTAGGAATGATGCCGGAGGCGACGAGCGGCATGAGTGCATGTGTTAGAGGAACTTGACCATAGCTTTTAGGTGCTGGGATTCTAGGAGACGATGGTGTCGAAGGAGGAAGGACCGAGTGAGAGCCTACGAGGGTAGGTGCGAAGGACCAGGTTGTTGAGTCGGAGGGGACAGCGCCGAGAAAGAAGTGGATGAAGAGGGAGGAGGCGCGATCGACGCGGATGTTGACGAAGTATTGGTGGTCCATTCCATTTGGGCCCCGTGGGAAAATGCTAGTGCGTTTGCTATGCACCGAACGGGAAGAAATGCTGCCGGTAGGGTTGTAGAGATTATTGAGGTTTGTACGGACGTTGGCGGCGAGTTGGGTGGCGTTGACGTCCCAATCGACTACTTCAGGGTAGGTGTAGCCAAAGGTGCGAGTGAAGCGTGCAGTTTCGGAGTTGTACAAGGTAGAACCGTTGTCGGAGTGAAAGGGGGTTAGAGCTGTAAATGTCAGTCTAGCCTTTTGGAAGGAGAGATGGTGTCCATACCCGTGTTGATATCCTCCATGGAATAAGGCGGGTCGGTGAAGGTGCCAAAGTCATTCACTTGAGGCGCCGTGTACGAGTCTGGATAGATGGCTTGCCAAATGGCAAAGAGCCTGTCGACTTGCCTTTTCATTGAGTCAGTCACAGCCCTGAATACGTTTATGAAGTCACAAAGCTCATACGCATGATGTAGCCAGAAGATCGGATCGAAGCTAGAATAGGAGATGATGCTCATGTGACCGCCATTTCCAACTAGGCTGTGAATAGCATTATGCATGTTTTCAAGACTGTTATACTGCTGACCACGACTATCCAAGTATCCGGCGTTGGAGAATGGTGCATAACTCGACTGAGCGGCGATGAGCTGATATGTTAAGATATGAAGTCTGGCTTAGCTTAGCTGGAGTACAATCAATTCAACGTAGAACCATCGGCTTACGACTGCGCATTTGCTACTAGCTGCTTATTGGACAGATCTGGTTCACTCTGGCCAGCCGAATTTGGATATCGTACGGTGCTGTGATATGCTGCTAGCTACTTTGTGTTAGTATTTCGGATAAAGATACAAGATATTGAAGATCTGGAGTAATTTTGCAAAGCCTGGTAACTATATGTTCGTAGAGATCAAACGCACCGGGTCACTTGGAGGGAAATCCGTTGCAGATGGCTGTGGATGAAAGGTATAGTTGTACAACGGATTGACTACGTTCATCGGTCCTTGGGGCGTATTGATATTGATCATGGGCTGATTGACTGCATCAGGCATTGCCGGGTTGATCGCCCAGTCCCAATAAGGAATTCGAAAAGTATGAGCCGCAGCTTGATACTTCGTCTTTTGATTTGTAGAGTACGACGACGCGATTTTCTGGGCGTTTCTCCACAGAATTTGCTATGCTGCATTAGCACTGAGCCTTGAGAGTAGTGTTCATGCTCTGACATACTTCATACAGCGCCATGTAAGGTCGATGCCAGGAGGGAAACAAGATAGAGTTGTGCGTACAATAACCCAGCTGGTATTGCCCCTGGACCCCATCCCATGATCTGAATGGATGGCCATGAATTCCTTACTTTACTGTCAATGGGACCACGTAGACTTTGAGTCACTTGATAACATACCAGCAACTAGGTAGTACGACAATAGATCCGTCTGATTCTGCTCCACGAACTGCTTGAAGGAAAGAATGTAAAGATCGAAAGCTGGTCCAGACTTTGTAAAGTTAGAGAACTCTTGCCGCATGGGTCTCCGCCCAGTTAAGTAGTTCACGCCTCCGTTGGCGCCTGTTATTGCTATACTAGCATCCACGACGGAGAAGACCATCATTAGGAAATAGAAGAGTATTTGAAACCTCGCCATGACTGCGTTTGGACGGACTACGTTTTGGATTGGGAGGAATCACGAGAGGTGCATGGAGTGTAGGTTGAGGATGGAGATAAGTGAATAAGAAGGTTCCGGTTCTATAGGTCGAAGTAAGAGTTTGCAAGTTTGGACAAGGTAAAATGAAAATTTCTGATCTATGACCGAATACGACGTCCTACAGCGCGAGCTACTAGTGTCCGTACAGTTCCCGTAGCTGTCATGACCATTGACACTCCGTTTGGCAGGTACCCGCTTCCAAGTACGAGCCACTAAACATAGAATTCAGCACCATATATTACTAGTATCAATTCCTGCTGGATCTTCTTGTAACATATAGTGGAAAGCACAGATGATAGCTGAATGAGATGAGCAGGGATGAGCAGCACCCAATCGATTGTAATAGACAGGAATATGCAGGGAACCGTGGACTTTGCATTGCATCCCGCTGCAGTGGTTTGAATTGAGCTCACATACTCGGGGATAATGCGACCAAATCTCCCGAGGACTCCAAGGAGCTGTTGTGATGTCGTAGCTATGAGATATGAATCTTTCAGACAATTAGGCATGTTAGCTTGAGAATGCTGTCGGAGCACCATTACTCAGGCACATGGACGTTGAAGACTAGCAAGAATAAGGCGAGCACAGGATACTGTGCGATGGGTAACTTAACATGTTACTGGATCACTGGTTGGCCGGGCCGCTCGTCCTACGTTCCACCTCAACCATACGTAGAAGGCCTCAGAGAGAAGACAGTATGAGGCTATTTGAGGTCGTCATCTCTCGATTCGAGATCAAAGACCTATCTCTTCATTGAGTCCCGATGAGCGCACAACGTCTAATATCCAAGCTTCTCTTGAAGAAAAGCTTGGAAACATCGAAGGTGCATAGGGCCGGGAGAATATATATCGTTACGAAATGATTGGACGAAGTCTCGTTCAGCAAGTAGATTTACCAGCTGATAATGTTACTTGGGATGTAAAGCTCGTGTGAATTTCTTTTCCTTCTTGTAATGAAGCCAGTCTGGAAATTCGACAGGGTGGCCGAGCCGAAGCTTGATAGTGGAACTCTTGCCACTACGAATAAGATAGCACATTGTTCAACGAAGGAATTTGGTCAAAGACTACTTGCAGGAACTGCATGTGATCGTGACTAGGTTCAACAGGTGTTTAGTGACGTTGAGGAAAGGGGCGAAGAAGTGAGAAGTGGAGTAAGGAGGTGGTTCCTTCACAGTTCTTGGCATTACGTAAGACAACTTTGGCCAAAATCCTGAGCGCCTACTCGTATTGGTTACCCGGACATGCTGCAGTGTTCCGACTATACGAATGGCCACTGCTCGATCCATACCCATAGCAGAGGAATCTCGGGAAAACGATGCGCATGAGCTTGAGGCCACCGAACTTCGTGACTATGAAGATGCAGCACATTCCCCCCAGACTTCTTCTACAACCATAGCCATGGACGCTGATGGGAATGGCATTAACGTCGAGCCATCTTCGCGATATAAAAAGTCAATAGCAGACCAGATAAGGGCATTCTGGAAGCGACATGTGGTTGTCACTGTCTCACACAAAGCCTGCAGAGACCATTTTGGTGCGTACTTATGTCAACAACCAATGACTTTTCCAAAAACACTAGATCTTTCTTCCTCTGCACACCGTCCATTCTTTGAAGATTCCGTACCTGTTCACTACAAGTGTACAATGTGACGAAGTTCAAAATTACCTCACGGCGAAAAGTCACTATTCGATTTCTTCTTTCGGTTTGCCTTGAATCCTATGCTGGAATCTTTATCTCACTGCTCGGATCTAGAACACCCAGCCACTAATTGTTGCCAGCCCTTGAGCGTACATACCTTGGATATGTGAGAACTTCCTTGGCATTGTCTATCGTCGGCATCATTATCGCTCAATTGTTCCGGCTTCAGCATACAAAAACCCCTAGCCAGGACATAGGTTTCTTTGTTATAGGTATACCATTAGCAGCGACCTGTATAGTGGCAGCCACACTGGTCATGTTACTCGGGTGCTACCGATTTTGGCGGCAACAGAACGCTATGCTTCGTGGCAAAGTCCACGCCGGTGGATGGGAAGTTGACATGGTTGCCTTCATCACGCTTGTTGTATGTTTCTCTCTGCTGCCACCACCACTCTGCTAACCTTTGGACTAGGTGACGTTCACTATCTTTGTGCTCATCCTTATTGTGGACATAACGAAGAAATGAACGTTCTCGAGTATCGGTGGCTTCACCGGAAGAAAGAGTGTGGATAACATAATGCCGATATGTCACGGTGTGATCGAGTATCAGCGGGGTATGCAGATTCCGCGGGTATGGACCATAGTACCAACTTCTTTGGGAGCGCAGCAGATCGAAGTATGATTCAGAAGTATCGAGAGATACTGTGTTTGATGCTGACCACCAATGAAGGGTTTCACGTACCCACGAAGTTTAAGCAGACCAATATTGAAAGGAAGGATACAGTTGGGTATGGTTAACGTTACCTTCCACACTGTACATCCGACTCTATCGAAGAATATGATGGTACTCCTGGATCATTTATCCTAGGTTCGTTTGACCCTTCATCGATTCACTTCTAGGACGAGGATTCACAAGATTCTTTACTTATTATATTGGACAGGCGTTCTCTGCGCCTCCTCTCATGGTGTTAGTCTCACCAAATTTACTTAAGGATAAACAGTGCAGTCAGCTTTACCATTGAACGCGTGTGAATGTAATAATAGATTAAAGATCGCTCTGAAGTGCTGGGCATACACTTATGATCTTTAATATACCTATACTCTCGTGACTCTATATCGGTAGCTTGGCGCATTCCGTGAGCCATGTAAAAAACTTGGATGTAGGACGGGCACCTTACGGACATTATTGAATTCTCAAATTACGTAGTGGCAAGCGATCCGAGACAGCAAACATCATTAAATCTATTATAGATTTTAGCTACTAGACATTGGTGCAACTCTGCTTGAAGCTAGTTAGCTATAAGACTTCTTTAAAGCGCGAGGATCTCTTGGCTACACTCAGTATATACTGAAGAATTGACCGGTGCGCCTCTCGTGGCATCCACCCGGACGTAATCATGGGGCTCTCCAAGTCCACGAGGATCATGATCCTACTTGGGATAGATGCTTCGTTCTTCCTTCTAGAGCTGATAGTCGGTATGTCCCTTATATGTGTACCAGCTGTGGCAGAGCTCATAGTAACTGGGCTTCTTACGCTAATAACTATCCAGGCTCCGCCGTCCATTCTCTCGCGCTGGTTGCAGATTCTTTTCACATGGTGAGTGTTACCTGAAATAATCTATACCGTATCATATGCTTACAGTTGACCATCACAGCTCAACGATGTTCTCTCCCTTTGTGTTGGATTATGGGCGGTCAAGGTTGCAAGCGGAAAGACGAGTTCAGCAATGTACACTTATGGTGTAAGCCTTAGATACCTATGAACGATGAGAAAGACTCTGAACTTACATAATTTTCTAGTGGCAACGCGCCGAAACACTTGGTGCTCTAGTGAACGGGGTCTTCCTAGTCGCACTGTGCTTATCAATCTTCCTTGAAGCTATACAACGATTTGTCGAACCGCAAGAAGTTTCAAACCCACGCTTAGTGTTGATAGTGGGCTGCCTTGGTCTTCTATCCAACATCCTCGGCCTTTTCCTATTTCACGAACATGGACACAGTCACGGTGGAGGGCACGGTCACAGCCACGGAGAACCGGACAAGCTTGCAACTGCTGAAGAGGGACATAGCCATGAAGCACCGCTTGGGGCAGATGCACATACGAACGCTGTTGCTGATGAGAGTGGTAACGTGGCCGATGTGCTACCAGAAAGCACAATTGGAGGCTGGCCAAAAACCAAACGAGCAACCGGTGTATCAAGAGGTTCTCAGCGCCAAAGGAAAGGGTCCCAATCCTTTTCTCGAAGCGATGAAGACGGCTCTACTGCTATCGATCCTGCATCACCTTTGTCGACAAAAAGATCCGCTACTTTTAATTCAAATAAACGTCATCGCCGACATACAAGCGCTTCAAGGTCTAGATTTGCAAGTGCCGACAACATCCCACTTCATCCTGCCAGTTTCAGAAACGACATCATTGCAGCCAGTAGACTAGAAGATATAGAATCTGGGACTGGTTCAGAATCTGAAGCTGTGGAGGACGATGACCAAGCCCCGACAGAAGGATCACCTTTACTTGGTCATGCTAAGAACGACGGCTCTACGAAGTACTCAGGGACCGCTAGCCATTCTCACGTTGACAATGAGGTTAGCCGCCATGACTCATGGCATGTGGATCATAATCACAACAAGCCGAAGGAGGAGAGCAAGGATGGCCATTCGCACGCTGATCTCAATATGCGTGGGGTCTTCCTTCATGTAATGGGCGATGCCCTCGGGAATATTGGTGTAATAGGTTCCGCTCTGTTCATTTGGCTCTCTAAGTTCTCCTGGAGATTTTACTCCGACCCTGTTATTTCTCTGGTCATTACCCTGATCATCCTTGGCTCAGCGATACCACTCTGTCAGGCCGCTTCACGAATCCTCCTCCAAGCAGTTCCTGCAGGTATTAGTGTCGACGAGATCAAAGAAGATATCGAAGAGCTCCCCGGAATTCTTAGCTGCCACCACGTACACGTCTGGCAGCTTAGCGATACTAAGCTTGTCGCTTCCCTACATGTACAGCTTGAATATGATTTCAAAGGGGAAGGATCAGCGAGATACATGCAGCTGGCTCGCGCTATCCGCCGCTGTATGCACGAATACGGAATTCATTCTTCAACAATACAACCTGAATTCTGCCTTGACAGCAATCACCGCCATGTATCGGAGAATGAAACTTCAGACCCTGATACGAAGAAAGCAAGCAAACGTGGCAGCAAAGCAGGGAGTCTGCGTAGCGAGGCAGAGACTTGCTTACTGGACTGTGGCGACGAATGTGATGAGGGTGGTCAATGTTGTGCACCGAGCTCTATAGAAGCTGATACACACGACGAAAGCAATCATTCTCATTAACCTCATGAATCAGCCTTGGAGAGGATACACAGGACATTCTGTACATTTGGTTTCTCTGCTACTTGGCCTTTAGAATAATTGATACCACAAGATAGCTTGAACATACGAATCTTGTAGATGCTCTTTCATTTCAAGTTTAAGTATTGTAGCAGACTTGCTAGATGCCACTTGTATTTAGGAACCATTTGAACACACAATCGTATCAATCGCACACTTCAGGTATCTACAGCTTTATTACTGTTCATAGTCGTCACGGGATTGTTAGGGGGTCCGGCAACTTTGGCGGCGGCAGGCAGGAAGTGACAGGGCAAGGGTTGGCCGGGGTCAATCTACGGAGTTGGTCATCTTAATTAATATATCGAATGACACAAATCATGGAAGCTCCTCCAACAAGGCTCAGACTTAGCCAGCGCATGAGCGGAATAGGTCGCAACATTGGTTGTTAGTCCTTGCTTTCCTTTAAGTCGTCCCCTTTGTGACCTATAAAACGCTCGCAACATGTTCCATACATCGCGCACTTCCAGTTCACTACGATGACCTCGTACAATCGCCATGGTTCACAAAAAATCGGCAGTGAAGTGGAGCAATCGCAAGGTTTGGTATGGCGCTTTCTCGAGGAATTACTGGCGATAGTCGGTCGTTACATTCCTTACTTGCAGGCTCGATCTAGTCGGAGCTACCCACATGGCACAATAAATGGCGGGTTGCATTCATCACAGGAGCCTTGGAAGCTACGGTCAATATTGGATGTCAGACTTGGGTTGATCATCTTATGGGTTCTGGTGCTATGGTGGGGCGAGGAGGCGGTTTTCACTGGGGCTGTGAGGGACTGCGCTTGGGATCGTTGGGAAAGCTGGGTAGAGCACTCAAAGAAAACATGCGTCGTCATGACTTTGCTGATTAAGTTGGCAGCCTCCTGAAGCAATACCGCATCATGTCCTCCTCATCGCCGATCCTCAATTGGTCGATCCACATACATACCCTGGTCGACCTTGGCCACTGTCGACAGCTACAGTGAAGTATACGGATCTATACCTTCGCAAGTCTTTTCAGCTGCTGCAGGACACCTTGGATCCTGATACTGTCATATTTCTTGGCGACTTGTTCGACGGGGGACGGGAATGGGCGACCCAAGACGGCGCCATTTCGGACCAGCAATGGAAGAAGTACGGGGATACTTTTTGGCTGAACGAGTTCAATCGCTTTGGTGGTATATTTTTTGGGCCCTGGAGGCATAGTAAACACACAGAAAGGGAACGGGTATCTTTTCGGAAAATGATCGCAACCTTACCGGGGAACCACGATCTTGGGCTGGGCACTGGAATCAGACCACGCGTGAGAAGGAGGTTCAATGCATACTTTGGACCTGGAAATCGAGTGGATGTGATTGGCAACCATAGCTTTGTTTCGGTGGATACATTATCATTGAGCGCCAAGAGCCAAGTTGATCCAGCTACTGGTGACATGAAAGCGAGTGAAGGCAGTGGGCTGACCCAAGAGATATGGGGTCCTCCCGAGGAATTCCTTTCCCAAGTGAAAGCTGAAAAATCGCGAGCACTCGATCGCGAATTGAAAAGACAAGCTGGGGAAACCGAAAACGAAAACTTCGACCATACGATTTCCGAGCTTAACCAGCCTCGCGTACGCATGGGGCATGAACCAAGCAGTTCGACTGAGTATCCAGACGTGCCATCGATTCTGTTGACACACGTACCGCTTTATCGGGCTTCTGGAACACCTTGTGGACCGCTTCGTGAACGGTATCCTCCCACGAAATCCAGCAAGGAGCCAGGCGCAACTTTGGACAAAGACGACAGAAACGCCATTAGAGTGGAGGCAGGGGTCCAGTACCAGAATGTTCTTACCCCTCCGCTGTCGAATGAATTGGTCGAAAAGATTGGAGATGTAGAGCATGTCTTCTCCGGAGACGACCATGACTACTGTGAAGTAGTCCACCGGGGCTACAGCTCGAGAAACGGAGGCATTCGAGAAATCACTGTGAAATCGATGTCATGGGCCATGGGAGTTCGAAAACCTGGATTCCTTATGGTAAGTCTATGGAACCCAATCGACGCGCAGGGAAATCGAGTTGGAGACGCGGTGAAAGAGAAAACACTTGAAAGCCGTCTTTGCCTACTCCCGGATCAGCTCTCAATTTTTATTCGATACCTTCTGTTATTAGGTTTTACGGTCCTCGTCCTCTTCGTACGCGCTCTCAGACGGGCTTTCGGCATGAGCAATGGGTCCAAAGAAGCCGATACACCCTTGTTGCCTGTCACAAGGCCTGAAGCATCATCACCAAAGCAAGAGACTATGTCTGCATCTGCTCGGTCATGGGTTGCCCCGGAACCTAAATCCGTCCGTTCGAGCTCTCCTGACGGTTCGTCACACAATGGCCTTGCCGTAAGGTCATCTGCTGCACGAACAAGGAGTGTAAGCCCCTTCACCGGATACGGTCTGCCTCCACCATCGAATCCGCTGAACCTAGAAGACGAGTACGATGTGTTTCGAGATGAAAACACCCACAAAAGCAAGGAATGGGACGAGATAGCGCTGTATGACCGGTCGAAAAGGAAACGGGGAGTCGTATCAATTTTCTTTCAGACATTCAGGCGCAGTGTGTATCAAGTGGCATCCGTTGCGCTCCTTTGGTACACTTGGCTGTTGTGGAATAGGTGATTGGATTACTCGGCGCATGTTCGGAGCTCTTGTCACATACCCCCTTCTTGTATCTTTGGCGTACGTAAAGCGAGCTCGGCACTTTACATTAGATGAATCGAGACTGCAAAGTGAGAAGCCTGGTTGGGGGGAGGTATTAGACCAGGCGGCTAGAAACTAAAGAACTTGCCGTGTGACAGAGTCTCCCGCTGCCCATTTCTTGCACTCCGGCGGAACATCGACCGTAGATCTACTTTCCAGAAACGACAGAGAGACAAACTTCCACTTGAACCCTTCGACTTGAAATCTCCCGATCAATACCAGGAACCAAATCCCAACCACCAATTCCGCCACAAAGGTCATACAGTCAATTCATATCTGCCAGCTTCTTGTGATCTTCCTTGTTTGACTTTGTGAAACTCCTCTCAGCCCATCTGCAGTACTCTCGTTTTCAGGCGAGTCGACCAACAATCAATGCTCATGGCTCTAGCGGCTGTGATATCTTTATTCATCGGCTGTGAATGCTGCAGAGAATGCTGCTGGGAATGGTTAAAGGGGATTTAGAACTCTTAGTGCGGTTGGCTGTTAAGGCGGGGAGTATATGGATCTTTTCCTTGGGGGGGGGGGAGGGGGTTTTTTTTTTATGGGTAAGGTATTTTATTATGGTTTCTTTTTGTGTATTGCAGAAGTAAGGATGGAAGTTTACGTGAGAAGAGGTGGTTTCAACTATTAGTTCGGAGTTGGTAAAAGAAGAAGCATTGAGAAGATTTGTCATCTCTATCTTTTACGCAGTGTGTTTCGTAAATACCCCCAGTTATTAATCCGTTCTACGAAAAAAGTGCGCGCTCGTAGCTAAATTCGACACCAAGCCTGGCAGGTCGCTTGTGAAGACCGACCACAGAAATCAGGAAGGGGAATAGAAGAGGCACGGAAGAAACGAGATGAGGCCAAGGTTCTATCTAGAATCCTCGATTGACGGATTCTCTTGCATCCCAAGTATTTCATAATCAGAAACGAAAGAAGAGGGACAGCGATAGTGGCTTTATCGCTGTCAAAAATTTGCACGAACATTATTCCTGTTAATTATGCCCCGTTCTCTTCTTTAATGAAGATCGAACCCGTCGAATCCAGTCCGCATAAGCCGATATTGATAGAATAGAGCTCGTCACAAAACTGCCGCCCATATAGGCCACAGTCCTATTCGTGCTGGCCAAGATCCCCAGCCAGCTCTCACATGGAAACATCGTCTCGATAGTCCAACCTTTGAATCAAAGCAGAAGAAGGAATCAGCGTAGAGGTGAACAGGGACCAAGCTATGCACAATCTGTAACTCGAAGACTGAAATGGGGAAGGGAGGGAAATTGTTAGCTGTGAAGTGATTGGGTTGATCGTATAGAAAGTTGAGTGTACGTTATGTGGATTTTTGGAAGAGTTGAAGGAGATTCGTGATCCCGCATACCTTAATGAATACGGCTATCTAGAGAACGTGAAAGGTTAGTATTCAACCAGAGATGCCATACTTAATCTGACACCCAAGAGAAGAACCATAGAGCGGCAGAGAAAACAACTATTGTTCACAGGAAAACAAGTCTTTGAAGATTAATCTCAAGGTTAAAATTCTTCACACATTTCAAAGCGTAAGCATGTTCCGTGGCCTGGAGTATATTTCTGCAGTATCTTCTCAGGATTAAGGAATGCATGGACGGCAGTAACAAGGGATATGCAGCCTCTTTCCAAGAATCTTCAACATTTTAACATCGAGTTTAATCGACCCCAGGGGAATTCCGGGATTCTATGAGAAAACCCAATAACTCGACTGCGTTTCAGAAAACACATGAGTATTAATGCTGTTAACATTGATGCAGGGAATGGAGCGTGCATACCGATTATTAAACGTCGCCAATCTGCTATCAAGCCCAAAAACGGTATACAATCTTACTGCTCACCATCCCAAAGCACTATGCTGAAAGGGTTCAGTTCATCCCCGTAGCTCGTCCAATGAATCCCTTTGCTACTCAGCAGATAGAACACCATCTCGATGCCGGACACTT
>JAABUO010007299.1_pt1 | contig 12617 bp, 10 predicted proteins | sample 5559291 | NCBI WGS metagenome assembly JAABUO01 (sample SAMN10711878, study PRJNA513372) | rock metagenome | isolation source: Antarctica rocks | place: Antarctica: Victoria Land, Finger Mt sud
ACGCTGCTCCTTTGGCACGGCTGGCGCGAGGCGGCCTGGATCATGCCGTGTTGGCGCACCTATCGGCCGAATCCGGACACCGCGTGCTTGCGGACACACTCGGTTTGACGCCGCTGCTGTCGCTCGACATGCGTTTGGGCGAGGCATCCGGCGCTGCGTTGGCTGTTCCAATCCTGCGCGCGGCCCTCGCCTGCCACACGGGGATGGCGACCTTCGCCGACGCGGGCGTATCCGACCGGACGTGAGACGGCTCGATGAACTGATTGCCGCGCTGACGCTGCTGACCCGGCTGCCCGTTTCTGGGCTGGTCGGCAGCCGGGAATGGCCCGACGCCGCCTCCAGCGTGTGGGCCTACCCGATCGTCGGCGCCCTGGTCGGCGGCGTCGGCGGCATTGTTCTCTGGGTCGCTGAGCGATCCGGCCTGTCCTCCGCAATCGCCGCCATCCTCGCCCTCGCCACGATGCTGCTGTTGACGGGGGGGCTGCACGAGGATGGGTTGGCCGATACCGCCGACGCGTTCGGCGGTGGAAGCACCGTGGCACGTAAGCTCGAGATCATGCGCGATAGCCGAATCGGCAGCTACGGGGCGCTCGCGCTGATCGTCGCCTTCGGCCTGCGCGGCGCGGCGCTGGCCTCCTTGCCGCCGGAAGTCGCCGTGGCGGCCCTGATCGCGGCCGGAAGCCTGGCACGGGGCGCCATCCTCGTCGTCCTGATATCGCTTTCCCCCGCACGCGCCGACAGTTCAGCCGCGTCGTTGCGTCAGGTGCGATTTCGCGTGGCAGGCATCGGCTTGTTGCTCGCCGTTGCAATGTCAGGGCTGCTTTGCTTCCATGCCGCGCTGGCTTGCATCCTTGGGGCTGCAGTTGCCGGATCGGGCATGGCCGCGCTCGCCCGACGGCAAGTCGGCGGTTACACCGGCGATGTCCTCGGCGCCGTCGCGGTTTTCGCCGAGTGCGTCGCACTCGTCATCGTCGCTGGCGTTTGTTCGTGACCGGACGATGAACTGCACCGATCCCAGGTCTGGCGGCCGCGCCAGCAAATCGATCCGACGTCCCGCAGCCAATGCCGCCAATAGCCGTAATGGACCACCGTGGGACACGACGACATGAGCTCCTCGGAGCTGTTCGAGGCTGCCGTAGAGTTCGGCGACGCGCGCAACGAGGGACGCCCCGCTCTCGCCGCCGGGAGGCGCAAAGCTGGCCGGGCACGCCGCCCATCGATCCAACTCCGCGCGTGGCACGTCCGACCAGGGCAGCCCTTCCCAAACTCCAAAATCCAACTCAAGCAATCGGCTGTCTAGGCGAACCACTACGCCGACAGCCGCGGCGATGGCCTCCGCGACCACGCGACATCGAACGCTTGGGCTCGACCAAAGTACAAACTTGGGAAATGTGGTAAGTCGACCAACGATATCCGCCAAATCGGTGTAGGGCGACAGCTCCACATCGAGGCGCCCGTAACAAGTTCCAGCTGGCAGGGCGACTGGAGGATGACGAATCAAGACGAGCATGATCTACACTGAAGTTGGTTGCGGGGACGCGCAAGCATCTTGGTTTGCACGGCAATCGCCGGCTTGAAGTCGGTCGCGTGCATGGAACTGCCTAACGCTCGCCTCGCAATCGGAGCGGAAACGTCTTAATTTTCCGATCGAACCAGCGGGAACAGCCTCCATGGCCTACGACTTCGACCTTTTCGTCATCGGCGGCGGCTCCGGCGGGGTGCGGTGCGCGCGCATCGCGGCCAGCCACGGCGCGCGGGTCGGGATCGCGGAGAGCACCTACTGGGGCGGGACCTGCGTCAACGTCGGCTGCGTGCCGAAGAAGCTGATGGTGATGGCAGCGGATTACGGCATGGCCGCCGATGACGCGCGCGGCTTCGGCTGGGATGGCGGGCGCGGAACCCACGACTGGCCGGCCTTCATCGCCGCCAAGGACGCCGAGATCGCTCGGCTCAACGGCATCTACGTCAAGCTGCTCGGCGGCGCCGGCGTCGAGATGTTCGAAGCGCGGGCGAGCTTCGTCGACGGCCACACGCTGGACCTGACCGACTCGGCCGGCGGCTCCCGCCAAATTACTGCCGAGCGCATCGTGATTGCGGTCGGCGGCCATCCCGTGCGGCCGGATATCCAAGGCGTTGACCTCGCCATCGTCTCCGACGCGGCGTTCCACCTGCCGGCGCTGCCACGGCGCATCGTCATGGTCGGCGCGGGCTATATCGCGGTCGAGTTCGCGGGCATCTTCGCCGGGCTGGGGGCGGAGGTGGACCTCATCTGCCGCCAGCCGCTGCCCTTGGCCGGGTTCGACCACGATGTGCGCGAGGCGTTGGCTGAGGCGATGGTCGCGCAGGGCATCCGGCTGCATCGCAACGTCAAGCTGCACAGCATCCAGGCGATTGGCGGCAGGCGCCGGGTGCACCTGACGGACCGGGAGGCGATCGACGCCGACCTGATATTCCTCGCCACCGGTCGCGTGGCCAACACGCGCGGGCTGGGACTGGAAGCGGCGGGAGTGAAACTGGACGGGAAAGGCCGCGTGACTGTCGATGCCGAGTACCAGACCAGCCAGCCCGGCATCTTCGCGATCGGCGACGTGTCCAACACCATGAACCTGACGCCCGTCGCGATTGCCGAGGGGCACATCCTCGCCGATTGTTTGTTCGGCCGCCATCCACGCGCCTGGAACTTCGAGACGGTCGCGACCGCCGTGTTCAGCCATCCGCCGATCGCGACCATTGGCCTGACGGAGCAGCAGGCGGCGCTGCGCTTCCCAACCGACATCTACCTCACCCGGTTCACGCCGATGCGTCATGTCATGACCGGGCGGCAGGTCCGCACGATGATGAAGCTGGTGATCGAGCAATCGACGCAGCGCATCGTGGGCGCGCACATGCTTGGCGACGAGGCGCCCGAGATGATGCAGGGTATCGCTGTCGCCATCAACGCAGGGGTCACCAAGCAAGATTTCGACAGCACCATAGGCATTCATCCAACAGCGGCCGAGGAGTGGGTCACGATGCGTACGCGCACCCGGGTCGCCGGCGTTGCAGAAGCGGCGGAGTAGCGCCCGGCGACGTTTCGTGAATTAGTGCGATCGCGTGCGCAGGAGATAGACGCGATATGACCGCCATTCAGGGTTGGACGCCGGAAAGCTGGCGCCGCCGGCCCATCCAGCAGCATCCGGCGTATCCCGACGCCGATCGCCTGGCCCAGGTCGAGGCCAAGCTGCACGGCTATCCGCCGTTGGTGTTCGCCGGCGAGGCGCGGCGGCTTAAGGCGGCGCTCGGCCTCGCCGCCGAGGGCCGCGCCTTCGTGCTGCAGGGCGGGGACTGCGCGGAGAGCTTCGCCGACTTCGACGCGAATATCATCCGCGACACGTTCCGCGTGCTGCTGCAGATGGCGGTGGTGCTGACGTTCGGCGCCAGCGTTCCCGTGGTGAAGATGGGCCGCATGGCCGGGCAGTTTGCCAAGCCGCGCTCGTCCGGCACTGAGACGATCGGCGGCGAGACGCTGCCCAGCTACCGCGGCGATATTGTCAACGGCCCCGATTTCACCGCTGCCGCCCGTACCCCCGATCCGGCGCGCATGGAATCCGGCTACTTCCAATCGGCCGGGACGCTGAACCTGCTGCGCGCCTTCGCCAGCGGCGGCTACGCGGATTTACACGAGGTGCACCGCTGGAACTTGGGCTTCGTCGAGCGCTCGCCGCTGGCGGGGCGCTACCGCGATTTGTCGGCGCGCATCGACGAGACGCTGGGTTTCATGGCGGCGTGCGGCATCAGCAGCGTCAACACGCCGCAAATTCGCGAAACCGATTTCTACACCAGCCATGAGGCGCTGCTGCTGCCGTACGAGCAGGCGCTGACTCGCGTCGACTCGACCACGGGCGACTGGTACGCTTGCTCGGCGCATTTCCTGTGGGTCGGCGACCGCACCCGGCAGCCGGATGGCGCCCACGTGGAATTCCTGCGCGGCGTGCGCAACCCGGTCGGCATCAAGGTCGGGCCAACCACCGAAACGGCGGACCTGCTGCGGCTGATCGAGATCCTGAACCCGCGCGACGAGCCGGGCCGCGTCACCTTGATCAGCCGCATGGGGGCTGAGCGGGTCGCGGCCAAGCTGCCGCCGCTGCTGCGGGCGGTGCAGGCGGAGGGACGCCGGGTGTTGTGGCTATGCGACCCGATGCACGGCAACACCATCAGCACGTCGCTGAAGGTCAAAACCCGCAGCTTCGACGCGATCCTGGCCGAAGTCCGCGGCTTCTTCGACGTGCACGCGGCCGAGGGCAGCTACGCCGGCGGCGTTCATGTCGAGATGACGGGGCGGGAAGTGACGGAATGCGTCGGAGGCGCGCACCGGCTGACGGAAGCCGATCTGGGCGCGCGCTACGAGACGTTTTGCGATCCACGCTTGAATGCCGAGCAGTCGCTGGAAATGGCGTTCCTGGTCGCCGAGGAGCTGAAAAGGCGGCGGATGCCTCGCGTGGCCTCCGCGGTGGCCGCGCAATGAACGCCGATCCCGGCCGGGCGCTCACCGCTGACATCGACGCGCGCACCGACGCGTATTTCAACCGCACCCGCGCCATCGTCGCACGGTTCGGCGACAAGCGCGTCACCTACGCCGTGTTCCTGCGCCGTCCCGTCATCTCGGCCCCCCGCCTGATGCTGGAATGGCTGGCGGCGGTGGCAGCCGAGCAAGGCGTGGAGTTCGACATCGACCTGACGCACCAGGAAGGCGAGTGGGTCGGCGCGGGCGAGCCGATCGCCTACATCGCCGGCAGCTACGAGCATCTGTCGAACTGCGAGACCATCTTCCTGCAGAAGCTCGGCCCCGCCTGCGTCGCTGCGCACAACGCCTATCAAATGTGCGCGGCGCTGCCGAAGGTCGCCTTTATCGCCATGGACGCCCGGCACTGCGCAGGGGCCGAGATGCAGGAGATGATGGGCTACGCGGCCAGTGTCGGCAGCAAGGCGGCGCAACTCGAAGGAGCGGTCGGCTTCATCGGCACGGCCACGGACGCCGCCGCACACTTCTTCGGCCAGGTACGCGGCGTAGGGACCATGCCGCACGCGTTGATTGGCTACGCCGGTTCCACCGTCCGCGCGGCCGAGATGTTCCACGAGGTCTTTCCGCACGAAAACCTGACGATCCTGACCGACTACTTCGGCCGGGAGGTCACCGACGGGTTGGCCGTCTGCCGCCGCTTTTCTGACCTTGCCGCCGCCGGGCGGGTCGCGGTGCGGCTGGACACCCATGGCGGCCGTTTCCTGGAGGGCCTCGACCCGGCGGAAAGCTACGCCGTGCTGGAGCGGCACGCGCCGGGCGCCATCCGCCGCTACCGCAGCGAGACGGAACTGCGCTTCCTGGTCGGCACCGGCGTTTCCACCGCCGCGATCTGGCGGATGCGCGAAGCGTTGGACGAGGCCGGCTTTCCGAAGGTGCGGATCATCGCATCGTCCGGGTTCGGGGTCGGCAAGTGCAGGGTGATGGCCGACGCGCTGGCGCCGATCGACGTCGTGGGAACCGGGAGTTTCATCCCGAACGCCTGGAACGAAACCTACGCCACCGCCGATATCGTCGAGTACGACGGCGCGCCGCGGGTGAAGGTCGGCCGCGAGTTCCTGCTGCGCCGCAACGGCGACCGCAAACGCGGCGGTTTGCGCGTTGATCCCACGGAGATTCGTGCCTAGATCGGGAACATGCCCGACACGCTCCGGATCGCCATCGCCCAATTGAATCCGCACGTTGGCGAGATCGAGACCAACCTCGCCGCGATCCGCCGCGCCAGGGCCGTGGGTGCCCGTCTCGGCGCCGACCTGGTCGTCACGCCCGAGTTCTCGATCGCCGGCTACCCGCCCGAGGACCTTGTTCGCAAGCCCGCCTTCGTCGCCGCGTGCGAGGCTGCCATCGAGCAGTTGGCGCGCGACACGGCCGATGGCGGTCCCGGCCTGGTCGTTGGCGGCCCGTGGCAGAACGGGTCGCTGCTGCACAACGCGGCGTTCCTGCTCGATGGCGGTGAGATCGTGGCGCGCCGGGCCAAGCACGAGCTGCCGAACTACGGCGTGTTCGACGACAAACGCGTGTTCGATCCCGGCGACGCGCCCGGCCCGGTGGCGTTCCGCGGCTTCCGGCTCGGCCTGATGGTCTGCGAAGATTGGTGGTTTCCCGCCGTGTCCGAGACCCTGGCCGAGACGGGAGCTGAGATGCTGCTGTCGATCAACGGCTCTCCGTTCGAGGACGGCAAGCAGGCTGGGCGTGTGACCCTGGCGGTCGAGCGGGTGGTCGAGACCGGGCTGGCGTTCGTGTTCTGCGCGCAGGTCTGCGGCCAGGACGAGCTGGTGTTCGAGGGCGCCAGCTTCGTCCTCAACCCCGACCGCAGCCTGGCGGTGCAGATGCCGTACTTCGAGGAGGCGATCACGCTGACCGAGTGGCGCCGCGATGCCGGGCGGCTGGTCTGCACAGCGCAACCGCTGGCGCCGGAGCCGGACCGGCTGGACCTGATTTACCGCTGCATGACACTCGGCCTGGGCGATTACGTGCGCAAGAACCGCTTCCCCGGCGTGCTGCTCGGCCTGTCCGGCGGCATCGACAGTGCGTTGTCGGCGGCGGTGGCGGTGGATGCGCTCGGCGCGAACGCGGTCCATGCCGTGATGCTGCCGAGTCCCTACACCAGCCCGCACAGTCTGGAGGACGCGGCGTCCTGCGCCCGCCTGCTCGGCATCCAGTGCGACACGGTGCCGATCACGCCGGCGATGGATGCGTTCGGCGCGGCGCTCGCCCCACTGTTCGCCGGGCGGCAGGCCGACATCACCGAGGAGAACATCCAGTCCCGCGCGCGCGGCGTGATCCTGATGGCGCTGAGCAATAAATTAGGCGCGATGGTGCTGACGACCGGCAACAAAAGCGAGATGTCGGTCGGCTACTCCACGCTGTATGGCGACATGTGCGGCGGCTACTCGGTGCTGAAGGATGTGTACAAAACCACCGTGTTCGAGCTGTGCCGGTGGCGCAACGCCCATCGCCCGCCCGGCGCGCGCGGTCCGGACGGCCTGGTGATGCCGGAGCGCGTGATCATCAAGCCGCCCTCGGCCGAACTGAAGCCCGACCAGACCGACCAGGACAGCCTGCCGCCGTACGAGGAGCTGGACGGCATCCTCACCGGGCTGATCGAGGGCGAGCGTTCCGTCGACGACTTAGTGATGCAGGGATTCGACCGCGCGACGGTGTTGCGCGTGTGGCGGCTGCTGGACCGGGCCGAGTACAAGCGCCGGCAGGCCCCGCCCGGCGTCAAGATCACCCATCGCGCGTTTGGCCGCGACCGGCGCTACCCGATCACCAACGGCTACACCGGGTTGGTGGCATGAGCGACCTGTTCGCGCCCGAAGGCGGCTGGCGCGTGCGCATCGTGGACTTGTCCGGCGGCGCCGAGGACAATTTGGTCGAGGAGATCGCGGGCTTTCCCACCTTGATGCAGGCCAACGCCTTCGCCCGCCGCTACGTGCGCGACAGCGTCGAGCGGTGCCGCGCCCCGGGGCTGAACAGCCGCGACGTGCTGGACGCGTGGTTCGCGTTCGGGGAGGACGCCGAGATCGACGGCCAGCCCGAAGGCGCTTGGCGGAGCGCCACCGAGCTGGCCGATTTCGGCGAGCGCCCCGCCGGCGACGAAGATCGTGACTGGCGCGCGCTGGACCCGCGCCGCCACGGCGAGCCGGAGGCATGAGACTCCGTTTCGCGCCCAGCCCGACGGGCCTGCTGCACGTCGGCAACGCCCGCGCCGCACTCGCCAACTACCTGCTGGCCCGGCGGCATGGCGGCCACTTCACCCTCCGCTTCGACGACACCGACGCCGCGCGCAACAAGCCGGAGCACGCCGACGCCATCGCGCAGGACCTCGCCTGGCTCGGCCTGACCTGGGACGACAGCTTCCGCCAGTCCGACCGGCTGGACCGCTACGAGGCCGCCGCCGAGCGGCTGCGCCAGTCGGGTCGGTTATACCCCTGCTTCGAGAGCGAGGAGGAACTGCGGGCCAAGCGCGAGCAGCGGCTGAAGCGCCATCTCGCCCCGGTGTACGACCGCGCCATGCTGAAGATGACGCCGGAGCAGCGCGCCTCCGCCGAGGCGGGCGGCAAGCGGCCGTACTGGCGGTTTCGCCTGACGGACGGCGCGGTCGCGTGGCACGACCTCGTGTTGGGGAAGCGTGAGATCAAGCTGCCCACCATCTCCGACCCGGTGCTGGTCCGCGCCGACGGCACGATGCTGTACACGTTCACCTCGGTGGTGGACGACCTGGAAACGGCGATCACGCATATCGTTCGCGGCGAAGACCACGTGACGAACACCGCCGTGCAGTTGGACATCTGGACCGCGCTGGGCGGCAACCGTTCCAGCATCACCTTCGCGCACCTGCCGCTGCTGACCGCCGACGATGGCGGAAAATTATCCAAGCGCGAGGGCGGCATGTCGCTGCGCAGCCTGCGCCAGGACGGGGTGGAGCCGGTGGCGATCACCTCGTACCTCGCGCGCCTCGGCACCTCCGACGACCCGGCGGCGCTCGAGCTGGAGGAACTGGCCGCCAGTTTCGACCTGTCGCGTTTCTCCCGCTCGGCGGCGCGGTTCGATGTCCGCCAACTGCTCGCGTTGAACAGCCGGGTGCTGCACGGGCTGCCGTTCGAGGCGGTGCAGGCCCGCTTGCCCCCGGCCTCTACCCCGGCGTTCTGGTCGGCCATCCGCGGCAACCTGGATTTGCTGAGCGAGGCGCGCGGCTGGTGGGACGTGGTCGCCGGCAGCATCGTGCCGCCGGTGATCGAGGGGGAGGGCGAGTTTCTCCGCGCCGCGTTGGACGCCCTGCCGTCCGAGCCATGGACCCCGGAAGTTTGGCCGGCCTGGACCGGGGCGCTCCGCGAGGCGACCGGGCGTAAGGGCCGAGCGTTGTACCACCCGTTGCGCCTGGCGCTGACCGGGGAGGACCAGGGACCCGAGATGCGCGACCTGCTGCCACTGATCGGACGCGTGCGCGCGGCGGAGCGGCTGCGCATGGCTGCGGCTTAGGCCTCGCCTGGAGCATCGACGGACGAGGGCGGCAATGAAGGTGGCGATCATCGTTCTCTCGCTGGTTCTCGCAGTCCTGGTCGGCGTTGCCGTGTGGCTCTACACGCCCGATGAATCCCGTGCGGCATTGGAAGCCAAATATTTCACGGCGCCGAGCGCCTACGTGCAGGTGGCTGGCCTCCGGCTGCACGTGCGGGATAGCGGTCCCAGGGACGCCCCCGTCCTTGTCCTGCTGCACGGGTTCGGCTCCAGCCTGCTCACCTGGGAGCCATGGGCCGAACGGCTGTCCAACGACTACCGGGTGATCCGCTTCGACCTGCCTGGCTTTGCATTGACGGGTCCAGACCCGACCGGAGACTACTCGGACCGCCGTAGCCTCGACGTGGTGGCGGCTTTGATGGACCGGCTCGGCGTGGAACGGGCCAGCCTCGTCGGCAACTCCTTGGGCGGGAAGATCGCCTGGAACTTCGCCGCCCGGAACCCGGACCGTGTGGACAGGCTGATCCTGATTTCGCCAGACGGTTTCGCCAGCCCTGGCTTTGAGTATGGGAAGCAGCCCAGCGTGTCCCTTGTGGTCCGGCTGCTTCCGTATGTCCTTCCGAAAGCGCTCCTGCGAGCAAGCTTGACGCCGGCCTACGGCGATTCGGGCAATCTTTCCGAGGATGTCGTGACCCGCTATCGCGACATGATGCTGGCTCCCGGTGTCCGTCGCGCCATGGTCGCCCGTATGGAACAGGTGAAGCTCGCGGACCCGGTGCCACTGCTGCGCCGGATTCAAGCGCCAACCCTGCTGTTGTGGGGGGAAAAGGACGCCATGATTCCGTTCACCAACGCCGCCGACTATCTCCAGGCGATTCCCGAGGCGACGCTGGCGCCTTTTCCCGCGCTCGGCCATGTCCCGTTCGAGGAAGCCCCCTCGGCCTCGCTGGAGCCGGTCAACAAGTTTCTTGCGTCCGCCAAGGCGGGCGGCGTCGAAGGCCTACCCCAGCAATCCCGCGCCCGATAGGCCGCCGAACACGCCGAGCGCACAGGTCAGCCCGGCCACGGCGCACACGATCCACAGGTAGGCTCCCCGCAGCCGCACCTTGTCCGGCAACGCACGGGCAGCGAGGGCGATCAGGAAGCCGAGCACCAAGGGAAGCAGCAACGCGTTCATCACCTGCACGGCGATATTAAGCGACACCAGGTTGGGCCACACCGCAACCAGGGCCGCCCCACCGACGACGCAGACGGCGTAGATTCCGTAGAACCAGCCCGCCTGCAGCGGCCGCAGTTCCAGTGATCGCCTGAACCCGGCGACCTCGCCGACGCCCCAGGCGAGCGCGAGAGAAGCAACGATCGCAGCCACCATGCCAGCGCCGACCACGCCGAGGCTGAACAGCAATCGCCCCGTTTGCGTGCCGAACAGCGGTGTCAACGCACCGGCGAGGTCGCCGATGGTGTTGAGCGACTTGTCGGCGTCCGGTGTTTCGATGATGGCGGCGCAGGCGATCAGCACCGCCGCCATGACCAACTGCGTCACCACGGCGCCGACTGCGGTATCCAGCCGAGCAGCGCCGAAATGCTCGGGCGCCAGGCGCTTATCGGCGATGGCGGATTGCTGGTAGAACACCATCCACGGCATGATCACGGCGCCGATGTTGGCGGCGACGAGATACAGGTAGTCCTTGTTGGCCAATGGGATATCGACCGCACCCGCCAGCAGTGCACTACGGTCGGGATGCGCCGTCCAAGCCACGATGAAGAACGCGAACTCGAATATGCCGAGCGCAATCGCCACCCGTTCCACCCGCCGGTACGATCCCGTCACGACCACGCCCAGGAGCGCCAGGGCGGCGATGGTGAGCGTGACGAAGCGCGATACGCCGTACAGCTCGCCAATTCCCGCCACGCCGGAGAACTCCGACAGCAGCGCGCCCATCGTCGCCACCGCCAAGCCGGCGACCGACACCCACGCCCAGAACCGGCCAAACGTCTCGCGGATCAACTCGCCGTGGCCGCGCCCAGTGAAGATGCCGAGGCGCACCGTCAATTCCTGCACCATGTACAGGATCGGCATCAGCACGACCTGCAGCAGCAGCAGCCGATAGCCCCACTGCACGCCACTTTGCCCAGCGGTGATGATGCTGCCGACGTCGGTATCCGCCAGCATGACGACGAGCCCGGGCCCGAACACGGCGAGGAGGCGTCCAACCCGCTTGGGATGGGCTTGCTGCAGGGTCGCTTGCGGCATGTTCACTCCGTTGATTGACATCGCACGCCAGCACGGCCTACAGTTGCGACTTACTCGCAACTGCGCGCGCTGGTGTCAAGCGGTTGCCTTGCGCGGCCTGCTGCACCAGAAAGCGTCATGTCCGCTTTGGTTCTGCACAACAGCCTGCACCGCCGGCGTGAGCCGTTCGTGCCGCTCGATCCCGCGCATGTGAGGATGTACGTGTGCGGCCCCACCGTGTACGACCGCGCGCATTTGGGCAATGCCCGCCCGGTGGTGGTGTACGACGTGCTGGCCCGGCTGTTGCGGCGCCTGTATCCACGCGTCACCTATGTCCGCAACGTCACCGACGTGGACGACAAGATCAACGCCCGTGCGCTGGCCGAGGGCGAACCGATCGCCGCCATCACGGCCCGCACCCTGGCCGCGTTCCAGGCCGACATGACAGCGCTCGGCAACCTGCCGCCCGACGAGGAGCCGAGGGCGACCGATAATATTCCTGCGATGATCGACGTGATCGAGCGGCTGATCGCGTCCGGGCACGCTTACGCCGCGGCGGGGCACGTGCTGTTCGCGGTCGCGAGTTTCCCGGAATACGGGGCGTTGTCGGGCCGCAGCCCGGACGAACTGCTCGCCGGCGCGCGAGTCGAGATAGCGCCCTACAAGCGCGATGCCGGCGACTTCGTGCTGTGGAAGCCATCGGCCCCGGAGCTGCCGGGCTGGGATAGCCCGTGGGGCAGGGGCCGGCCCGGCTGGCATATCGAATGCTCCGCCATGTCGTGGCGCACCCTGGGCGTGAGCTTCGACATCCACGGCGGCGGCAGCGACTTGCTGTTCCCCCACCATGAGAACGAGCGAGCGCAAAGCCTGTGCGCCTTTCCGGGCAGCGCGTTCGCCCGGGTGTGGATGCACAACGGCATGCTGACAGTCGATGGCCAGAAGATGTCGAAGTCGCTGGGCAACTTCATCACGGTCGCCGACGTGCTGGGCCGTGCCCCGGCCGAAGCCATCCGGCTATTGCTGCTGCGCGGGCATTACCGCGGCGACGTCGATTTCTCGCTGGCCGCGCTCGATGAGTCGCGGCGGGAGCTGGACCGGTTCTACCGCGCGCTTGCCACGACGCCGCCGGGTGATGGGGACCCGCCCACGCCGGTCCTGGACGCGTTGCGCGACGACTTGAACACGCCGCGTGCCCTGGCCGCCTTGCACACGCTGGCCGATGCGGCGCTGGCGGGCGATGCCGCGGCGGCGACCGGGCTGCAGGCAGGCGGGGCGCTGCTCGGGCTGCTGCAGGCCGACCCCGCCGCGTGGTTCGCCGGCGGCGCCGATGCGGGGGCGATCGAGGCCGCCATCGCCGACCGC
>JAABUO010007300.1_pt1 | contig 12617 bp, 15 predicted proteins | sample 5559291 | NCBI WGS metagenome assembly JAABUO01 (sample SAMN10711878, study PRJNA513372) | rock metagenome | isolation source: Antarctica rocks | place: Antarctica: Victoria Land, Finger Mt sud
GGAAGCACGCATACCCATGCACATGAAGGTCATTGCTGACTGAGCATTGCCCAGGAACACCTTCAATTCCCTTGTCAAGGCATTGTCATCATACACGCGTTGCCGTTACACTTTACATGTCAGCGTTTCAGTAGTGATGACACTGAGCAGCTGGTCCAGTGAGAGACAGCTGCTGTCTGATGTATGTGCAATGCCATGCTGACGAGTGCATGAGAGGGCATGGCATGTAGCTGACGTAATACTTAAACATAGCAGGGGACAGTCTCTCGACAGCAGCATCTGTGCACACCTTGACTTGCTCATCTGCTTGCTGTATCCTGTCAATCTTGAGGTATAGCTGTACGGCCAAAGCGCGCCTGCAGCAGATGAGTGCTGTTTGGAGTATCTAGATAGGTGATTTAGGAGCTGAATAGGGTTGCGCCTCAATGTACTCTGAGAGGAACAATGATGAGTCTCACAGTTCTAAGCTAATGCCAGTATGGCAAGCTCTGAGGGCCTCTACATAGTTGTCTTCTGCAGCATAAATCAAGCCAATGACTAGCAACACTGTGCCGTTGCTCCTGTAGGAAGGTTCTTGTGCCCAGTCTTGGACTGTTGACAATATGGTGTCCTGTATAAGCAAGGATGCAAACACAATCAACGGTGTACACGCAGCAGGCGCTGAACGCATGACCCTGGAATAGTCTACCTCCTTTAGCAACACTGACAGCATCTGGCAAGCTGACACGGCTACTCTGAAGAGCTTACCTTGTCCCGCTTGTTGCCTTGGTACTCTGCAAGCAATTTGACTGCTTTCAGCGCGGATGCTGATTGCTGGGAGACTTCATTGAGAGCGGGCTGCAGTAACACAAAGTCTGCTACATCCACACGCTGCCATTTTAAGTCTCATCGACGGGCAAAACAAAAACCCTCGCCAGTAGTGGTTCCACTGACCTCAAAGCTGCCGAGCTCGATATACGACCTGTATACAAAACAGTCACGCTCTATACTGTCGGCTTCAGATAGTCGCTCGAGATCAGCTGCTTCAGCTATAGCTGCTTGGTAAGCTCCAAGATAGAAGTTGTTGCGCAGCGTGAACAAAATATCCGGCCCTGACATTCTGCACGGTAGCTGAGGATAAACGAATGGTCTGCAAGCGCTGGCAGTCTGCTGCCTGCGATGATCGCCGAGCAACTCTGAGTGCGAAACAGAAGAAGTGTTCCGCCTTTGGTAATCAGTAATCCTGCTCGAACCAGTATCGAGACAAAAATTCTGACTGTGCAGGCTCTGCCGAGATGGGTCTTTGTGTTGCCCCTTGCAAAATATAACTGCAAGCATCGTTTAGGTCCGCATATTCACTTGCCATTTTGTGCGTAATCCTCAGAACTCGCGGACCTGCCGATGGTGCTCTATCTAGTTTGGCCCGTTCACCTTCGTGACTGAGCACACAGTTGTACGACAGCTCTTGTGTTGCACGCTGACCAGCATAGCCGTAGTGTATGAGGGGAACTACAGGAGGCATCTCGTTCAGCGCTGGCGGTTTCAAGTCCGCAGCAGGGTTTTTGACGCATGCCGTTTTCTGTCACATCCCGCTCGTATCTGCTGCTGGTATGCGGACTTGTCGCGGCCGCCGGAACGCTCATAGGTAAGCACATTAGCACGTTATGAAGAGCTGTGGTGCAGAGCCTTAGTCGGCACGCTTGTTGACTTTTGTGCACGATCCGTTTCAGGTGCCGCTCCTAACTTGGAGGAGTGCACCAATCTACTAGAGTATGGCACAATGTATTACGAAGATTTGGATGCTCCGGATCAGCGTGCAGCCCTGATGCGATTCCATCGCAGCACAGGCGGAGCTTACTGGAATACACAACTAGTCAGTTATGCAGAACGCCAGCAGTTCAGCCAACTGGTTATAGAGTTGGAAGAATCGGGCTATGGCCTGTCAGATCAAACCCTCAATGTCAGCATGTTGTCAACCGACCTTGTCAGTGATATGGCAAACCTGCCTGCTTTGTCAGAGAAGTGCGCTTTGCAGCAATGGCTGAGCTTTGGTCAGCTGTTGCTTAAATACCAGTGGGGCAGCAATGTTTCATACTGCTACTGGTATGGGGTCGTCTGCTGCAAGACATCGGTATGTCACTTGTCACTGTGCTGTATTGCTGCCAAGGTCGAGCTGTCTAGCAACGTGTGGATATTATGGATTTCATGGCACATGTCGTGTGTAACAAATGCATCACCCACGCCAATGCTACCGCAGGGTGATCAGTTGAACCAATATTGTTCAGGACCTCAGTCTGTGGCCTCACTTACGTTGTCTGATACAAATTTGACTGGCACCATACCACAGACGTTTTTCAGCTCCATGGTGGATCTGCAGACCTTGATGCTGGATGATAACCCGGTACGCTTGCAATCACATGCCGTGCATGTGACGATGTGACGATGAGCAGGCAGCATGTTCCTAGTCTGTGATATGGATTGCGAAGGCTCTGCAGGCCGCGCAGTTAATGCTTGGACTGTGCTGCTGTAGGGCTTGGTTGGCAGTGTTCCCAATCTGGGCAGTCAGATTTCATCCAAGATCACGAGTGTCAGCTTGCAGAACACCAGCCTTGTGCAATGCAATGCTTCCCATCTGGCAGCTTTGCACGGCCTTGCAGTACCTGGCGAGGTGACTGAATACTCCTACACTGTTCAGAGACATATGTCTGCTCAAGAGCACATCAATGTACACCCAATGCTACAAGCCAAGTCTGAATGTCTCAGTCTGCTGACAGCAGCACTCTATGTACATTGCAGTGACTGGTATTTGTTGGTCTATGACTCAATACAATGTGTCTTAGTATAGTGCGACATCGTAGCTGACACTACACAAAAAATTCTGACGCTGCTGTTGAATGGCTTCACAGCACAGAGAAGCAGGGTTAATGCATCCTTGTGATGCCTTTTGATGCTTTCTGATGCCTTCTGATGCAGGTGATCAATGCAGGCATCAGTAGCAAGATGGCAGCAGACAACATGACAGGCTGCTTGCCTGATGTCTGGCAGTTCTGCGGCCTCACATCTGCAGGCGCAAACACCAATCTCATGTGTCCCTCTGTGTCATATCGCAGGCCAGTACAAGCCATGACCAACAAGCTTTCCCAGGTGGATCATGCTGAGCGTTTTTGTGAAAAGCCCATTATGTTCAAACGCACCACAGCAACAGTGCAACAAGTCCATATGCAGCTTGGTCATTGTGATTGCAGCCAGGACATCCTGCACGCAGCTGGGCTTACTGATGTCTGGCTGCTAGAGAAGGGTTGTTGACAAGCTGCATAGCACCTGCTACAACTTGAGTTTCTGCACATGCAATCACCAAAGAGATCACTGCATGCAATCAATCTGTAGCGCTTTGCAAGCGCTTGCAGTCCTCGTCAGGAGTAGGTTGCAAATTGACACATGAAAGGTTGTGGATGCAGCTGCAAATCTTTCTGGGCATTTTGTCAGACACGGGCAACCTGACCTTAGCCACAACAAACGTCACAGCCACCACTGCAATGCTCAAGGGTCCTCCCCCTGGGGTTGCCGACCCATCTGCACATGTGGGTCCTGATCCAAACAGCCAGTATATTGATCAACCCCCACCTGGCACATCTGATGCAATAGTGTGCTCTGAGGGCTCCTCTGGGATGACAGGGAGTCTAGTCAGTCAGGGTCTGAGCCCAGCTGTGCTTCACACGGGCTATGACAACAGCATCTTCAGCTATGTTGGCTGCAGATGCAATGCTGGATATGATAACATATACACCCTGAACAATACAGGTAGGAGCTTGCTCTTGCACTGCGGGTTTGTGCCTAGCATTGCTTGCTGCAGTGGTATGACACAGCACATGCGCATGCGAGATCGTGTCGCTTGCTGTCTCCATGTCACTGTATTTGTGCTGAGTGTCTTGCTCATCCCCAGCACCAAAAGTAGTGTACAAGATTTACCTCTTGCTCCAAGCCTTGACTGAGCACAAGTGTCAAATACTTGCCTATCATTTGGGCACTTGGACCTCGAAGGGCAATAAGCCACAATGATCACATGTTTGGCACAGCCAGATGTGTGTGTCCAGGGGGTGTAAGCATGGAGTGTGTGCCAACAAATGTTGAGTCTAAGGCTCTGAGAAATATCTTCCACTGGGTCTGGGTCTTGGTCTGCTTGTGGCAGCTCTGGTTCTGCTGCTGGTGTTCCGTGGACGCCAGATTTTGACAGAACTGGCGTCTGCCAGGATCAACCGCATCAAGAAGGGGTGAGACATCTCTCTGTCACACATCTTGCAATAATTGCATCTGTGGCAATCAGTCTACGTGCATGCCATGCAGCAGTCTTGCATCTTCCAGGATGCCCATCTCAGATGCAGATGCTGCAGGACGTCATTCTTAAACACATGTGTGTGCTCATTGCTGGCATGTAGTCTGTAGCTTGTGAAGGGTGGAAACATTAGTTGCAGCACTACATTGCGCTACTTGACAGGCATAAATGCTCTGGGTTGCAGACATTGAGCTCACACTGCTGTGGACACAGCTACCATGCAGGCTCTACAGTCATGGCAGACATATATATATATTTGCCTACCTGACTACCATGCTTGAAAGCGACTGCGCTTGGTAGCCATGAAAAACTCAAATGTGGCTGTAGACAATTGCTGCTGACAAGGGCTGTAGACAGTGGCTGCTAACAGTAGACAGTGGCTTAGACGATGAATGTAAACAATGGCTGTAGGCAATGGCATTGCAGCATCTGCTTGTTACACACAGTAGCACTCCTGTCCAAATCTCCATGATGATCATGACTGTTGTGTGTAGGCACGCGCCTGGTACGCTGCAAGCTAGACTGGCTGAAGAGCTGGGTCTGGTACATAAGGAGGTTACGCTGGTCATGAGTGATGTGCAAGCCTCTTCTAAGCTGTGGGAATGGTAGGCCTGCTCCAAGTGCTGACATGATGAGCTGTGTGTGCATCCAAGGGCTGTGTCTCATTGCTGTGTCTCACGCTTTTATCTCATGGCAATGCACCCCTGAGCTATGTGTGCATCCCAGGGCTGTCATGATGATCTGTGTCTGCTCCCAGCATAACAGTGCCCACACACAACAGCTAGCACAGTGCAACGTGTGAAGAGCTAAGCGCTGCATGTGACACCTCCATTAGTTTGAAGGGTTTGTCTCAGAGGAAAAGGGTCTGAGGTGCTTCTTTGCAGGAACGGGAAGGTGATGGATCGGGCTCTGGCCATGCATGATAACTGCCTACGGTCTGTGCTGCACAGACACCATGGCTATGAGGTGGGTCTTGCACATATCAAACAAACAATGCTGCCTCAGTAGCTTACTCACCTGTTGTCTGACAAGTCTTCCTGGGACATGATCTGCTCTGGCATCTGGCAAGCTTACGGTCTGGTAGCAGCCCATTGGTTGACATGTTGTGCAACTTTGGTCTTCACAGAAAGCATCGGCAGCAGCAGGACAGGAATCTACAATGTTGTCACAGAGAAAACATGCTGCCGCTGCTGCTGCTCATAAAGCTTCTGCATTTACCACTACAGAACAGAGAGTGTACAGCTATTGGTACTCCCCCCATGCATGCCTGTGTCCACATCAACAAGAGCCAATGCTCCCTCACAGGGTAGGGTCTTAGCCTCAGCAGGAATGTATGTTGACGCCGGCAACCATCAGGGTATATCTTGTACACTAGGCCGATCACGACTAAACTATATGCCTCCACATCAGCAGACTCACCCAGAGTGGCCTTGCATGACCATACAATTGCAAGGCCCTGGTTATCATAGTGCAGCATATGGTCTCGCATCTACACCTGCCCATTCTGCACAACAGGATGACATTTGCCTTTACACATAGGTGTCCACAGAAGGTGATGCCTTCACCATGGCCTTCCATGACCCCATTGATGCCATCTCGTGGGCACTGGAGGTGCAGCACAAGTTGCTATTGCTAGACTGGCCAGACGCGCTGCTGAGTCATAATGACGCCAAGGAGGAATATGCGCCTGGTGCTGCCCCCAAAACCCAAACAGCTGTGATTTTCAGGGGCCTGAGAGTACGCATGGCTGTGCATACTGGCACGCCTGATGCCTTGCAGGTTTGTGATCCTTTAAGCTGTGACTTGTGGTTTGCTGTGAGTACAGCAGTGCTATGGGCATGCTTGGGGTGATGTCTGCATGACAGTGTGTAGAAGCCTGATGTACATGGCAAATGCTTTAGAAGTGGATCTTGCTAGGCATGTGGCTCTGAGGGACACCCCTGCTATTTCAGAAAGGCAGGCACTCAAGGCAGCAGATATCGATATGTGCTCGTTCTGTCCACAAGTGTGCTCGTATGGCATACATCAATGCATGCTGTGACACCCCAGTCCTTGAAGCATGTAGGCTGCTGGTCATTCCATGCCTGTGCTTCGGGATGCCTGCCAGACTTGCATGACAACAAATGGGTCTTTGGGCTGCTGCCTCAGCAGGCTCCTTTCATGACCAAGAGGCATAGACTCTTCTTTCTTTTCAGCAACTGGGTTTTGTTTCTCCTTGAAAGAAGTCCTAGCAATGGGATTGAAACAAGGTGTGTGTCATCACAGGTGCATCATGTGACAAGGTGTGTGTCATCACAGGTGCATCCTGTGACAAGGTGTGTGTCATCAGAGGTGCATCATGTGACCTGGTGCGTGTCATCACAAGTGCATCATGTGACAAAGTGTGTCTCATCACAGGTGCATCATGTGACAAGGTGTGTGTCCTCACAGGTACATCATGTGACCTGGTGCGTGTCATCACAGGTGCATCATGTGACAAGGTGTGTGTCATCACAGGTGCATCATGTGACAAGGCAAGTGGAGTACCGAGGGGATGTGGTGAGCCTGACAGACGCCTTGGTGGGCTTTCCAGCTGGAGGCCAGGTTCTGCTCAGCGGCTCCACCTACCAGAGAGTCTACGGCCGTCTGCACACCGTCAAGTTTGACAACCAGCTGCCTGGGCAGACATCACATGAAGGTCAGCGCGAGCATGACTGTTCTGTCCTGCAGCCAGCAGAAGTGCTGTGTGCTGTGGTTTGTCTGGATCATTGGCTAGTTCAAGCATCACTGAACGTGTATGCTGTGGTCATGGCACGACATGCAAGCTGATGCTTGCTGAGCCTTGCATACGTTGCTTGACAGCAGAGTGAAGGTTTGCAGTCTTGCGATGATGCTTACTGAGTCACTGTTGTTGGCTTAGGCAGAAGTTGAAGGGCTGTTTTCCCATGTTGTGTTGCTGCATTTCCACTGACAAGCCTTTGCATCATCAGCATGCATTTGGCTTGTTGTACAGATTGGTGTGTCTGAACTTCCTCCTTCTCTGCATTGCCAGCATGCATTCAAACGACATTGTACACCATCAAACATTTGTGTTTGGTGTAGATACAGCTGCACCTGCAGTCTCAAGGCCCGGCATCAGCTTCAACACACGCTTCAATGCAGTCCTGGACCCCACACCATCTGCGGGCTCCAACTTAGACCTAGCAACTGAAGGCTCTCACATTGATCTGCTACTGAGGACCAACAGTGCTGCCACCGCTGTTGGCATTCTGCAGCAGTCAGAAAGCCTCGACTCGCCTACAGCATCACATGTTGGTGTTGACAGCAGTGCTTGGACATCAGATGCTCCGGCAAACCCAGAGACTCTCTTGATCCGATGGGTCAGGGGGGTTGGTCAGGCGCCTAGGAGGGTCTGGAGGTGTGTGGGAAGGCTGGGGATGCAGCTGATGCAATGTTTGTTCAGGAAGCAACTGGCTGAAGCGAAGCGTGAAGGCTCATTCTTCCGTAAGTCAGTCATGTCTCTGTATGCATTCCATGTTTGCATGGGGTACCAACGCAGGACCAACAAAGGGCATTGTTGTTGCTCTGTCTGTTGTGTTGGCGATGCTGATTTGGTTTGCAAGACACTGCGCCATCAGCTTTCATAGATCACATGGGGTTGCTAGCAGCAGCCTGTGAGTTGATCAGCTTCTGTCAAGCTGCAACCAACAGCAGCATGCAGAGACCTTCCCTTCCCAGTCAAGCAAATCAGCGTTCACGCATACAGACACACAACACATGTGAATGTGTGTCACTGCCTGGAGTGCATATACAAAGCTGGGCGTGTGTTTTTCCTTGGGGCAGGAGCTTCTGTGAGCATACTTGCAGGCAAATGGAAGCCATCACAGACAGACGTGAATGGCATGGTCAATTCGACTATGGCTGAAACAGGGGCCACGCCTTGCATTCTATGTGACATGGGTGCTTTCCATTTGGCAGAGTTTGCCAAGACCCTATGCCGGCCCTTTGTGGGGTCAGCTGTTCATGGGGGGATTCACATCCTACAGATTGGCTCCATGAAGCTGCACCCAAGGATGCTGAATTTCCCAACCCTGAACAGCACTTTCAAGGTGTGGTGCCTGAGCTTGCTCAACACAGTGCATTCTGCAAAGCGCATGATGCCTACATCATATGTTTGCATTCAAGTACTCATGACAGGTATGAGCTGCTCAGTGTGGTCACTCCTGCTGAGGCACATGTAGCTCCGGGCTGCCGCCTTAAGGAGGCTCCCATTATGATCGCTGAAAAGCGTAAACTTTGCTTTTTATTTGTTTCTGGCTGAGGCACATGTTACTGGCACAGCCACATCAACTCGTGCCCTGATGAGTAAACCTCATCCCGTCTGAACAGAGTGCTTATTGACCACAACATGATCATACATGATCTTGCACATCATTGTCACATGCATGATCTTGCACATCATCACAACATAATCATGCATGATCTTACATTGCAAAAGTATACCTGCTTGAAAGACTGAAAGCTGCGTGCGCAAAGAAAGCATGCAACCAGGAGTGGCCGTGCAGGTTGCGCCGACTTTTGGTGATGCTCCTGGTGTGACAAACAGCAGACTGCCTGTGGTTCAGACGCGATCGCCCAGCAGCAAGCGTCCAGCCTTCCACCCTCAGCCAGCCTTGCCAGCTGGGCCAGAATGGCCAGAAGTCACCACTGTCTTCTGTGGACCTGCACAATACAAGGTCACCACTGTGCCTGTGCCTGTGTCTGTGTCTGTGTCTGTGTCTGTGTCTGTGTGACTGAACACTCAACACTCAACACTGCAGCTTGTTTGCTCATTTTGCAATACTCCATACTCAACACTGCAGCTTGTTTGCTCATTTTGCGTTACTCATACTCAACACTGCTGTTTGCTCATTTTGCAATACTCCATACTCAACACTGCAGCTTGTTTGCTCATGTAGCCTGCAGCTCAGGGATCTGCCTTGCAACAAACATGTGTGTGTGGTGAGAGTACAGCATGCCTGGGTGTGTGCCAATGCAGCAGCCAGAAGGCCTGCTTGTAGTGTACCTTGACACATCTGAGATGAGAAAAGAAAAAGGAAAGAAAAGACTACACCTTTCACCGTCAATTCAATGCGAAGCGAAGTATGATACCGGGCTACCCAGGCATCTAAGATGACTGACATGTGCTGAGGTATGTGCAGGAGCTGATGCAGTTGGACGTGCATGCAGCAGAAAGCGCCCTGCGCCACTTCCAGTCCTGCGTGCGCACCACCTTGCTGCTGAGCAATGGCTATGAATGCCAAGAGAAGGTACACATTCTTCTTGCCTGTCTTGATTGCACACTCAGGTTTGGCATCCCTGACAGTTTCAGCTATCTGCTGTCACCTATGATCATGCTGCTGGGACTGGAGATCTTGCTACCTGATGTGTTGTAAGCTCAATGGCTATGCTGTGTGTATGGCCAGGTATCTGTTTTATTAATTGTTTAGTCATGATTGGCCTAGTGTACAAGGCATACCGATGGTTGCCGGCATGAACATGCCTCCCTGCCATGGCTAAGGCCCTATCCCATGAGGGGGCATTGGCCATTGTGGGGGTATCTGTGTGCACATGATCTCTTGTACATATGCTGCCTTTTGCCAGAGCAGCAGCAATGTGTTGTGGCATTGCAATGCAGAGCAAGCTTTGCTCAGAGGTCAAAGGTGGCGTTTGCAACAACAGAAAAACTACTGCTGTCAGTGACACTGCTACGCTGGTTGCTGTCAATGACATAGTTGATGTTTGAACCTGCTTGCGGTGTCTGCTCATGTTGACAGCTGTTCAGGAAGGTCCACAATAGCTTTCCAGAATGCCTGATGCCTTACTGCAGGACGGTTTGTTCATGATCGTGTTTTCAGAGCCACGCGCCGCCGTTGAATGGGCTGTTCTTCTGCAGCTAGCTCTGCTCAGGTAAGGCAATGTAACTGCTCACAGCATGAGTTTTGTTTAAGTTGCACATTTGATTCAGAGTCTGAGCTCGGAGCTTGACATATATGAGGTCACAGCATATGCACATTGCACATGAACCATGTTTCCAGGTTGTTCACAAGCTTATAAGATTGTTTTTCAGAGAATGCGCTTCCGTGTATGATAGCTGTGACAAGCAGACTGTGCCCAGAGCTGACTGTGCACACACAGGGCTGATTGGAGTCCAGTGCTTGAGCAGTACGACTGCACAGCTACAGTGGTATCTGCAAAGGGGCAGCCCTTGTTCAAAGGCTTCTCTGCAAAGGTGAGCTAACTAAGGACAGCTTTCACATTGTCCTTGTTTGCCCTACCCTATAGCCATCAGCGCATGACACTTTTTTGATGCAGGTGGGGTTGGTGCATGGTAAGATGCAGAAAATCTGTCCCCATTCCTCTACAGGTCGTGCTGATTACTTCGGTTCGACTGTCAATCGAGGTAAGCAGTCCCTGCTGACACTGACATTGAGCTTTGCACATGTTCTGGCAAGTCATGTAAGTTGCTTTGATATTTGTGCAGCTGCTCGCCTGCTGGTTGCTGCAAATGCTGGCCAGATATTGGTTGAAGCCCCTGTGATGGAGGCGGTTCTGAAACAATGGAATGGCGATGCGTTCAACCTGGCGCCAGTGGCAAAAGGTCACAACCTCGGTGTGCCCGCCAAACCTACCCGAGGAGCTGCTCTGCTGGAGTCTGGCAGCGTTGTGCTACCTGAGCTGGCGGAGGGATCGCCGCGGATCAAAAGTGCTCCTCCACCGAATTCGGTACAGAGTTCGGATGGTAACGTCGCTGCTGGCGGTATCGCACTCCAGCTGAAGGGCGAGGCTTCTCTGCCGCCACCTGAGCTGCCGCTCCAGCACGATCAAGGTGGGCGCACTGCTGGGTACAGAGAGTTGCGGGGCTGGACCCCTCTATCGCCTGATCTTGACGTGCGCAGCAGCCGGCTTGCCTCCAGCAACCCGGGAGCCCATGAAAAATGCAACACAGTTAGTTTCGCTCCTACATACAAAGAACGCAGACCTATCACCAGGATGCCGTCTGTATCAGCTTTGGCAAAGCGGCGGTCAATTGACGGTCAGGTCAGCTATGATGACTCAGAGCTCATGCAGCTGGAATTTTTGGACTCATGCTGCCCCCCACATGCAGCTGCCAGTTCTCTAGCCGTCAGCAACTGCCACATGCTCAAGTTCATGGCTGCCTCTGGCATCATGCAAGGCCGCAGGGAGGATGTGGTGGCTCCACATCGCCTATCGTTCCTGCAGCAGGCACTGTCCGCATCTACTGGCAACAGTCCACGTGCCACTCAGGATTTGCATGGCAGCTTTCCTGTGGTCCCTCGCCTCAGGAGTGATAGTTCGGGCACAAGCACAAGTGCATCACGGCGGCCAAGTCTGCTTGGAAGGTCGGACTCCAAGCTCACTGTCGTCACAGAGGCCAAGCCTAGAGGTACTGTCTCACCAAAGATGGTGCATGGCACACGTTTGCATCGCTTGCGAAGCCTGTATGTGTCAAACTCTTTTTTGTGGCAATGATGAGCAAGTTGCAGCTAGCAAGGACCAAACTGCAGCTAGTAGAAACCAAACGCAACAGATACTGCTCATTGCTCTTTGGCTGTGTTTTTGATTATGTTGATCATGTTGCCCTGTGAACAGCTGCTGCAAGTATATTGTTTTGTTGCCAGAAACTGCAAAAGCTGTGACCATTGCAGTCTAGCGGGCATTTCAAAGACAGTGTATGTATGACGGAACAAGTACACAATAGGATTTGACCTCTATGGTACTGACTTGCACATAGTGACTACATCAAACTGTTCTACTACTTCGCTTGCAGAGTCTGCAAGCGTCAGGTCAGTGTGGACGCCAAGCGTAAGTGAAGGGAAGCCTTTCCCAGCCAAAAGGGTGCTGATTGAAGTGTGGGGCATCGGTGCGTTCAAGTTTAAGGGCATTCAAGGTGTTTCAAAGGTAAAGTGTTTGCTTGCACACCTCTTCTCACACTGTCTTCCTTCCACATGGTACATACTCATTCGTTCACTGGCTCACGCACTCTCTCACACCCACACTCAAACTCATTCACTCACTCACTCACTCACTCACTCACTCACTCACTCACTCACTCACTCACTCACTCACTCGCTCACGCACGCACTCACGCACTCACTCAAACATTCACTCATTCACTCACTCACCCACTCACTCACTCACTCACGCACTCACTCACCCTGCAAATCACTCACTCACCCACCCACTCACTCACTCACTCACTCACTCACTCACTCACTCACTCACTCACTCACTCAAACATTCACTCATTCGCTCACTCACTCAC
>JAABUO010007301.1_pt1 | contig 12614 bp, 9 predicted proteins | sample 5559291 | NCBI WGS metagenome assembly JAABUO01 (sample SAMN10711878, study PRJNA513372) | rock metagenome | isolation source: Antarctica rocks | place: Antarctica: Victoria Land, Finger Mt sud
CACCCGCGTTCAACAAGAACAGCAGCGCTACCTTCAACAGCAGCGCCAACAACACCACCCCCAATCCACCCAAGTCGGCAACTCCGCCTCCCCAAACATGGGCAACCCCAGCCTCATGGCCCCCTCCAACCAAGCCGCCCTCGCATCCCTTCAAGGCGGTCGATCCGGCTCTCCCAACGGCGCCCCTCCCCCTCAATCCGGCTCATCCTCCTCCCCACGCATGACTAACCCTTCCACCCAACCCCAACCTCTTTCCTCCGGCATGGTCCCCGCCGTAAACCAAATCTCCAACCACATCAAAGCCCGCCATCCGCTGGCCAGCCCAGAAGAAATCACGAAAATGACCACCGAATCCCTGAACCAGTACCGCATGTCCCACGTCCACGCTGCCATGCAAGCTGCCGCCGGCGTCTCCAATGCCTCCGCCGCTGCCGCGAACGCCAGTATCGCTCACCCAGGTGCTTCTGCCTCGTCACCAACCCAGCAGCAGCAGCAGCAGCAGCAGGGTCTCATGAACGGTAGCAGCCCGATGCTGAATCCGCAGCAGTACACGCAGATGATGCGGTCGCAGCAGTCGAATCAGCAGAATAGGAACGGAGGAGGTACTAGCGGTGCTGGTATGATGGCTGCGAACGCAGGAGGCAGGAGCGCGACACCGCAGATTCATCGGAGCGGGAGTGCGCAGGGCGGTGGGGGACCGAGTCAGAGTCCTAGGTCGAGTCAGGTGCAGATGGCGGGGGGGCAGTGATGGAATCTCCTCCTTTATCTACAGCTTTCCTCTTTCTTCCCTCCCCTCATTATTTTCTTTTTTTGGTTTTGACGACAGGGTTTCAGAAAGGTGTTATTTGTATATATTTTGGCAAGTGGGGCAGGGATACCAGCAGCAGGGAAGTCCTCCTTCTTGCAGCACCAAGGGACGACAACGAGGTTTTTCCTTCAGGCGGAATTTCGGTCTTGGCATTTGAAGCTGCGGTGGGGTTGTGGGAGGGATTTTTCGGGCAGCAAAGCTTTGTACATAGATTATTTCATGACCGATCCTCTTCGTAGGGGTATCGATAGCTTCGGTGCGAATGGAGAGAGATGGGGGATGGTTTAATGACCTGAAATTTCGTTGCAGTTGTGAATGTGAGAGATTAAGTGAAAAGCATAGTAGTAAATGTTACGGCTTGGGAGGTTGTAAGGACTGCATTGATACGGAAAAAGCCACATAACTTCGGTTTACCATCACGACTATTCCAACACTCAGCTCCAGGTCTCAGAAGAGAATGTGAAAAATAGTACGAGGTACAGAGTCAAATAAACAATAGCAATCTTACCAACGAAACCCAAAACAAAAAATGTACGAATACACAACCAAAACCCCCGAGTCCAGCCAAGTTCCAACATCGCTCCTAATTCCTTCCCCCGCTGGGGCTGTTGCCGGTAGTACCGGTGCTGGTACTACCATTGCCGGTGTTGCCATTACTGGTGTTGCCATTGCTGGTACTGCCATTGCTGGTGTTACCATTAGGATTCCCACCCCTCTGCCCCAAAACCCTCTGACCCTGATCCCCCACAGCACCCACCACTGTCTCCGGCGGACCCGGAAGTCTCGGCCCGCACTTATCCCTTCCATTCGGCTGAACCGACGCCGGCGAAGGTTTCACACCTCCCTGAAACACATCGTTCGCGATGCCTATGCCCAGCGGCACGCCGCCAATCGGGTACAACTGGCCTGGGCGATCAGCGCGGGAGCCTAGCGTCTTGTAGCGCACGTCCTGCGGGACCTGGTAAGCCGTGGTGCCGTCCGCGTTTACTGCCGTGGAAGCAAGCACGTCCTTAGATGCGAAAGCGTCGAAGCGCCAGTGCACGCCGAGGAAGACGCGGCTGAGGGCAGCGTCGAACATGGCGGCCCAGAGGCTGGGGAAGTGGCGGACGACGCGTGTGCGGACGGTGCCGAGCTGGGATGTGATGGGCAGGGAGGGGTCGTACGGCTGGCGGAGGTCGCGGTTGATGCCGTTGAGCTCGTCGGAGACGAAGTCGAAGGCGATGGAATCAGGTGCGTCGGGGGCGAAGGAGAGGTTCTCGCGCTGCTTGTAGTAGAGGCGGACGGCCTGGAAGCCGGCGCCAGCGAAGGTGGCGTGGCCGGAGGGGTAGGATGGGAAGGGAGGCTTGAAGGAGATCATGTTTGTGTTTGTTTCTGGGGCGCCGAGGGTAAGCCAGAAGGGGTCGGCCATGGGGCCACCGTCCTCGCGGACGCCGGAGAGGGGGCGCCAGAATTCGAAGCAGTATTTTTCTTGCCAAGCGAAGATGCCGGCGTCAGCGAGGGCGACGTTGAAGATGGCGAAGAGACGGGCGAAGTCGGCGTTGGTTTGGTCGCTGGTTGCGTCGGCAGGTTTGCGATCCCAGGCGATTTTGCGGAGGATCTGGTTGAAGAGGCGAGGAGGCGTGCCCATTAGGTTGGAGCCGTCGTAGGCCCAGAAGTAGCCTGTGGTTGTTTGGTCGGGGGTTCGTTTAGTTGAGGGGAGCGTGGGTGCACCACCTTCGCGGTAGATGTCGTTGAAGGCTGAGGCGTACTCAGTTACGTCGTTGGTGCCGAAGCCTACTGGAGGGTCTGCGATGATGTGCTCGGTGGGGACGCCATTTACAGTCCCCTGAACCGCCACACGCTTTGCAGTCATACCGTAGAAAGGCGCCTGGTACACCTTGATTGCTCTCTTAGGTCCATCTGGATTGTTTGGATCCACAGGTATAATACGGACAGGGTTGGTAGGATCATCGTCGAACCTATATTTACCCGGCCGCGGTTGATACGAGTCTTGGTTGAAGCCAATCTCTCCTGGCTTGATGTCCAGCAAGTTCAACATAGCATTACCAATATCAACCCCAAACTGATAGCTCGAGGAGAGCGTATCTGGATGGAAGGTATTGACCGCTTGCTGGATGTATTGGTTAAGCTGGTCGGTAGTAGCGTTAGCAATACTAGCGCTGCGTGTGGTATAAAGCTGAAGCAAGACAGTATTGGCTGCTCCTGCCACCGCCATTCGCGCATCCTTTGCGCCAAGAAGACTAGGTAGACGCAAGGTCGGGTCGGGGTTGTTCGGCGAGAGATATGTACCAGCTACTCCCTTTGGGTCGGGCTTGAGAGCAAAGTAAGCATCATTGATGGCAAGATGTAGTATCCCAAGGGCTCTCGCCGCCGAAGGCGGTCCATTCTGCGGTCCTGACAACGTAGTCACGAGCCTGTTCAAATCGAGCGCGACATTGTTCCAGTAAAGGATGTAGTTGGAGTTGTATTCAGAGAGTTCCTCTGTCGGTGGTAAGAAAACCATGACGAAAACCTCACGAAGGTGTTCTCAGAAAGATATATTTCCCAATTAGAGATGCGGAGGATTTGGTACGTGTGTCTCTGTAATCTTTGTGGATCTGGGAGTAGTAAAGTTGATGTCGAGAGCTGGATTTGAAGGAAAAGCTGCGGTATTTATACATTTTTACTTGTCGTGTAATTGAAATCTTGTTACGGGAGAAGTTCATGGCTGACGTCTTCCTCGTCTGGAATCACTATACTTGGTACCCTATGTTTTGGGTGGAGGTCGAGATCGAAGTACTTGATTAGTGACATACAAAAGGAGGAAGGTGCACGATTCATTTGTGTCGTTTGTACTCAGCCTTCCTTTGGGAGAGTGAGAAACATTTCCACGCTTACCACTCAATGAAGGTCTGCAGTACTCCTTCTTCCTCCTTGTGATACCCTTATGACCTGAATCAATAGATTATTAGGAGTATAGAAATGGTATGGATGAGCCTTCGGCTTCTTTACGACGTTGGCGTGTGGACACGAGGAGGCGCAAAGCCATAGCAAAGAAATAGTACACATTAGACCAGCATGATACCATTGGCTTGGGTAACTGGTGACCGCACGTTGAGAAAGAATAGAGTAAATACTGCATTGATTCAAAGAAGCATTCCATACCCCACAACATGTGGCAATGTGAGTATTCCATCTCCATCCTCTAGAATCGAATGGCGTCCATGAACGACTTCCGTATTTCCCAGTAAGATTTGCTTCCAACTCGGGTATGGAAGTCAATAATCGGATGTGACGAGTATAACCCTCACACTGATGGCGCCATCTACACAGATTGCATTGTAGGCTTGAGCACCTCGTACCCACATCTCATTTCAGTAAAGAGAACGATGCTTCGGTTGAAGTTTGACCCAGGGATCTATGTGATCGACCGCCATGCGAGAAGCGGAGCCAAGCGCGCATGCTTCTGCAAGTCACATTCTTGGTATAACAGGTGATTGGTGGAAACTTTGCAATAGACAGGTCTGGCCTTGTGAGCCTTGGCCAGAAGGAAGGGGCGTCAATACAAGGCTGTGCTATAATCTGACATGGAGTGGCCGTGGTGGTGCCTAAGCAAATTTGAACAATCATGAGAAGTCGCGGAAGCGAGGTGTGACAAAGAGAAAGAGCCGTGAAAGGTTCAAGCATTGTGCAAGGCTTGACTTGGCACGCAAGGATAAGCAGCAAGTACGAGAAGGAGAGAAGGCTGAGCACAAGAGCTCAGTATGACTGTACGTCAAGAGCTTACAATAATCATCTTCCAGTTGATATTTGATCCAAGGTCACTCTCAGCTTCAAGCCCGTTCTCTCTTGGCGCTTCAGCACATGGCATGGTTAGAATTGGAGAATTACAGCTTCGAGCATGTTGAGGCGAAGGATGTCACAAAGTCGAGACGACGTTGCTTTCTAGAGATCATCTTAGTCGTAACCCGGGAACTGCCGCACAATGCCATAGTGGGGCGGCTGAGGCGATACGATTGCTCAATCATCTTCAATGGGTTTGTTCTATTAGAGTCAAGTCGCACATAGCATAGCAGGTAGAATTAATAGCTCTTCGAACTCACAACCGAAGTATACAAAACGTGACGAACGAAGTGATGTCGGAAGTCCTGCTTACCCCTGCATACCTGCTTCTAGCCCTACACAAAGCTAGTGACGTCAAACATTGTATGATTTTCGTGAACAATGAACGTGTAATCCGAAATGAACATCTACCATATTACTAGAAAAGCCTACATCGCATTTTCTTTGCCAAGATAATCCTCAATACTACAAACGCTATTTTAGCTACAATCTACAATCCCGTATTCACCAATTCTCACTTCAAAATGTCCGGTATCTTCAAGGTTCACCGCAGAAAGATCATCTTCGGCGGCGTCTTAGCTGGTTCGTATCTAAATGTCTCTCTTTTTACGGACCTGGTTATCTCGTTGCTTAGGAAAGAGAGGAAGACCGAGCTGACATAACCCCTCCACAGGCCTTTTCGTCCTCGGGCCGTACACTCCTCTCCCAAATCCGTTCCATACTCCAGGTGTAACAAACATTGAGAAACGTTGGTCCTCTGGCGGTGGCTCCAAGCATCACACCCCCGGTATAGCTACCAAGTTGGGAGACAGTGAAGACGTGGAGGGAAATACGGCGAATACACAGGGGATAGGGAGTGCACAGTGGCAAGAGCAGATTGGAGGGCAAAAGCCTGATGTGAGCAGATCATGGTTGTTGTTGAACGAGAAGAAGTGCAACATCTAAGAGATGGGATTTTGCGAACCGGATTTTGCTAACCGCTCCGCTCAAATAGCCGAGTTCGTTTGACAAGGCATGGAATAAGTCACATTATGGGGCAGAAAAGGGAAAATAGAGGAAACAACGGGGAAAGATCAAGACCTTCTATTGATGCTAAACTAGAAATTGCTGCATATATCGGCGTTAAGGGACAGTGGAAGGGGTTCGGGTTTAGGGAGGGTGAAAGGAAAGTGGCATTGTGTTGCCACAATTGACCGAATAGAGATGTGCACGTCATAAGATGTTGCACAGAAAGCAACACTAGAAGATTTTCTTGACTTACCGTTGTTCCTGGTATTCCGTCTTACATAATGCTCTCAAACACAACAACATCGAGAGGCTTCAGTGTACCATGTCTGCAAATCATCCATAATGGTTAAGCGGCAAATCACCCAAGTGAAGCCTCCATTGTAAGACAAGTTTGCATTGCAGCAGCTTCTTCCTTAAAAAAGACGAACTACTGCAACTTAAGCAAAGTTGCCTCATGAAGATGATGTCAACGCTGCTCTGTCTCCATCTAGCGACTACCCCGTACAATTCCCTCGAATCTATTCTTGAACCATTTGACTGTTTCAGTCTGATTGATGCGGTGCGAGGCACCAACCTTGGTCTTGCACCGTCGTCGCTTCGCAACACGCTCGCCTGGTCGGGTCCTATATGCTAGATCAGCACCGGTGTATCTTTCGTTCAATGTCCAGTACCACCCACATGCAGCAGTAAAAGTCCATCCCATAGATACCAATTGCTGGGTCGTACTTGATTCCCAAATCAATGTGCTCGCTAATACCAAAACCGAAATTACCAGTCTCCGAGAAGTTCTTTTTCCGTAGTTCGTATTCCTTGACTTTCAGGCCACGCTCGAGGATTTCTTCGGCCTTGGGGCCTCTGACTGTGACATGGACGGCGATTTTTTCGTTACGACGGATGCCGAATGTTCTAACAGTGTAGCGGGCTTTGCCTGTAGGTGGTATAGAAATTAGTGAGAGTTACTGTGTGCTTTCTCTGAGGCGATGATGGAGACGAACTGTAGACAGGCGTTTGACCACTGAGTTGTTCTAGTACTTTGGCAGCACGAGTGAGTCTGTCACCAGATTCGCCGACTGAGATGTTGAGGACGAGTTTCTCGATGCGGAGTTCGCGCATGGGGTTTGCGCTTTTGTCTTTGCCGGATTCCGCCTGCGGAAGAAGCTCAAGTCAGCTCATATGCCATCAAGTTTAGTACAACAATTCACTCCTACTCACCATTATTGTAGAGAGTGCTGGTTGCTGAGGGAGTTCACGGTGCCGCTGCTGTCTTTCAACGAACGTTGAGGTTGTGGGAGATCTTAGCGAGAACCCTTAGCGTGACTTTTATAATCTTAGCTCCAATTTAGCCAGAGCTGCGGAGGACCTTCAACTGTTACTCAACATCAAGAGCACCAAAACTTGGTGTTCAAGCTTTCACAAGAGAAAGCAGAAGTCTAAGACTTCACTACAATCTTTGGACATATACACGGTCGCACTTGCGACTACTCGAGCAATCATGGCAAACAAACAGGGAAAGATGGTAAGTTTTATCCTAGGTGCACGGAGGGTTCAAGCTTTAATGGAGCTAGAAGACTGACTATTTGATGGCAGCAAAATCTGGTAAGCTCTTGATCACGAAGCTCTCGAGCTTCGAGAGCGGTAAAAACATGCTAATCAACTGAACTCGCGCTCAGATCAATTACCGTATGAGGGTAACTCTCAATGACGGACGGCAGATGACTGGACAAATGCTCGCATTCGATAAAGTGCGTACAATAGGACAAGATTACAGTATTACTTGCTAATATTGGTACAGCATATGAACCTGGTCCTTGCCGACACTGAGGAATTCCGCCGAGTAAAGCGCAAGCCCACCAAAGGTGCACAATCAGCGCCCGGTAGCTCAACCCCAGCACTTGTTGAGTCAGAAGAAAAGCGTACACTCGGTCTGACCATCGTCCGCGGCACACACATTGTATCGTGCTCGGTAGACGGGCCCCCACCAGCTGACCCATCCGCACGACTCGGCGCAAGTGCTCCAGGAGGTACTGGGACAGCCCCACCAACCTTGGCTGCTGGGCCAGGTATAAGTAGACCTGCAGGGAGAGGATTGCCAGTTGGCCTAAGTGGACCCGCTGCTGGTGTTGGTGGACCTGCACCGCCCGGCGGTTTCCCTGGATTTCCACCGGGAGGCTTTCCCGGAGCCGGACCACCTGGGTTTGCTGGACGTGGAGGGCCACCGGGAGGACCACGTAAGGATATCTCCCAGACAGCTCAATTAGGATTCTTGCTGATTGTGTGCTCGCAGCGGGATTTGCACTACCCCCGGGTTTTCCTGGAGGACCACGTAAGTTCTATCTTTACGTTATCGTTATATCGTTACGTTGAAGCTAATAGAAGCTGTAGCCCAAGGATTTCAACCACCCCCAGGCTTCCAGCCTCCACCTGGCGGAGGTCGAGGATTCCCACCACCTGGTTTCCCAGGGAGATGATCATAGCCATGGCTTGTTAGGTGTTACTATGTCATATTCTGGAACTCCATGTCATTATCTGACACTCAGTGAGCAATCTCAATTGCATAAGAGCGAACGTTCTGAGAGGGGGTTGTCAACGGCGTTTCGGAAGGCGGTTTTGTCATCTACCACAAAAGCAGTCCGCGTAGCGAAGTACCAAATGAACGCCCGCTACCTGAATCATGCCATAGCTCGTCACAGACATTGTATTACTGTAGAAGATGTCAAAATACCCCATCCTTGACGGAAAATCGCATAGCACGTGACCTCCATCCCACTCCTCAGCCCTAAGCTACAACCAAGATAATCCCCGATATAAAGGCCGAGAACCGGGACCCCCCAAAACAAAAGATCCATCCGCTCGGTAACCCTCACCTCACCTTCCTACCTCCCTCAACCTTAAGAGAATGGCGGCAGCAATATCGGCGCTGAATGCGAAGATACGGTCGCAGCCTGTACTCAACTATGTCTTCTCCACCCGTACGTGTTTATTCGCGCTCTCTCCCTCCGCGTCGTCCCTGAGGGACCAACCGGAGGAGCACACGAGGAGCTTGAGCATGCTCAATGCTGACTGGGGTGAGCACAGATTTCTGGGGCCCAGTCTCCAACTTCGGCATCCCGATCGCCGCGGTAATGGATACGCAGAAAGATCCCGACATGTGCGCTCTCCCCTCCCTCATTCCCCAGGCGCACAAGCTCGCCGCAATCCCCTCCCTCACCTGCGATTACGACAAACTGACTTTTGTATCTGCAAAAACAGCATCTCGGGCCGTATGACCGCAGCCCTAACGCTCTACTCCGGCACCTTCATGCGCTATGCGTTTGCGGTGACGCCGAGGAACTATTTGCTGTTTGCGTGTCATTTTGTGAATATGGGCGCGCAGTTGACGCAGGGTGTGCGGTATATGCAGTACTGGAAGTGGGTTTTGCGCTTTTTCTTTGGTTCGGCGGAGGGTTTGTGCTACAGTTGAGAAGGGGCGTTGTAAAGGGCAACAGGTGGTATTGTAATTGCAGGGCACAAGAGATACACAACACCCTTTCCAGCCTAACCCACCCGCCTAAAGCCTCCAAGCTGACTCCCACATCTAGCTACGGCGGCCGCGAACAAGCCCTGCAACAGAAAGCACAGGCGACAGGAGGACAATTGCTAGGAGAGGCAAAAGAGGGGATGGGTATTGTAGAAGCGAAGGGGCAGGAGGCGGTACAGGAGGGAAAGGGAATGTTAAGGAAGGTGGAGAAGAAGTTAGGGAAGTGAGGGGGGGAATGGTGCTGGGCGGAGGGGCGAGGGGAGAGGAGGATGAGGCGAAAGGAGGGAAGAGGGGGATGTAGGTTATGGGGTGGTATTCTTGGTATACTGCATCTGGAGGGCATTGCGAATGATTGGGAGTATCGCTTCATATCTCAAATTGGACGGCAAAACTCGATTTCGCCTTGTACCCATCCAGTACACTTATTCAAGCATCAGAATCACTACTTCCCCCCTCCTCCGAACCGCACTCTCAATCAAAACCTTCGCAATCACCTATCCTCATACTCCTCCGAATCCAATTACCGTATTCTACATTCCCCTCCTTCCACCTCTTCCTATAACAAAATCACTAAACTCAGACCCGTACATCTATTGCTATACTGTCAATGTTCCTCTTCGTCCACTAGCGAATACCCTACCACTACCCTCATCCGAAACCAATGACCACATTCGGAAACTCCCAAAGCTACTCACCCCCAGTTCGACGACCCCACGCTGTATTCCATGATACGTGTGAATCGATATGGCGAGAAGTATACCCTGGAGTGTTAGCCCATTGCACGAGATCGTACGTTTTTGTAAGCAGGTGTTTTTCTGCAAGTGACGGTATAGACTGGACAGCAAAGTGAGAAGTATCTGAAGAGTCACCGAATCTGAACTCGAACGTTCCAACTCACGTCCAGTCGATCTTCGGCGGTCGAAAGCTTCTCCATGTCTCCGAGGATAGTGTGCACAGACTTTTTGATTATCTTTTGCGATCTATGTCTTAAGAGTCTTCGAATCCCAGAAACTTTACTCTATCTTCAGGGCGGGAAGGTCTACTGGGGATATTAAATAGTTCACTCAGCGAGGATCGGTATTGCTCTTCAGAGATCCGTACCGCTTTACTCGTACAGTGCATATAAATAGGACCTTCCAATCTTTTCGGGAAGAAATACCCTTGAGCTGAAAGCTAAATGAAGTCTCGCAAGAGACACATTTAATTTACTAAGACGTAAGCTTGATCGCATCAAGTTTGCATGAACATACTAGGATTTTGCGAAAGAGTTTTGCGTAGTCGAGAAGAAACAAAATATGGACGACCTGGTTTGTCGTTCGTATGTGGGGACATATTCGGACGTCCAGCGAATTAAGAGCTTCCAAAACATCGTCTGTTCGGAGAGATATCCCATTGTTAATATATAAGACAGGCCGCCACTGCTGAACTAGGTCGGAAGACATGGATACAAAATGATCTAAATCTTTACACGGCGCCAATATCGCTGCGAGTACTGTGTTGATGGGTCTCAGGCCTTTGGGTCGCCGAAAGTATTCCTCTGCGGCTTTGACTTGATTATAGTCCAAAACTCTATGCGGACATATCCATATTCTCTCTTCGCTGCCTCCACATTTTTGAGTTGCTGACATTGCGCGACGGGCCTTGTCGTTAAACAACTTGGAGCAGTGAGTTCTAACACAAGTACTGCAGGCGCGCTGTCCTCCTGGAAATTGACGATCGCAGGCAAGCTCACACATCGAGTTTCAGCCATTCTGAGAGGATCTCCTCTCGATTACTCGCAAGTTGGGTTAGTCCAAGCATATCTTTAAGGAAGAAACTGCAGTTGTGATGGATCCTTTTGCAAGTGTAGCTCAAACAAAGCGTAGCGCTCGGCGGCGAAAGTCGAGTAATCTCAAGAAGTATCTCCGTCGGGAGGTTTTTTATGCAAGGCGGATCCCGAAACACTTGTCTGAAATCCATATTGTTCACAGATTTTGAAATTCTCCTACGGGGGCCAAACCAGAAGAAGCTTATGGCTGGTGAAGGAATACAGACGTAAATTCAAATAAGGTCGACAAAGACGCAGTGTAATATATCTTTTGATATAGTATATGATCATGGTAGTGAGCTGTCTTAGCGGAGACTCAAATTCCAATCCTAGGATGCTCTATAAAAACTTCCAGCACTAGGAGCAAATGCTCTGTAACACCGTACAACATCGTGGGCTCATACCTTTGTAAATCCTATGCTCAACCTTGTCATGGGCTGAAGCCATATACCCTCAATGCAAACAAAGTCCCATGTTGAATCTTAGAATCTGGCGTGTAGACAACCTAACTTAGATAACCTTCGCGTTGAATCCGGGCCCATCTGTCTCTCGCCGTCTGGGCTTCAGCCGAGTTCAACTCTATATGCTCCACTACTTCAGGTCCCTTCCTTCTCATATCACGCATGACATATAAGGCCATGCCCGCATGGCCAGCGTAGAAGACTGCCGAAAGAAGACCAAATGCGATCATCAGGTCCCAAACGGGCTTGCTGGGGCCATCAGTTACGCCCCTAAGCCCCTTCGGACATTCAACGTTGATGAAAGATTGTGTAGCGACCACATTCGAGGTGCAAGAGACTAGCCAGAGTAGGGAGTTGAGAAGGAAGCATATGGCGATGATGCCGGAGAAGGTAAGTGCCAGGCCGGGTGGATTCCGGCGCGTAAGCAGATGTAGGTGCAAAGACGTTGGAGCATTGAAAAAGGCAATACCGGGGAGAAGGAGGGTTTGAACCACCACACCACTATGACAGGTTAGTAGGGCGAACAAGTGGGAGAGGAGATGAATGTACACATTGAGATTTTTGATTGCCGATAGCCAGGCAGCACCAATGGCAGCCTGAATCATGCTTAGAAGGAGGATATTGAAGACGAGGAAGGGCGCATAGCCAGTCACACGAGAAGCATCTGACCAGCGCTTGTCTCCCTTGATCGAGAAGTCGTGGTATTTCAATGTGTTCACCATCGTTAATTTAATGTTCAGGTAGAGCAGGAAGAGCAATCACAGTATGCCTATTCCGTAGTGAACTATATATGAAGATGAACGATTTGAAGAGGTGAGGGGTTGGGTCGCATGATAGCACTATAGCTGACTCTGAGATCCGGGGTGTTTGCTACCGAGCGTTGCTGAGCCACGACCGCTCTCACCCAGAACACGAACAAACCCCTTACCCGAACACATTAACCATCTGTGGCTAGAACTTGCCCTGGTCGGGGCTGATGTGAAGCTAAATGTATTTAGTGCATCGACAGAATATCAGAGTGTTCGGGTATGCTCTAGGTGGATACGAGTATCTTATCGCCGATCCTCAACTATCCCACAGTGACCACCAAACATTAGAGTCCACAGCCATTAATTAGAAAGAGTTGTACATCCTTCTACAATCCAAATCAAGAACTCGTACATACCACTCAAATCATGAATGGCCAACGTT
>JAABUO010007303.1_pt1 | contig 12613 bp, 16 predicted proteins | sample 5559291 | NCBI WGS metagenome assembly JAABUO01 (sample SAMN10711878, study PRJNA513372) | rock metagenome | isolation source: Antarctica rocks | place: Antarctica: Victoria Land, Finger Mt sud
TACCTCTAGGCGCATCAGGTTCAGCGTCAAAGCTTTGTCCCCCCATTTAGCTGCAGGAAAGACATGTGTAAATGCAACGCATCAGCAACGAGCACCAGCCAACCACAACAAGATGTCGCGAGCATGCAAGTTCTCTCTTGTTGGCATAATGCAAAATGGAGCTTGAGTCTGGAATTGGAGCCAGCATGGCACGCCAACAAGAAGGTACATCATTTATGGTAATATTTCAACAGGTTATGGCTTCTTGTACTGGTTATAATGGTTATTAGGTTATGATGCTTAATGGTTAATGGTTTTGACTACACTTCAAGGATGTAGGGTCATATGTGAAGCATGTTTTCTGTCCACATTTAGCTGTTGTATATGCAAGCAATTTTGATGCAGAGAGCAAAGCTCACCTATCGGTACCATCAGCCTAGCCAATGCCACTTCCAACCTGCCGTCCTCAGAAAGCAATACATCACCGTGCTGCAAAGTTTTGTCCCTTGCCAGTCTATCAAGCCACAAACGCAACAGGTCTTGCAGCTGCGCGCGTGCCAAGAGAGGCTGAACAATGCACTCCAGCACAATGGGGGTCCCCATGTGGAACAATGCAGTCATGTCCAAGTCTTGATTGGGCAGATGGTGCACCAACAGATCATGCAGCAGCTGTAATACAGCTGAAGTACTGGCTGCTATGCTGTCTTTCAAGGTGCGAGGTTGACAAGGTATCCAATGCAGAGCAGACAGCGCAATCATGGCAAGGTGAATGTGCTCCTTAGCAACAACAGCTGCGGCAGCAGAGGCTGTAGCCTTGCGCTCTGGGCCTGACTGCGATGGGTCTTGTCTGACACTGCTGCTAGTACCTTCTGAGCCGCAACAAGCGGTTTCATTGGCCGCTGCCTTGGCGTCTGGGGTCTTGACAGACTCAGAGTCGCTGGCTGCAATCCCCAAGCTGGGGCTTTTGGTGCTGCTTGTAGGGCTGTTGCAAGCATGAATACCACTTGCAGCACCAACAGTGTTGGCTGATACTGGATCTGAGTCAAGAGTACTGCTATCAGCCGGAGTCTTTGCATCCGTGACTGGGTGTTGGCTGTCGTGAGCAATTTCAAACCCAGGACTATTGGGACCAGCTCCAGGGCTGCTGGGAGTAGCCCCATCGGCAGGGCTGTTGCCTGTGGCTCCGTCTTGCTTGGGCCTAGTATCACCCATGCGCGGTTTGAGAGCGCGGCTGATGAATGCCCTTGTCCCCTGGCTGGCTTCTTCACCAGACTGTAATCTTTTGTAGTACATCATGACATTCGTCAGTTGAGCCACCATGCACATAGCCTCCAGCTGATCTTCAATCTCATCTTCATAGGGCCAATTTTCCTCTGGGAGCAGATGCCGTGGAGAAGAGGAGCCCATGCATAAGGACACTGCACGCCAAAGATGGTGAGCCGTTTGAGCAAGAGCGTTTCTGCATACATGCAAACGTGCTGTCTTGCAACATCTGCTTGATTCAATGTGCCTGTTGGACGCATCACTTTTGTTTGCACAGCAAGATCACACGCAGGTATTCAAGCTTGTTGGCTGTCTTGATGTCCTCCGAAATTGACCTTGATCTTCTTCTATATGTGATCAAACTTGTTGGCTGGCTAAAGCATTGTAATCTCTCTCTCTCTGTCGCTGTTGAAGCAGGAAAAGTAAATTGGGCTTGCATGTACATCTGGCCAGGGTTATGATGCTATGACAGATGACAGTCAAGGCTGGCAGCAATGCATGATAGAAAGATGTGGCAAACTCGCCTACTGTATCTTCACTTTCATCATTGTAAAGGGTTGGCCGTAGTATGCGAGCAAAGCGGTCCATAGCATTGCTGCGTATCAAGAGCTGGATCATGCTGTCTTGGCACACAGCATCTGCTACACACATGGCCAAATGTATCACCTCCAGTGCCTTTTGGCACCACCCAAGCCGCCGCCTGATCACTGTGAACAGGACCACAAGGAAACCTGCAGAGTCCATATTTAGGGTTTAAGGGCTTAGAGCTGAGATTTCTCAATGAGACATGCTTGCAATGTGCTAGTGTTGATGCCTCCTGAAGCACACACAGTGTGCACATCAACTGCAATGCTAGTCAGCAAACTGAGCATTCAAGGCCAGGTAGCCATGTGTTCAAAAGTGCTCAAGTTTATGACATACTCACAGCAATGTTCAGTCGAGAAATCGCTATTGAATGCCATTGTATGTTCACTGCATGAATGTGAATTAGCCGGCAACAGCACCTGTTTGGTACAAATTTTCAGCAATACGCGCCGCAGCATATGAACCAGGCTGCATTAAAGATTGCAGAAGGTCGCAGGTCAATTGAGCTGCTGTATACGTCAACAGCGCCTGATGCTGCGGCTGTTTAAGAGCCTGGCGTGCCAACGTAAGGGAGCTCTGCACCAAGAGGCTCAGCAGCATACTGGTCTCATTGGCCTCAGATGGCAGCACATCTTTGCTGCAGATGTGCTCTGTACAGCCTTTTGATGCAGTGAAGATGCACTGAAGAATGTTGTATGCCGCTTCTTGATCTGAGTGTGTGTGGAAGCCGACCAGCGCTAGCAGCTTGCCAGCCAAGAATGCACCCCTGACTGCTGAGGCTATGGATGCTGTTTCGAATGTGGGACCTTGATTTGCAGGCTCCTGTGCTGGTGTACAGGGCTCCTGACCCTTGTTGGACAGTGCCATTAGGAACACCAGCAGGGGGTTATAAGGGATCAGGGCTTGGTGATTCATACTCTCTGCGGCTGCTTCCCAGGATTCCAAGCAGCAAATTGTTGCAGGAAGAGCTGTTGAGGCTGAGGCAGAGGCCAGAAGCTGTAAATGCCCATGTTGATCGCTGACATGACTTTCGCTGAACCACTCCTGAGTTATGCAGGTTTCTGTCAAAGAAGCTAAAAGCTTGGCCTCGAACACAGGCATGCTGGTGGCTGGAGACGAGTCGCAGCAGAGCATGAGCGTGCTCGACACAGCAGATCCTAATATGAGGGACATAGTGCAGTCAGTACCGTCTCGATCGGCTGTGTTCGACACTTGCACTGGTTGACTGTATGATCAAGCAAGAACAGCTGCAGGCTGGCGCTGCTCAAGCTGAGCCAGTGGCAGTTGCTTCAACGCAAGCTCACTCGCAAAGCGGCAACGCAAAGTGCCGGCCAGCAACTGCAGCTCTTGACTTAGTTTATGCCGCCGCTGGAATTTGGGGCGCGCTTCGGCAAGGCTGAGGCTGCGTTGTGACACACTTCTGCATTACAAAGTGATCAGCTCGCGAGCCAAAGGTTGCAAAGCTATTATGAATCCAATAAGGTATATGCTTTTCTGTCAACGACCAGCGCCGCTACATTTCCAAGACTCGGCACACGACATTCTCCAGGATCTGGCCAATCAAGAAGGATTTGATCACAAATGGCCCCAGTGTCATTTTCTTTTTTACTCTTCAGGTTCGCGACAGCGTCTTGCTTCAAGTACCTTTTAAACGTGTAGTCTGCGGACACGCAACACGTAAGTACAAGAACCACCCCGTGCGCCTAGGCCCAGACTTGCTCCACGACACTTTGTTCCTGTTGTGTGACCACGGATGCGAAGCGGAGGGAAGCAAGATGCGGGAAGACGTAATTCACGTAGCTCTGCAACTTGTTATTAGAGAAAGCGTTCTGCTTGCAATGACCTTGAAGCGTCCTTGCACGGCTGATCCCTGTGCAGTGTGGTACCTTCGTGGGGAATTCTGTTTGAAAATTTGTGACTTCAGAAGCAACATCAGCAGTACCTTTGTGTCAAAATTTTCCGAAGCTGAATAGCTACCGTCACTGCATCTTGGGTCTCAAGCAACAAGGTCTTGACTTGTTTGCTGTACATGGCTCATAAGTCATGAGTGTTAGTAAAGCAGATGCATCGCATGCATTTTATTAGAACTGCTTATAGCTGAGTATACCGGTAGCAGGTGCAGCTGTGCCACGGTGCATCATTAGTTTTGACTGTAAAAGTATGCAGCGGCAAATTTGAGCCCAAAGCTCCAAATTCAGCTTGTCCACATTCAGACACCCAACCCGCAGATATCTGCACTGATCTGCTGAAATGCCTTGATCCATGTCAGGATCAAATGCGTTGAGCTACAGGCTATTCTGGCAAGCTGCACTTTTGTGGGAGCAGGCTGCGCTGTTTGCCCAACATACTAATGGTGGGGTAGACTTCACTTGCCCAATTTTCGTTTACCACCACGTGTGTCTTGCAAGATAGTTGCCTTCAGCTTTTGCAGGTGTGTAGCTACATAGCCTCATGTTATAGCTGTATGTGTTCCGACTGCAGTCCATTGCATTGCTTGTCAGCTATGCTTACCTATCCTTATACACTTCTGGCAGATTAAGTCAGATTAACATGAACTCTATGAAGTATTAACTGTCAACACGGCAGCACAGTTGAAAATGACCTTCTTACCATTGCACATCCTCAAGGCCTACAGACTCGCCGTACGTTATGGTTCTAGAATCAGATCTGGGTGTCAACCTGCTCAGGGCAGAATCACAGTGGTGCATAGGTGGAAATGCAAGCAAGTATGTCTGCAGGCGCACCAAGGTAAAGTTTTCAGTGAGTCGCAGACGAATGAATATTTAGAAGGTAGAGTCCTTTAAATTAATGCTGCAGTTTCCCAGAGACCATAAATCACTACTAAACCAATAAAAGGAAGATCGACTTGATTGAACCCCATATGAATTGAGGCCAACGAACATCAAAATCCCAAAAACAGTTCATGGCAGTGCAGTATAATCAAATCATAGTCTAAAGTTGCCAAGTGCATAAGCTCTCACACAAAAAGGGCTGGCTCACAGCCCTGGCAATCCAGTCAATGCATTCACCATTGATGTGTACAGCCAAAAACAAAACATGAAATCATCAGATATTGTCTGACAACTTGCGCCTGTCGTGTGGAAGTACATTTTATTCGATTATACATGCTGCCGTGAGGGCAACTCTGCCATCACATTGCAGACCTGGGAATGTCAGCTCCATTCATCAGCCTGATGTGGCAAGCATAGGCCCGGTTTTCTGTTGGCCTCAGCCAATTTGCTGCTGTCACAATTTGGTTCTGGCCTCAGCCAACTGTGCCTCAGTAACAGCCCACAGCTTGGTTGCCAATTCAGCATCCTGTGCTTTTGCAGTTGGCTTGGCAACTTTGCAGTCCTGCAGGTAAGCGCCAGACTGGCCATTGAGCTCTGGTGCTGTGGCTGCATACACTGCCGTTGCTGCCCCCTACACACCACTTGAAACTGTCAATGCCCTTGTCAACAGGTGAGAGTGATGGTCCAGGGTTTGCAGAGGTACACTGCTGTTGCTGCACCGTACACAACACTTCAGCTTTTCAATTTGCTTGTCATTGTCTCAGGGTGACTGTCCAGGGTTTGCAAAGACACACTGCTGTCACACAGCACTTGACAATGTCATTGTCCTTGTCAATGTTCTGGGGTTCCAGTCAAGGGTGTGCAAAGATACGCTGCTGTTGCTGCCCCCTACACAGCACTTGAAGTTGTCAATGTCCCAGGGTAATGGTTAGGATTTGCATAGGTTCATGGTGTTGATGTCTGGGGGTTATGGGTCCAAGGCTTGCGAAGGCTGGAGGTGCAGGATGTAAAGGTCAGAGGACCAGGGCTTAGGGTTTGCCAAGGTTAAAGGTGTCAATGTTTGGGAAGTTTGGTCCAGGGTTTGCAAAGATATGTAGATGTCGTTTATGTCCTTTGCATTGTGCTGCAGTACAGTCCAGCAGCTTGACATTGTTGACTACCCATCAGTACGCTTTCAAACATTGCCTCTCACCACAGCTGTCCAGAGCTACAGCCGCTACTTATGAACTCCAGTGGACAAATGATTGGGGACACTGGTAGACATGCAAGTAGACACAACAGTGGCAAGGTCAGTGGACACAACAGCGCAAAAGAGGAGAGCACAGTCATACGCAATCGCAGGGAAGGGCGTATGAAACTCAAGGTGCGAAGTCTATTAACAATTCCTGGCAAAAAACAAGGTGCACTTGAGTCCAACATTGTGATGGACCTGAGCAGGGTTCTTGGCAAAGAAGAGGACTTTGCAAAGAAGAAGAAGGCGCACTGGCTCAACAGTGTGACACACCTGAGCAGGGTTTTTTGCAAAGAAGCAGCCAGCAAGCTTGAGGAAGGGCTTCAGCATGGGGGTGTGCTGCCACAGGCCTGTCAGAATGACTCCAGGGTGCAAAGCAAAGGCCTCCACGTTTGTCCCCTCAGTCCTGCAGCAGACTTCCGACCAGTTACGCAACTGCATTGTTGTTGTGACTGTGAAAATGCAAGGTCAATGATGCAGGCTTGTAAGTGTCGTTCCTGGAGTCAAAGCAGATGCAGAGCACTAGCAGCAGCAGCAGCAGCAACAACGGCCCTTGCATTTTGACTGTGCAAATATAACCAAAAATTCGTCAGCAGCACTGCTGTTTTATTCGACACAAGGCATGTCAGGATACAGTGGACTCACTGCAGCTACAACGTCGCAGCAAACAACTGTGCTGTGCTGCTTGCAATCATTTCTCGCTAGTTGACTTCAAACAGAACATGCTGCTACAGAAACTGAGCCTCGTCATGTAATGCATGCCAGGTGTGATTGTCTCATGACTGAACCATTTGATGCAAGATGATGTGACAATGTACTATGTTTGATTGTCCTGTAACGGAATCATTCAGCGTCACATCTGGTGACAACATACAATATGCAATTGTCCCATAACTGATCAATGCCATATCAGATGAAGAGACATCTGTTAATCAGGGGGTTTCACCTCCTGGCAAGCTCCTTGGCAAAAAGTATGTTGCACAGCTTGCTCTGTCCATATGCTTTCCAGGCCCCATACTTCCTGTGCCGGAAGTGAAGATCCTCCAGGTCCAAGCCATCCATTTGATGCGCTGATGATGACACAGCTATGATCCTCACAGGTGTGCCCTGCATGTGACATACCCATGCCACTTCGGGTTTGGGATGGTTTAGGATTTGGAAATGAGTATTATGGCAGAAAAACGCAATGGTCAGCTGAGTATCTCAACTTCCCTGTGGTGCATCTCCAGCAAATGTGTCTGGCACATACAAGACCAATGACGTTATCATAATGTATTGACTACCTAGGTGTTTCAGCCTGCTGGGTTCACTCAAAGAGCAGATGATAACATGGCAGCAATACTATTTTGCACTAGCCAGTACACGTTTGATTCCAAGCAGATTGGCTTTGAAGGCACGCAGCAACACTTTGAGTTTGATAGGTGCCGGTATTACAGACAGGCAGCATCAGCAGCTGTGCAATGAGTGCAAATGCATGATGCAGATCCTAAGTTCTGACATTTGTGCATTACCTGCTGTCTGAACTTGTCCATCAGCAGATGTGTCAGCTCGAAATGGCCAAAGTGGTTGGTTCCAATTTGCATCTCAAAGCCATTTTTGGTGTAGCTCTGAGGACATGCCATCACACCAGCATTAAGGAAGAGGAGGTCTATGGAAGGCTCAGAGCTAAGCTGTTTGGCCAGCCGATGCACACTGCTCAGGTCTGCCAAGTCCAGTTGTGATACTTCTATGTGCCCCTGCAGCAGAAGCAGTAGGCCTGAAGTTTGTGCTGCAGTTGATAGACGCCAGAAGAGCAAGCATCACGAGGTGCAGGCCAAAGCTCAACCTTGACCCCGGAGGACTGAAGCTGCCGAGCCACTTCCTGTCCAGCCTCGACTTTGCGACTAGTCAGTATGACTCTCGCGCCAGCGTGAGCAATGGCGCGAGCCGTCTCAATGCCAAGGCCAGAGTTACCACCTGCAGGAAGGCAGCTGTTTGATTTGAAAACTATCAGGGCCAAGGAAGCTTGCACGATGGTCGAGCTGTGGATGACTGAAAAGTATTTCAAGCAAGCTAACATTGTTGTGCCAGAAGCAATAAAGACGGAGGTTTACCTGTGATCACAGCGGTCTTGCCGGTCAAGTCAACTCCTCTCAAGGCTTGCAGAGCTGTCGATCCGGAACCAAGAATAGGCGCCATGGTTACTCAAGACAGAGGTGACACAATGCTGCTGCCTGTAGCAGCTTGTAGCATCCGGGACTTGCAGCAAGACAACGGTTTACCTGACGCTCTGCATGCGGTGTAGGTAAACCCCTGCATGTGCAACACGTGAACACCAATCAGTAAGTGTACGGTAATATTGATATTGATTGATTGTACGGCATTGCTACATGCAAAGCAACCCGTCAGACGCAAAGATCGCACAGAAGACACAGTGGCATGTCGAACATGCATCGGCAGCATCGCTGTTGCAGAAGCGTACGAGAAGCTTGACTGCACTGCATTTACTGACTGAGTCAAATTAACTGACTGCATGTTGTTCGTCCTCCAACAAATGCTGTGATGTTGAGATGAGGAGTCTACACCGAGCTCATGCCAGACATACATGTCAGTCACTCTAACTGCCTTTGCCAAGTCTCATAAATTTGTGACGCTTCACCCTCTGTCATGATCAATCAAAATCTGTGCCTGAAAACTTTTCAATCGTGAACTCTTCATACGCTGGAATACTCTTTGCATACTCTTTAAAGCTTCAATGACAGACCTGGCCAATAATGTGTATCACGTTTGTTGTATACAGGTTGTTATATGTGCTGCAGACGCGTATACGTATGTGCATCCATAAGCTGTGCCTGCTTTGCTTGCTCTGAAGTGCCATAGAGCTGTGTACTGGTGTTTGCCACATGCAAAGTGACATCTTCTTCATTACGTGTCAACCTTACAATATCAGTAACAGTATCACCACATCACATCAGTCAAGCCTGACCTGGCCATGTTTATGCAGAAAATCGCACAGAGCTGCATGCATGCTAAGGATGACTCATACGCAAGAGCAGCAAGGATGCTGACTACCTGCGCACTCTGCAAGACTACAGTGCTGACCATGCTCAGGGTGCTTTGTCTGGCTTTGCAGCAGGCATGCAGCTTGCGCCATCGGCAAAAGAATGGGGCAATCCGTGAATTGAACACGGGACCTCCACTACCCTAAAGTGGAATCATACCACTAGACCAATTGCCCAGAGTGTTTTGTTAGGGTTGCCCTGAATGCTGTGTGCGGCTCCTCAAAACTGTCATATAAGCCTGAGCGCGGTTGTCCGCGATAGCCAGCTTACCTCCTGAAAGTGGGCATTTGTGTGCAAAGCAGTGCGCGTTAGATATACACTGCTCTGCTTGCGTCACACATCCAAGCGCGATGCCGCCGACTGTACACCTTCTGCCTGCAGAGCCATGCATGCTCACTCTACACGCGAATAGCTTTGCTTCGCAAGCACGTTGCATCGCTCATCGCCAGCGATGTGCTGTCAATGCAAAACATCGCCCGGCACCCTCAAGGCAGCCCGTGCGCGCTCAAGCCGCCAAGGAAGCGCATATCCCCGCGGTGACCCCAGTACCTGAGACTCCGACCTGGGACCCGGAAGGCCTTCTGTCCCGGGTACCAGCTTCTGGTGGCCACTTTGCTAGACGAGAGCGCAAACAGTGAGGAATTTGTTGCCGAGGCTCGCCATCACCCGCATCTCGCCGGGCATAAGTGGCAAACGCGTATAGCACGGTGATCCTGCAGACCTGCTGGAGGCGAACCAGCCAGCCCAGGTGCAGCTTACCCTCCAGCAGGATCAAGCAATGCTTTCAAGGCTCAGCTGCGCAATCACATCACTCCAATTGCCGAGGAGCTCGCCCAGCGAGGAGGAATCCCAGCCGCTGAGAGAGACCTTTATGACACGACCTCACTGACCCACAGTTTGGAACAGGATTACCTGCCTGTCAACATGGACCAGCCTGGACTCAGCATACAGAGCCTTGAACCCCCTGTGTTCACAATTGACAACTTCATGACAAGTGAAGAGTGCCAGCAGCTTGCGCAAGCTGCAGAGGCAACAGGTGTTACCTGCTCTCTCTCTCTCTGCTGCACCTGTAATGCTGCAATTGTCTGATGCACAGGCACACAACACCATCTGACTATCATGCAGCATGTACAGCTCTGTATGCATAAGTATCCACACATCATTCCTTGTCATATTGTGCGTTGGAGAAACACTTGTTGCACGACACTTCCTCATACTATGCAGCAGGCATTGCTCATGGCACATCAGTCAAAAAGCTCTCCAAGTACGGCAAATAAAGGTCTTGGCGCAAGCAATGACACTTCACTTGATTTCGTCGATCATCAAGACAACTCTCTGTGGATGTCAGTGCTGTGCGCTCCTACAGAAACTGGCAGCCATGCCTGAAGTACATAGCCACAGTCCTACCATCATGCTGCTCTGCAAAGGCAGGCCTGGGACAGAAACAAAAAAGAAAAAGTCATACAACAACAAAAAACACAAAAATATTCACTGTCCTGCCATCATGCTGCTCTGCAAATGCAGGCCTGCTGAAGCAATCCAAGATAGGTGAGGGCAACGTCGAAAGTGGCGCAGTGAGTGTCAATGAGCGGCGGACTAGCTCGACTGTCTTGTTGGAGCCAACAGTAGTAGAGCAGAACGCTGAGCTGCAACCCATGGTGGTCGAGTTGCAGGCAAAAGCACAGAAGCTACTTGATATAGGTATGCTGTCAGCCTGACCCAATGTTGACTCACCGTAGGAATATAAATTTGCAGGGGCTATCAGCAGTGAACTTCAGCTCAGCTTTCAACCCATACATCAGCACAGGCAGCTGGACAGAAGCTGTCTTTGAGATCTGCTTCTTGTGTGTGGTTGCCGTTCTATGGCAAATGCAGTGTAATGTATATAGTGTAGAGTAATCATAATCATGATGCAATTGCAGCTTAGCCCCAACTTGCACTGCTTTCATTGCTTTGGACAGGCCCACAGTCGAGGGCGACAGTTGACAACCTCTGTCAGAAATCATACCAGTACTTTGCTGAAGGGTTTCATTGAGGGTGCTAACACCCGAATCCTCAAACCCTATATTTTGAAAGCATAGAGCTTTCTTGTGCCTTTGTTGAAGGTTTCATTGAAGGTCTTAACACCCAAAGCCCAAAACCTTAAACCCTAAAATGTACACGAGTAGAGGATTTTTGTGCTACATGCAGGCGGCTGGACAGCTGCTGGGAGGTTACCACCCCCGGGTCAGTTCTGCTTCGAGAGTCTACAGGTTGCTTGCTACCATCCCGGTCAGCATTTCCTGCAACATGAGGTGGGTTCCAAGAGCCAGAAAACAAGTCAAAGACTGGACAGGAAAGAACCAATTTTATTAAACAGAAGCTTGGGTTGGGCCTGAGCTTAGCTATGATTCAGATCAACTTTTGAAGCATAATTCTGCTTGAGCAGGGGGTTGTGAACCATGCTTGAGGATACAACCAAGTGCTCATGACGCAGTATGTGCCGGTAACAGGGCAGGTATCTCGTACGTTCATCAGACACGTTTATGAGTGGGGTACCTACCATGATGCTGGAATAGGTATCTCAATACACGTATTTGGGTGAACGTCTGAGATACCCGCCCTGTTACCCTCAAATGCTGTATCATACTGTATTATATAGGATAGGTATGTGCGTCTGGATGGGGTAGGTTTGACAGGGCCCACACCCAGACAGGGTTGGCAAAGAGAGCCAGCCTAGAAGGGCTTTGTTTGTGGCACTTTTGGTGTCTGCCTGCTACTAGCCTAGCCCTATGTTTGAGGGTTTAGCATTTACATGAGCATGAGCATGAGCATATATTTGTCAGAGGAAATCATTCCCGTGACTGGATTGCTTTTACCAGTGAAACAATGCCGGAATCAGTCACAAAGTGATGCTCAAATCTCATTCTGCAGGATCAGCTTTGTCACACTAGTAGACAATGCCCCTGTCCACCGGTTAGGGCAGACACAGTTTGTTTCTCAAAGAAGTGCAGAACAGGATACCCTCAAGCTGATTGTGTTAGTCACCTCCTCACATGATCACTGCCTTAGTCACCAACCTGATGTGTCACAGGACGCTTTCCCGCCCAACTTCGTGAGGCAGAATCGCTTCCAGCGGCAAGCGACACTGCTGGTGTACCTGAATGATGTTCACGAAGGAGGAATGACTCACTTTGACCGGCTGGGGGTGAGCATAAAGCCCCAGTGTGGGAAGGCGCTCCTCTTCTTCCCGGCCTTTTCTGACGGCACACCTGATCCCAGGTGAGCACTGCTGTCTATGTGTCATAGTTAGCCCATTTAGGGTTTAGGGCTGGAGATACAGGGTTTACGTCTGTCAGATGCACAAATCCAGTTATTGGGGTGTTTCATACAATCATCTGCTGAGACGATATTCAGGGTGTGGAGTGCGAAGAGCCTGAATGAGTTGGCTATCAATTGTCTCTCCATACAGCGTAATTGTTCCTGCCATAAAGGTGCTGGTCATTGCAACTTCAAGATCAAATGTCTTGCTGCCAAAAGTTTTCAGCAGGTCTCAGAAGCTGTTATTATTGACCCCTTTCAGCCGTTTGCTGCACCCTTTGCCACGTCCTGTTGAGCTCTCGATTTCTTCGCTCATTTCCTGTCTTTTCAAGTCCAGTTGCTATGTATGCCGACACAAAGCCAGCGCTCAACAAATGAGCATAGGGAACAAGCCCTCCCCATGTATAGATTGTTGGAGACCC
>JAABUO010007304.1_pt1 | contig 12612 bp, 6 predicted proteins | sample 5559291 | NCBI WGS metagenome assembly JAABUO01 (sample SAMN10711878, study PRJNA513372) | rock metagenome | isolation source: Antarctica rocks | place: Antarctica: Victoria Land, Finger Mt sud
CTTTAGGCTAGGGAAGTCCACGGCAACAACGTCGCCATATTTACCGAACAGCGCATACATTGAAGTTTCGTCGGCCGTAGGAGCAAAGTTAGTTACGAACAAACGTAACGCTTCAGCCTTTGAAACTTGTATCTCCGCACCATCCACTATTCTCTTGTCTCGAGTCATTGCGACAGAAACATCCGAGGTGTCGTTAAACTCGATGATGGCAGTTTGTGATTCTTCTTGTACAAACAATTTCACCGATTGTACGGACCCACAATCACGAAAAATTTGTCGGAGTCTTTTCTCAGTCGTGGTGAGTGGTAGGTATTGAACCTTTACACTTGCATTTTCTCTATCTCGGCCGATGTCTGGCAACGTGGTTACGCCATCGAGATTTTCAATTTTTGCTTTTTTGTTTACCATTTTTTCCGACGCATCGAGCTTCCGCTTCTCGATGCCGTCATGATAATGATTATGATCTGCAATACTACTTTCAGCTTCCATTCTGTTCGTCAACGTGCGGCTCCTTTTCTCTACATTTCCGGCTTGATGAACTTTCGCAAATGCAACTTGGAAAGACTTGGCGTTTCCGGACTCAAGCTCAAAAGAGAGAAGCGAATCGTAAAGTATCTCCGGGTAATCCAATTCTCGATATGACATGCCAAGAAGGATTTTTCGAGCGTTATCTATAGTGCCATAATTTCGTTCCCACGTAAAAAATTGCAACCAAAAGTTGGCTTCGCGATGGTGTCTTTTCGACAATCTCTTCCAAATTCTTCGCGCTCCATCAAGGTCCTCGCAGAAAGTCTTGAAATTGAGGCACAATCTGTCGAGTCGATATTGTGGGTCTGTGGTTTTGAACGCTCGCCACAAAGATTGCGTGATAGATTCAATTTCATCACAGGTTGAAATAAGTGAGGATGCTAGCTGTTCTGTCCGTGCCATATCAGAGGCATTATATTTCCTCCATAAGGCTTCATACCATGCACAATGTACCTCTACCAATTCGTGAAAATGTTTGTTTAGACGACTGTTGAGCGCTCTCTCTTGAATTTGAAGCATTTCCTCTACTGGCCTTTCGTCCATTTCGAGAAAACGGAAATAGCAGGCCCACAACAAGCCTGCCTCAGGGCAATTTCTCACCGCCCTTTCAATTATCTGTAAAACAGAACGCTGCTTTTCGAACAGCATCAAAATATACTCAAGCCAAAGACTTGAAGTAAGTGGGTAAACAATTATAGATCGCTCATAGAGGCAAATCAACAGCTCGATATCCAACGGTTGCTGTGCACACTCCCATTGCAAATACTCTAGAATATTTTCTCGGGTTAATTGAAGCTCGAATATTTCGCGAGCCTCGAATTTTGCTTTCGCGGCTTGGTAAGTGACAGTGGCGGACATCATTGTCGCTTCGTAATTTGTCGAGTCATACGACGATACAAAGCTCGAATAGTCTTCCCACGTAGACTCGATAGATGAATGCGGCGTGGCGATGTGAGTTTCATAAGCTCGTTTCAAGAGCACGAACACACTCTCCGACTGATCTACCTCAAGACGGCTTTGCAAAAAGTCCCGGTAAATTTTCCAGATTGCGTGACTAGATGGCAGAACATACTTTGTAGCTTCAACAGCAGCTTGCAAGACCTCAATGACCTTATTAGCAGAAAAAAAACTCTTCATTTCGTAGTCTTCGTCATCCTCCATACTTGCTTTGTACTGACTTATGTAAAATTCGGAGAAATCTTTCCATAGACGGAAGCTTAGATAGTCAGTGGTTGCTTGCTCATAAAGATGCGCCACAGCAATTTTGTCCTCGGTTAAGAGTGCTCCTGATATCTCGTCATTCAGCCATTGAAGCCACAAAGATTCGCTCAACGGATGAAACGCATGCATTGTTTGCCTCGCACTGCGCAAATCATCATATAGTTCTGCTTTGCGGTAAAGAGAAATTAGTTCGACATGCGCCTCGTAGTCTAGAGGATCACGGGCGATTCCTTCCAACAATTCGCTGATCCGTTTGACGAATTCTTCATCAAGTTCAGGATCCTCAAAGTCATTCGTGTTTTCTAGAAAATCATGGTCCAGGAGAGTTTCGGGTTTGGGACCTATTGAAGCAGCAAACTGCTCATACAAACCAGGATCTTCTGCTTGGTCAGACGCGGAATGTTCTAAGATTCCTGACGCTTCCGATTGCGCGTCACTTTGCTTGGCTGATCCGATCAAGAGTTCCTCCTCATGCTCGTGAGCTGTCTGGTTCAGTGATCCCTGATCAGGCTCTTCAGAAGAAAAGATTTCATCCATGTTTCCTAAATCGTCAGCATCACTTACATCCAGCTCAAAATGCTCATTAGGAGCGTCTCCAGGCTCGTCTTCGTCCATTGGAAAACAATTGGGGACGTGGTGTGGTGCTGGGCAACAAAGGATCACACGTTTTTGTAAGACGATAGACAGAGAAGCCGCGGATATACACATACAAACACATATCGGATTCAATATCCTGTACATTACTGAATAATTTGCTTAGCTGTGGATGGGGCGTGCCCGTCGTTGTCCTGCACTGGAAGCTCAACCTTCAACCTGCAACCTCCTACCTCCTACCACAGGTAATAGCTTTTCGGGTTGTAGACTGGCCTGTCCGATAATTGTGTCCACACCTTTCTCTTCAACAGCTTCTGTTCTTTTTCTTGTAGTCTTCTCGTTTGGGTATCCTGATCTTTGAGTATGACTTTTAGATGGGAGAATCGATGGACAATGATATTGGTCCTGCCTCGTGCCCGGAACATAGCTTCTTTCATCTTGTCACTCTTTCCGACAAATGCTTGATCGATAAATGTTCTTTCAGGGGTCATTTGTTTATGATATAGTGACTGTCGGGCATCTCGAAGCATGTTTGCAATGTTGAATGCGACTTTTTTCGGTGAAAATTCCATCTGGGTGATTGCTGAATCAAGTGATTTATGGGCTATCTGTCGTGCAAGCTGGCCCAGTTTCTTGGTCGAAGCAAGCACAGGAGGCATGATGGCGTGGAATGTTTTCTCTTGGGCAATCACGTCGCGGCGTTTCAGCTTTCGAGGAGCAGTCGCTAATTCTGCAGCCACTTCCTCGATCGCCCTAGTTGCCTCACTTGAGACCATGCGCAGGCAACGCAAGCCATTCCCTAATAGACATAGTGTCGGCCTTTGCCTTGAAATGTTCATCTGCGAGTCTGGTTGTTATCCATACACCGCTGTAAAAATTTAGCCCACACGCCAGGAATGAGTGTAGCCGTCCCATGGCCATCTCGAGATGCACCGGACGAGCAGGGGAGGATACGTTTCATGGCATAGTGGGATATAAAGCTGCACAATGCTGATGGTCTAGCGTGCTCTCTTATGATGTTGTGAGTGGGTATGCCCAAGTCGAGTGCGATCTACAGCACAAGGTGTTGGTGAATATGACGCTTGTGGAGGCCCCAAATAGAGGAGACTGGATTACTATAATTGGGCAGTTAGCCCGTGAGAAGGAGCCTGCTCATATGGGCATGGAGTATGTGGAGGCAATTTGGGTGCGGAAAGAAAACAACGCCGACATCGAATTGTATCGAAAAGCTGTGAATGTTCGGAAAGCTGTTTAGCATCGACATCTTATAAGCTCTATCGAAGTTCTTGAGTCAAGAGACAGTTGGACACTACGTATGATGATCGGAGCCAGGTCTATTAGACTTTAGACGCAAAAAGTCTTTCACAACTCCCTGACGCTAATGCGATTTATTGCAGTCTAGCTTCAAAAGCATGACGCAAGATCACAGGTTTAAGTCGTACAAAGTAATATGATACTTACCCTACGCAGGGAATATGGAATTTTGGACAGGTCATGTACATCCATAATTATGCATCATAGTTCTGCCTTACTGTTCATCATTCGTATTCGTGATTCAAGCTTTGCTCTCATGTGTCGAAATTGGGAAATAAGATTCCTGTAAGGTGGTGGGGTGTGGTTACAATACGAAGTTGACTCCCAAAAATGTGTGAGTCCGGAGAAGCACCCAGCATGATATGATTCGAATCTCGCAGGGCACGCGGGAAATCTTGAATGCTCCGTGGTCACAATTTCCGGCCATTGCCAAGATCAGTGAAGACCCTGATCCTGTCACTTACGACGCTCCTTATTCAACATACTCGATTCAACATCACGGGCTCGTATTCTCACTTTCGTCGCCACGGGAGCAAGATGCCCTTTTCTGTTTGGAACTTCTCCATAGAGTAGTCGACGTGCTGCAAGACTACTTTCGAGAAGCTCTCTCGGCGGCCAAGATAGAAGCAAATTACGATGTCGTGGCTCTTCTACTCTACGAAATGATTGATGACGGTATGCCTGTCACTACGGAACCGAACGCTCTCAAGGATGCTGTACCGCAGTCCAATCTGTTGGACAAATTCATGTCTACCTCCACTATGCCATCCGCACCGTCGTCAATTCCTTGGAGGAGAGCTAATGTGAAACACACAAACAATGAGATGTATGTGGATATTGAGGAAATGGTCAACTGCATCTACTCTGGTGATAAATGCATTGTTGCACAGCTCCATGGACGGGTGAAGTTCAAATCAAAGCTATCTGGAATGCCCGATCTTTTACTCGTTCTCTCATCTCCATCAACTCTAGATCTACCCGCTCTACATCCGTGCGTACGGACTCGAAAGTGGCTTGATAATCCTGGTAGTCTTTCCTTCATTCCACCAGATGGACGTTGCATACTCATGTCTTATCAGATGTCACTACCCAGCCCTAGACTTCCAATCCATGCAAACCTCGTCATCACCGAAACAGGGTTTTCAGTGCAGCTGTCTTGCCAGAAAGTATCTGCCAAGATTGCGTTGGACTTGTTGCAATTAGAAATACCACTTCCAGAGACTATTCGCTCCGTGGGAGAGCCAAGTGCATCAAGTGGTTTAGTTCACTTTCGAAATGGTATGCTTACATGGCACTTCAGCAAACCCCCGACATTGCCTTCTTCAGCCAAACTTGATGTCGAAGTGGCCAGTGGAAGCGGAGTTCCTCCGTATGTAAAAGTGATGTTTTCAACCTCTGGCTGGCTCATTTCTGGATGTCGCGTTGAGTCTCTCAGCGTGCTTAGGGGCCTCAATGACAGTGTGAGGCCTTATAAAGGTGTCAAATACATGACCGGCTCTGGCGAATACATTATTCGTCCTCAATGAACCAACCATGAAACTTGCCTCCCTGCGAACAAAATAAGTGCCTACAGTATTTCAGTACAGCCATGGTCATATTTCTAGGGGCATGTATACCAACTTGTATTTTGGCGGAGTAGTGACACGGAGGATTGTGCTGCAGCCGCGGCGAACGCTGTTATGCAACGGTCTAAATCATGGCTTCGGCTTGCTCAAGCCCACGTGGGAAAGCCTGTCGTAGTATTACAAAGCCTATAACTTATAACTCCATAAATACGTTTCGCGGCTTTGAAAGTTCAGTACGTGAGTTGACCCGATTTACCCAATCTTCTCCACATCAGTGGCTTGGATTCTTGCGAAAGACGCTGCAGTGTGAATTTGACATAAATAAGATCATGGAGAAAGATTGTGCGTCTTGTCGGATCGTAGGCGCCACTGCGTTTACTGGTCTTGGAGTTTATACCCTTTACCAAGGCCATACGCAACTTCGAAGACCGGCAGTATCGCGTCGTCAGATTCCACGTTTGCCATGGAGACTTGCTGGGGTTAGAGTGCTCGGCTGCTCTCTGATAGGCTTGGGTATCTATCGCCTTTTTATATGAATAACGCACAAATCAATGAATGCCTTTACTCTATGCAAAACCAATGCTAATAATAAGCATGCAAAACATCATGATGAGACCCTCTTGCCAGTTGCTGCTCGCTTCACCCAAGCTTCCATGTTAATTGGCGAATTTCGTGCTTCTTCCAGAAAAGGGTCGTCTAAAAGATCTTGGGGCGATGGTCTTTGTTCGATATCTTTGATCAAACAGCGGTTGATGAAGGATTGAAGTTCTGGGCTGCCAACATCGCTTGGGAGCTTAGGCGGAGGCTCATTTACAATTTGCTGCAACAATTCAAGAATCCCCATACGTTCATCTTTTCGCTCACTGTCGAAGGGGAATTTGCCCCGTGCAAGTTCAAGAAGCGAGATACCTAACGACCACACGTCAGATTTCACAGAATATTTTGCACCTTGAATCCGTTCAGGTGACATGTAGGTTGAAGTGCCAACAAAGGTGTCAGCAATAGAGTTGATGAGTTCGCCTGAAACGCCGAAGTCAATCAATTTCACTTGCCCGTGAGAATTAATAAGGATATTTGATGGCTTCACGTCTCGATGGATGATGCGGTGTACGTTGTATAGATAAGTGAGGCCACTAAGTACGGCAAGAGTGATTTGGCCCAACACTGCCGGTGGAATTGGGCCTCCCCTTTTGGTGATAGTATCCAATGACCCGCAATCCATGTATTCCATGCACATGATCACTTCACCTGCAGAAAGGAAAGCACCATAGAAGGACACGATATGTGGAGAGTGACATTCATGCATGATATGCAGTTCTCGAATAATTTGCTTTCGAACTTCGGGCTTTGCCTCAATGTGTATTGACTTCTTTGCCATAATGGTCTTGGTGGGCAGATGAACAACCTTGCTCACCGTTCCTCCATTTCCAGCACCAATCTCGGATACTAATTGCAAATCTTCTTGCCTTATATCCAGCTTAAATTCCACTCCTATTTCTAGTTGGCCAATTTGGTCTGTAAGAGAGTCACTTCGTTGGTGGTGGTAGCTGTTCGCTGTGCCCCCAGGAACCTGTGCGTCCTGCAATGAAGGCGTTCTGCTTCGTTTCGGCGGGTCGACAAGTTTCAGCTGCTTAAAGTTGCGTCGAGCCTGCTGCCCGCGCTTCTCAAACATACTCGCACAGCCGTGTCAACCCACAACGCGTCGAAGAAATGTACAGGAAACGGGGACCCAGCACTTGCCCAACACTTGAACTTCAGCAGAAAGATGCTTGCGCGAAACCGAGTTCTGCTAGTGGTGGTGTTGGTGGTTTTTATGGGGAACAAGTAAAAGAAGGAGGAGAGGGTTGGTTGGTTGGTTGGTTGGTTCCCCGGGATATTCGAATCGAGTACAAACACTCTCAGGGTTGATTGGCGTGACATTCTACGCTCGACACCTCAAGACGGGAGCAGCGATCCAGGCCCATAGCCAGGCATGGATCTCATCGATAGGGAAGCAGACGAGGGAAGCGCTGATGAGGTCGAGGAGGGTGTGCGTGGAGACGGCGAAGAAAGCGACGGTATACAGCGTGATGTCCAACAGGACGCAGTACCAGAAAGGAATGGTGTACATCATGACGATAGCGCGATATCAGACTCGAGCGAGGAAGAGGACGATGACGACGAAGAGGCGGCAAAGAAAGTTCGTGAAGGTTTCATCGTCGATTCCGACGAGGAAGAAGAACGCACCAAAAAGCGAAAAAGACGTAACAGAGAGCGGGTGGAAGAGGCACAGGAGGACCTAGATGAAGATGATCTTGATCTTGTGCTTGAAAGTTCTGGCATACGTGTCGATCGTGAGCGTGGGAAGACGTTAAAACGATTAAAAAGGGGCCGCGACAGAGAGAAGCGAGCAAAAGACGGGGGTCTTCTGGACATCTTCTCTGATGATGAAGCACCAGCGGAAAATGGCAATGAAAGAAGAGGTATGCTGGACGAGTTTGCCGATTTTATTGAAAACGACTACTCCGAAGACGAAGTTGAACGGGAAGAGCGTGAGGTACGCCGTGATCTTCCAAAGACTGCAATACGTCCAGAGTCACTGGGCATGACTGAGGATGCGTATGAGAAAGTCATGGAAATTTTTGGTACTGGTGACGACTATGACTGGGCATTGGAAGGAGAAGATGAGGTGGCAGAGGAGCGTGAGAAGCAGCCGGAGTTAAGAGACGTCTTTGAACCCAGCGAACTGGAAGACCGCATGCTGACGGAAGAGGATCAGCAGATACGGACAAAAGACGAGCCCGAGCGTTTTCAAATAATGCGGAAAGCATACGCTGATGTGCAGCTCTCTGAGAACGATATAATCGAAGAGGGAGAATGGATATATAATCGCTTAGTTGAGCGGCGACAAGTCACACATCAATACTTGGATCCATTGCTAACAGATGCTTATCGACACGCAGTTAAGCAAGTTCTGGACTTTTTCATACGAGATCTAGTTGAGCCACCTTTTGTTTGGCAGCATCGCCGAGATTACTTAGTACATACCAAACTTGAAGGCTCTGGAGAGGAAGCCCAAACAATCTCGACACCTTTGATTTCGAAAGACGAGCTTTGGCGTATATTGGAGCTTGATATTAGGTTTCGATCCCTTATCCAGAAGCGTAATGCGGTACAATCGACACTACAGACACTACAAGGTGACGATGAAGAAGTTGATGTTGACGCATTGATGTCCACGACTCCTCGTAATGCTCAAATGGAAGATTACCAAGACATGAATGATTTTATACATTTCAAATATTCTGCAGTGCTAAGAGAGGTCCCAGAAAAGGAGGCTAACGGGGTATTGCGGAAACGGTCAGGTATCAAATTCAATTTCGTAGACAAAATGCGGAATGGACACATCTACGGGTTGGTCAAAGATTTCGGTATTAGTAGCTCTGACTTTGCAATGAATGTTGCAAATGGAATGAGACACGCTTTCACTCAAGATCCCGAGTACATTCCAGAACTCATTGCAAATCGGTATGTAGACGAGGATTGGACAACCTGGCAAAAGGCCCTACGTGCAGCCAAGACTTTACTCGTCGAAGAAATCTTCCATGAACCTCTGTTCCGGCAAGCAGTGCGAATAAACTATTTTCGCCAGGGTACTCTCAATGTACACCCAACTGAGAAAGGCATTCGTAGAATTGATGATTTTCATCCCTATGCCGACTTCAAATACTTGCGACAGTGGTCAGTTTTAGATGCCCCAAGGCGGCCAGAGAGGTTTCTTCAAATGCTGGAGGCAGAACGGGAAGGTCTGGTAGAGGTGAAAGTCGTGCTCTCTAATGGCACAGAGTGGTTCTCTAAGTTGTGTGACTACATGGCCTCGGACAGTTATTCAGATACTGCCGAGTCTTGGAATATAGAAAGGCGAGAAGTACTCGAGATGGTGGTATCTAAAATTGATCCAATGATGCAACGAGCTGTGAAAGAGAATCTAAAATCGGAATGCGAGTCACTGCTTGCACTTGAGATAAGGAGGTCGCTATACAATCGTCTCAACAGGATGCCATGGAAGCCGCATAGATTTGAAGCTGGCGAGATTCCTAAAGTGCTGTCTGTGTCGTGTGGATTGGGGGAATATGCTGGAGATGCGACGTTGGCAGTTTTCTTGAACGAGTTTGGTGACGTTATGGAAAATATAAAACTCGACAACATGAAAGACGCAGATTCACGGGAGCAAATGGCTGCTTTGATCAAGAGGAAAGCGCCAGATGTTATTGCGATAGCGGGCTTTAACGTTGACACACGTCGCCTCGAAGCAAATCTGGTAAATTTTATTGATGAGTACGCTCTCAAAATACCCGCTGGTGAGGATGGCATTGAGCGTTCTCTCAAAGTCATTTTCGTCAACGATGAAGTTGCCAGGCTATATCATAATAGCAAGCGTGCTTCAGTTGAGTTTCCGGATCTTCCTTCTTTAGCGAAGTACTGTGTTGCACTTGGCCGATATATGCAAAGCCCACTCCTGGAATATGCTGCCATGGGTCGCGACTTGACCTCTATTCCTTTTCACAAGTCCCAGGGACTCTTGTTAGACGAGCGTGTATACCAGACTCTTGAGACAGCTTTGGTCGACATTGTCAACAAGGTTGGTGTGGAACTTAATGAAACACTACGAGACTCTTACAAGGGAAACGTAATCCCTTTCATCTGTGGTCTTGGTCCGCGAAAATGGAGTGGCATCCAACGGGCTATTTCGGCAAAAGGGGGATGGTTGTATAATCGAAGCGAATTTATCACGAATCAAATCATGGGAAGAATTATTTTCATGAATTGTTCTAGCTTTGTTCGGATACCGTACAAACCCACCAATAAACAGATAGATACCGCCGAATTCTTGGACTCCACACGTCTCCATCCTGAGGACTATGAACTAGGCAGGAAGATGGCTGCCGATGCACTAGAACTTGACGAGGAAGATTTAGTGGATCTTGAGCAGAGTGGAGGTGTTGTCTATGAGCTACACAGGAAAGACGAAACTTTCAAGCTCAACTTATTGGTACTGGAAGAGTATGCTGATCAACTGGAGAAAAGGTTCAACCAAAGAAAACGCATAACTCTTGACATCGTCAAATGGGAGTTGCAAAACCCTTTTGGTGAACTCCGAAGCCCACATGAAAGCTTAACAGATTTCAAGATTTTCACCATGTTGACAGGAGAAAACCCGGAATATTTCCACAGAGGTTCAATAATCTCAGCGAATGTTAGAAGAGTTGGCCTCCACTATGTCACAGCCCAACTGGACTGTGGAGTTGAAGCAAATATTGACGAAATGGAATTGAGTGACGATCCTATTATAAAGCCTTCTCAAGTCGTGCAAATGGGAAACACAGTTGAAGCTGTTATCGATGATGTCAACTATGCAACTTTTGATGTCCAGCTATCGATTAGAGCTCGAAAAATTCGAGATGCAAAAGATCTCACGCGAACATCACGACAATATCGGGATATGGACGGGGCTGAATGGGCTGAATTTGAGGAGGAAAAGGATAGAAGTGCTTTGGCTGCGAAACAACCGACTGAGAGGAGAACTGCCCGTGTCATTAAGCATCCTCTCTTCCGCCCCTTTAATGCGCAGCAGGCCGAACAGTTTTTATCCACGATGCAACGTGGTGATGCTGTCATTCGACCATCTAGCAATGGACTTGATCATATCGCCGTAACCTGGAAAGTTGGAGAGGGAGTTTTTCAGCATATTGATGTCCTGGAACTTGGCAAAGAGAATGAATTCTCTCTTGGAAAACTCTTGAGGATAAACAATAAGTACAATTACAGTGATCTGGATGAGCTCATCGTGTCGCACATCAAGGCAATGGCACGAAAAGTAGATGAGATAACCAATCATGAAAAGTTCCAAAAAGGTATCAAAAGTGATACAGAGAACTGGCTTACGACTTACTCTGAGGCTAATCCTAAAAGATCCTCTTATGCCTTCTGTACAGACTCAAAGAATCCTGGCTACTTTGATTTATGCTTCAAAGCGGGATTAAATGCCCCCGTCAATAGCTGGCCTGTTAAAGTCATTCCGAACGCATTCTCACTTAGAGGCACCGAGTACGGAGACATGAATGCCTTGTGCAATGGATTCAAAATGATGCATACTTCAATGACAAGCCGTAGGAGATAGGCCTACAGCGTGTCAGTCTTGGTCAATGTAGCAATGTAAAATAAACTTACTTATGTCTTAATCCGTTTCGCGCAAAGTTCTTAGTTTGAACTCGTAGAGTGGACGCGTCTACGCGAAAGGTACTGGAGTTGACGCGTCGGCTAATAAATAGCAACATGAAATGAAGTAGTGCAACACCGAGATGCAAGACGAAGATGACGGTAGCATAGCCAGTGCTGCCGACCAATCAACTCTATGGGAGGGCATTAAACCAAGATTCGATGTTGCCTTACCGGATGTGGACGGCGACGCTGTAGCAGCGACTCATACTAAGAGTACAAGTACAATAAACTCCGCTGTGTCTGATCAATCCGATGGTATCTCTGTATATCAAAGAGTAAAAGCGCAGTTGCTTCAGAAGCAGAGAATGCAAGGGCAGGCCGTCGACAGTGGAAAAACTGAAGGCAAAAACCAGGGTTCAGCTACTTCTCACGACGAGCTTTCTCAACATACTGACGACTCAGATGAGGAAAATGAGACATCAGACGAGGAAGAAATTCGTCCACACGGAAGGCTTGCGAGAAGAATGATGGCTGCTTCAGCGAAAGAAGACGTTCAAGGATCAAATATGAAAGATGACCAGGGATTATCAAATGACGGTAGAGATTCAGTGGCAAACAGGGCACCCCCCGTTAATCTTGCGGATGATCATAATCTATCGACTCTTAATCTCGACCAGATTTACCGTGACAGCAAGTGCCAGCCGGAGCAGGATAAATTCAAATTGCTTGTTGAAAAGAAACGAAAAGAAAGGTTGCAGAGAGAAGAAGACGATAATCTTAAGAGCATGGAAGTGACGGAGGGCGGTCAGCTTGATAACCTCTCTATGGATGAATCAAATTCGGAGCGAATGACATCCACCGTCTCCAGCAGAGCGCCGAGAGGTACTGGCAAAAGTGCTCGTGAAGAGATTTCTCGTGAGACTGCCAAAATGGCTAGAAATATGCAATTACAGCACGAACCTCGAGTAGCCAAAAAATTTGAAAAGGCTAGTCTGCTTGATAAATTCAATTTTAGGAAACAAGTAAGTAGTGGCGCACAAAGTCCTGCAGAGTCTGATATTTCTGGGGTCTTTGATGTCGTTTTAGAAAACAAGATGAGCTCAACGACTGCCTCATCGCAGGAAGCGAAGAAATTTGAACCATTGGTACATAATATGGCCCCATTTACTTTTGAAAGGGATGTCGCAGA
>JAABUO010007305.1_pt1 | contig 12611 bp, 14 predicted proteins | sample 5559291 | NCBI WGS metagenome assembly JAABUO01 (sample SAMN10711878, study PRJNA513372) | rock metagenome | isolation source: Antarctica rocks | place: Antarctica: Victoria Land, Finger Mt sud
GGTCAGGTAGCTGTCGATGATGGCATGCAGGCCTGCCCGGGCCGAGCGCGGGTGGGCGTCGATGATGCGCGCAACCTCGCCGAGGGAGTCGGTGAAGCCCTGATGAAGCACCTCCAGGGCGAGGTCTTCTTTGGAGTCGAAGTGGTTGTAGAAACCTCCGTGGGTCATCCCGGCTGTCTTCATCAGCTCGTCGATGCCGACCCCGTCGAGTCCGCGGGCTCGGAAACCTTCGCTGGCGGCAGTGACGATCCGCTCCCGGTTGAGCTCCTTCTGCTGCTGGGAGATGCGAGGCATCTCGGGAGTCCTCTCTCGGCGGGGGCTCAGTGATCGGACCGAACACTCCGGCACTGGGAAAGGCGATGATACTCGTCATCAAAAAGCACGGTGGCGCATCCCGCTGTGTGGTGCAGGGCAGCCCGCGACGCGTGGCCTGGTCGACTTGACAGACAATGATGACGCATGACAGCGTTGCCCTGTGATGGCAAACGTCATCAATAACGAATCCAGCGGGTGGACGGCTCATGATCTTCGGAACCATCGGGGCAGGCACTATCGGGCAGGCTGTGGCCGGTCATCTGGTCGAGGCGGGTCAGCGGGTCGTGTTGAGCAACAGCCGGGGTCCGGCGACGTTGGGTGAGGTCGTTGCCCGCCTGGGTCCGTTGGCGTCGGCCGGCACCGTCGCGCAGGCGGCAGCTGCGGACATGGTGTTCCTGACGGTGATGTGGCCCGACATACCCGCCGCCCTGGCCGGCCTGCCGCCGTGGGATGGGCGCATCCTGGTCGATACCACCAACCAGGTCGCGCGTCTGGACCCGCTCGAGGCGGTCGATCTCGGGGATCAGACCGGCAGCGAGTATGTCGCCGCCCACGCACCGGGCGCCCGAGTGATCAAGGCGTTCAACACCCTGTTCGCCCGCTACATCGCCCCGGACCCCCGTCACCCGGCCGGCCGGCAGGTCCTGTTCTATGCCGGCGATGACGCCGAGGCCAAAGCCACCTTCCACGAGGTGACCGACAGTCTCGGCTTCGCCCCGGTCGACATGGGGGGGCTGCGCGACGGGGGCCGGTTGATGCAGGTCGGCGGCGGCCCGCTCTCGGCCTTGCACGCCCTCAAGCAGGACTGACACGCGCCCGGCGCGGCCATCAGCTGAACCTCTCGACCTCTTGGAGGAGGACCATGACCGACTTTGACCCGCTGACGGCCTCGGACACGCGAGGTCGCAGCGCCCGTCTGACCCGGCAACGACGAGGTTGGACCAACCGTGGCGAGGTGGCCCCGTGAAGGCGCTGGCCTACGAGAAGGCGCATGCTCTGGACGCGTTCGCCCTGGACCTGATCGAGGTCGACGAGCCGGAAGTTGGCGACAGGGACCTGGTGGTCGAGATCCGCGCGATAGGCGTCAATCCCGGTGAGGCGTTCATCCGGTCGATCCGCAGCGCCGCGCCGGGCGGTCGGGTCATCCTGGGCTGGGAGTTCGCCGGTGTCGTGACCGGAACCGGTCCTGCGGCCACGGGATTTGCGGTCGGTGACAGGGTGATGGGCACCGGCGATATGACCCGCGACGGCTGCTGGGCGCAGCGGCTGGCCGTGGACCACCGGGTCGTCGCCACGATCCCCGATCAGCTGTCCTTCGCCGACGCCGCCTCGCTGCCCATCGGCAGCCTGACCGCGTGGGAAGCCATGTTCGGCGACCAACCAGCGCCGCCGCCCGGAGTCGACACGGTCCTGATCGTGGGCGGGGCCGGTGGGGTGGGCTCAATGGCGACGCAGACTGCTGAAGGCCAGGACGTCCACCTTCGTGATCGGCACCGCGTCGCGGCCGCAGTCGCGGCAGTGGTGCCAGGCGATGGGCGCGGATCTGGTGATCGACCACACCGCCGACGTCACCCAGCAGCTAAGCCAGGCGGGTATCGAGCAGGTCGACATGGTGCTCTCCACCGCCGGCACCGCCGACAACCTCGCCTGGATCGGCGCGGTGCTGCGCCCCTTCGGTCACCTGTCGGCCATCGACCTGGGCGGCCCGCTGGACCTCGGCCCGCTCGTGCAGAAGTCGGTCTCCCTGCACACCGAGATGGTGTTCAGCCAGATTATCGCCAGTGCGGACCCCAACAGACAGGACGGCATACTCCAGGCCGTCGGCGACCACGTCGCGGCCAGCCAGCTGCGCCCGATCGTCACGACCCGGCTTCAGGGCCTCACCGTGCCGAGCATGAGAACCGCGCACGAGCTGCTCGAAACCCGCCGCACCGTCGGCAAGGTCGTCATCGAAACCTGACCAGACGCGGCACGACTCGCCCACACCTAGCCAGTCCATCAAGCGTTGCGGCGCGGTGCAGAGCGGGGGGTCCCTCGGCTGCCGCCCGTGCCCACTCAAGGACGTCAAGCACGCACCAGGACCACCCAGTCCGCTCGCCGGACCGAAGCCGGGGACCCGCGACGACGACGAAAGGCACAACGTGACAACGACATCGACATCCGGCCAGCCGGATCCGGGCCCAGCGATCCCCGACGTGATCACACGATTCCTGGACGCCGTTGCGGCGCTGGATGCGGACGAGCTCGCGGACTGCTTCAACGAGGTGTGCGAGTACTTCGTGAAGTTCCCGGACCCCGCGATCGTCGGGCGGAAGAACATTCGTGCGCTCTTCGCCGACTTCTTCTCGAAGTGCTCGGCAGCGCGATGCGACCTGTCGTCGTTTGGGCTCAACGGGAGCACTGTGTACACGGAACGAGTTGACCGGTTCTGGTTCTCCGGGCAAGAGGCGTTCATCGAGTGCGTCGGGGTCTTCGAGATCGAGGCCGGCCGCATCTCCGTCGTCCGTGACTACTCTGACGCCGAGACCTTCACCCGGCGAATGGACGAGGCCCTGGGAAGGTGAGCGCGGACAGCGCTGGCAGGAAGCTCCACCCCGCCTACCAGGAGTTGGCAGCAGGAGTGGTTCGACGGACGTCCGGCGGCGCGTAGTCGCAGCTACGCGTCGCGCACCGAGGTCGAGAGCCGACAGCGGGCGGCGTCCCGATAGCCAACGGTTGCCGGACGCTCTGGGGGGCGCTCGTCCTCGTCTGCTGCGCCGTCCAGTAGCGGAACGCTAAGCCCGTGCTGCGCGAGGACGGACTTGCTGACGATGATCCTGGACACGGGGCCGTCCACCGTATTGGCGATCGCCAGTCCTGGTGAGCCGCTTTTCTTCAGCTCAAGTGCCCAGTTGCTCGACGTGGAGGCGACGTCGATGGAGCCAGAGACAAGCGCGGATGCCACCACCGGGTCCCCGGAGACGATGCGCAGGGTGGCGTCCACGCCCTTTTCTTTGAGGAAGCCCTTCGCGAGGGCCGTGTAAGTCGCGACGTACAGAGGCGATTCAAGCGGCTGGCCTATGGTTATGCGCCCGCCTTGTGCACCCCCGGAGCTGCCGCTCGACGAGGCGCACGCGGAGAGACCGACCACTGCGGTAGCCGTCGTGCCGCACACGACGAGCCGCCAGGCCTTGTGGCGCGCTCGCCGAGCGCGCGGCATCTGATTGGACATGGTTCTCCCTAGAGTTGGCGGTCAGGACAGGTCGACCTGCGGCGTCCTGTGGTAGTTCTGTGCGTGTTCCGGGACTACGACCTCTGGTAGGTTTCGCGGGTCGGGGACCGCAGTTCCAAAGCGGGTGAACACCGGGAGTTCGCCTGCCCAGATCGGCAGGTCATAGTCCTCGTCCTCGTCCAGCGGCGGGCCGGACCGGATCTTGGCGGAGGCCTCATCGAGGTTCATCTCGAGAATCAGCGTGGCGGCGAGTTCCTTCTTGCTGGGTTCGCGGACGAAGTCCCAGCGCTTGGGGACGAGGTGCTCGCTGAGTGTGATCAGCGCTTGGCTCTTCTGTTCCAGATCTTCGATCGGGCGCGCCTTGCCGAGCACGACGACGGACCTGTAGTTGATCGATTGGTTGAAGGCGCCACGCGCGAGGATAATTCCGTCCACCAGGGTGACCGTCAGGCATGCATCGATCCCGTCGGATAGGGCGCGGAGCATGCGGCTTCCAGCTGAGCCGTGGACCAGCAGTCGACGTCCGTCCCGTCCATAGCAGGTTGGAATGACAAACGGATGGTTGTTCCAGGTAAACCCGAGGTGACAGACGAATCCCTCGTCGAGGATTGAATTGATCGTGTCCAGGTCGTAGTGCGCACGGTGGGCGCGGCGAGTCAGTTGGGTGCGGTCAGTTGCTTCGAGGACCGCACCGCTGTTCATGAGTTCCGTCAACTGTCCGGCCTTTCATAGGAAACTGGATGCCCTAGGACTTGTACTGCTAATGCAGGTTGTGGCATAGTACAAAACCATGCCTGTACCACTACAGTACTTATCGAGCGCTCGGACGGCAATAGAAATCGCCGAGGCAATTGAGTCGGCCGTCGAGCAGGGGTCCGCACGGCCCGGCGAGAAGCTCCCCTCGGTGCGCGATCTCGCGCAGGAGCTGGGCATCAGCCCGGCAACCGTGGCAGCCGCCTATCGGCAACTACGTCAGCGCGGCCTGGTCTGGACCCGAGAACGCAGCGGAGCCCAGATAAGCCATCGCCCCGCCGTCGCGACGAGCTTCGAGATCCCCCTGCCAGACGGTGTGCGCGATCTGGCCAGTGGCAGTCCGGATTTGCGGCTGCTGCCGTCGTTCGACGAGGCCGTTTCGAGGCTGTCGTTCCCCCACCGTGTGTACGGCGGCGACTCGCGCCGGATCGAGCTTGTCGAAGTTGCGCGGGAGCAACTCGGAGCCGAGGGCATTGACTGCACTCACATGGCCGTCGTCAACGGTGGGCTGGATGGGCTCGAACGGGTCCTCGCGACCCGATTGCAGCCCGGCGATACGGTTGGCGTCGAGGACCCGGCCTATTCGGGACTGACGAATCTCTGCCACGACATGGGTCTGAAGGTGGTGGGCTTTCAGGTGGACAGCGACGGCCCGCTTGCCGCCAGCCTGGAGGCCGCGCTACGAGGAGGGGTACACGCTGTGGTGGTCACGCCACGGGCGCAGAACCCCACCGGAGGCGCGTTGACCGAACCCCGGACAGCCGAACTTCGGGCCGTCCTCGTCGGCTTCCCAGATATCCTCGTGGTCGAGGACGACCATGCGGGCGAGATCACCGGCTGCGTACGCCGCTCGGTGGCTCAGGGCAGAGAGTCGTGGGCGTGCGTACGGTCGGTATCCAAGGTCCTCGGGCCGGACCTACGCATTGCCATGGTCGCCGGCGACCGCACCACGATCACCCGCCTGGCCGGGAGACAACGCAACGGCACCGGCTGGGTCAGCCACATTTTACAGCGCATCGCCGCCGAGCTCTGGCGTAGCGCTGCCGCCAGCGGCGAACTCCGCTATGCCGCTGAGCAGTACCGGTTCAGGCGCACACGGTTTATCGAGGCCCTCAACGATCGGGGCGTCACCGCCCTCGGCAAGTGCGGATTCAACGTCTGGATCCCAACGCAGTCCGAGGCGGCGACGGTGCAGGCCCTGTTCAGTCGCGGCTGGGCCGTACAACCGGGCGAGTCGTTCCGCATCTCCAGCGGGCCCGGGATACGCATCACCGTCGCAACGCTCGACACAGCCGACGACGCCGAACGGCTCGCAGCCGACGTCGCCACCGTGCTCACGACATCACCCACCCGAACACGACCCGCGTGAGCGCCACCGCCCAAATTGCCGCCGCGACGTGCCGCCGCACAACCACACCGGACCGAGTGGTGTGGAGATTCGGATTGATTCTCTGGTGCATTTCGGCGCCCATCCCGAACTGCCCATCGGCGGCCATCAGCGCCTGTCCGTGGACGGCTACGCCGTTACGGAGTGCAGTGACGGTCCGGTGCCGCTGCGCTGTAGGCACCGAATAGATTGAGGTGTGCGCATTGGCTGCGCTAGCACACAGACATCGGCAACTTCATGACACTCATGGGCGCGCTGATGCCGGCGAAGGCACAGAGGACCGGTGCATCAACATGCGCGAGCGCCTGCGCGCATTCGAGGACGCTATGGCATCTCAAGCGACACGATGACCGACGCGGCCGAGTTCCGTGATGCCCGCGGCAACGTCATCGAGACCGATGACCTGATGGAATGGTCGTCACCTGTACGCCCGGTACCTCGCGCGAACCGGATGATGAGCGCCCGGCAGCGTGTGCTGCCGGGCTACGTGGCACCAACCACTCACGACGTTGCCGCCTACCTACAGCGCTGGACGATCGACATCGCCGATGCCGTAGGCGTCGACCCCGAACCTTGGCAACTTCAAGTGCCCGCAGAGGTCGACGAGCGCGGCATCACCACCGCCCTCGGATTGCCTGAAAAGCCCGGCCAACGGGCCACGCGTCAAGTTGGATACGAGCGTCTACCCGGACGGCACCACCAGACCCTTCCGAGTGGATGTCATCCTTCCACCCGACGGGCGCATCTGGGGTTGGCACGCCGATGACATGCACCACGGCTTTACCCACGAGCACCATGGGCGAGTGGGACGGCCTTCCGGCGTGAGGGACGCTGAACGCATGCGTCCACTGCCATCGAACCATCTCCGCATCGCGCGCCCCAGTCGTGACCTCGATCGAGCTGAGCGGTTCTGGATTGCGGGCTCGGGCTGGAGGTGCTGTACCGGATCGGGGCTGACGCCGAGGGCGGCCACGCCCTGCTGATGCTGGGATGGCCCGAGGCGCCCTGGCACTTGGAGTTGGTCGGGGATCCGAACGGGGAGACGCCGCCAGGCTCCACCGACGAAGACCTCCTGGCGCTTCACCCGACCGGAGGGGGGCCAACTCACTTGACGAGACTCAATCGGGTGGGTCGTAGGGCAACCGCTCCGCGTGTGGGACTTCTCTTTCTCACTGCCGCCATCACAGCTTGTTACTCTGGAGCCAGGTGCGGATGGCCTGGATGTGTTCTGCCTTGCGTTCCACCGGCAGCCAATGTCCGGCTGGCACACTCGTCACAGTGAGGTCTGCGCAAGCCGCGCGCATCGGGTCGCCTTGGCGATTTCCAGTGATGCTGCAGATCCCATCCCAGTCGCCGTTGACGAACAGCACCGGCTGCGACAGGTGGCCGCCATTGGGCGCCTTGCGAGCGTAGGCGGTGTTGGCGTCATCGTTCACGTACCACGCGGAGGGGGGGCGGAAGCCATGAGCCTTGAACGCCTGTACCAGCACGTCGAAGTCCGCCGGCGGCCAGAGAGCCGGGTCAGCTTGAGTCGGCGGGGCGCGGTGCGCGGCACCGAAGCGCCCTCCGTTGCGCGTGACCATCGCTGTCGGCGAAACGTTGCCGATGGCGGCGGGGCTGCCTGGTCGATATACCGACGCCAGCGTTGCTGCCTGGTCTGCATCGAGGTCGGTGACCGCCCCCTCGAAGTGCGTCGTGTAGTAGCGGTAGTAGTCCCATTGGCCATCCGGATACTGGTCAGCCGGGTAGATCGTTCGGTCGACCAGCGGGACGAGCGTGGGTAAGGCGTTCGCGTCGGGAAAATACGCCCAGGAGGTCAGCACGACACCGCGGCTGCGCTTGGGCTCATGCGCAGCCAACGCACCGGCTACAACACTGCCCCAGTCGTGGCCAACCCAGATCGCAGGCTTGCCGCCAAGGTGGTCATGGAACTCCGCCATGTCTGCGACGACTTCCTCGATGGTGTAGGCGTCGTTGGTTGCAGGCGCGGAAGAGCCGCCGTAGCCGCGCAGATCAGGAGCGACGCAGTGCCAACCGTCGGCGGCGAACGCGTCCATCTGGGCGCGCCACATCAAACCGATGCTCGGCCAGCCGTGGAGGAAGATCATCAGCGGTCCGTCGGCCGGCCCGCACTCGATGTAGTGCGTTGTCTGACGAGGCGTGCTGAAAGTGTGGTCGTCGGGCCAGCCGTGGAGCAGGACGGCGGATCGCCTGGAGGGTGCGCCTTCGGGTGGTCGGCGCTGATCGGCGAGGCTGAAGTCGTCGTCAGTGCGGGCGGATCGCAGCACGGGTTCTCCCGAGTTGGTGGGGTCGGTTTGCGTCATCGGGCTCCGGCCGTCTGGCGTGTCGCAACGAACGCGGCGGCGGCCAGGAGGGCTATCGCTGTGCTGTAGACCTCGGCGGTCGGGATGAGACCTGCGCTCGTGGTTGCCACTCCGGCGATGACGGCCGGGACCGAGAAAGAGGCATATGCCACCACGTAGACCGCTGCGGTGAGAGCGCCCCGGTCCTCGGAACCGGCGAGACTGACCAGGGTTTGCAAGGCGCCGGAGAAAGCGGTGCCGAAACCCAGTCCGGCCACCAGGATGCTCAGGTAGAAGATCGGCGTGTTCTGCTCGGCGAGCGCAGCGACGGTGAGTCCCGAGCCGGTGGCGAGTGCGGCGCATCCGCCGAGCATCCGGGCGCGCGGGGTGCGCTTCCGTGCGGCGACCGCCGAGACTGTCCCTGAGCCGAGCAGCAGCGCCGACGCGCTCACCGAGACCAGGCGGTTCGAGCTGTGATCGAGCGCGAGGACGAGATCAGGGCCGAGCGAGAGATAGAGACTGCTCAGCGCCCAGGTCGCGATGAGGCATGGCAGGGCCGCGAGGAAGGCCGGTCGGATCTCGTGCGGCACCCTGACGCGCACGCTCAACGCGAACGGCTTCCTGCCCTCGAGCGGCTCCGGCACCGCCAGGTAGATGGCGACGCCACATCCGATCCCCAGCAACGAAAGCAACACATAGACCAGCCGGGTGGGTTGCGGTCCGTATTGGACGAGGGCCCCGGCGAACAGTGTTCCCAGCGTCTGGCCGCCCATCGCTGTGACGACATTTGCCAGGGCGGCCAGCCCCGGTCGCCTTGCTGGTTCGAAGTCGAGCATCGTTGCCGAGGCGGCAGCCGTCATCAGGCCCGTCGCGAAGCCTTGGACCACGCGCGCCACCAGCAGGAGTGTGATGTCGTCAGCGGCCACGAACGTGAGCAGGCTCAACACCAGCAGCCCGGTGGCGGCGAGGAGCACCGGTCTGCGACCGACGGCGTCGGACAGGTTTCCGAACAGGAGCAGTGCCCCCAGCAGGGCTACGGCATAGACGGCGAAGACGACAGTCAGCAGACCCGCCCCGAAATGCCACCGTTCGGCGTAGACGCCGTAGAGGGGCGTCGGGGCCCCGCCCGCGCAGAGGAACAGCGCGAACACGCCCGTCACCGTCGCGAACCCGCGACGGGAAACGCCGGCGGCAGTGGTAGGCATCCCCCTATCCAATGTGGCGTCGGTGGGCCGGTCAACGACCAAACCATGAACGACGGATCGTCAACGGTGAAGGGTGACGGTCCCGGTTCGTGTTGAATCACCGGGTGGACATCCGCGATCTCGAGGCCTTCACCGCTGTCGCGGCGACCCTCCACTTCGGTCGTGCGGCCGAGAAGCTTCATGTCGTCCCGGCCGCGGTGACCCAGCGGGTTCGCGACCTCGAGAGGGAACTCGGCCTGCCGCTTTTCCGGCGTACGAGCCGGACGGTCGCGCTGACCAGCGGCGGTGCGGCACTGCTGGCCCCTGCCCTGGCAGCCCTCGCCGCCGTCGCGGAGGTGGCCCAGACGGCCCGCTCGCTCGCGAGCGGAACGACGGGCCGAGTGGTCATCGGGCTAGCCCCCAATGCGGGCCGTTTCGCCGCTCAGGTCATCGCCGGCATCGGCGACGGCCTTCCCGGTGTCGAGGTGACCGCACGCTCCCTGTTCGCCGGCCCGGCGATGGCCGCGCTCGACGCCGGCGAGATCTTGGCAGCCGTCATACGCGAGCCGAGGACAGGTCCTCAGCACGACTCCATGGCGCTCGGGCATTCCAGCGATCGCTTCGTCGCCCTCGCGGCGGCCGACGTCCGATCCGCCACCGGTCGTGTCTCCGTCCGAGAACTCGAGGACCGTCCCGTGCTCATCATCGAACGCGCACTCTCGGAGGTTGTCCACGACCGCACGCTGGCCTACTTCCTCGAGCACGGAGTCACGCCCCGCTGGAGACACCACAGCCTCCAGGACTACACCCAGATCATGACCCTCGTCGCAGGCGGACAAGGCGCCTGCCTCATCCCCGACCATCTGCCCTCGATCATCGTTCCTGGCGTCTCCGTCGTGGAACTCTCCGAACCCGGACCGAGCTACGCGCTCAGGCTCGTATGGAGGCGCGACGAGGACACGGGCCTCACCCGGCTCCTCCGGGCGCTTCGGCTCGATGGCGATCACGTCGGCGCCGGCTGACGTAGGCGCAGTGCGTGGACGACCCACCGCACCGGGTCACTCCGCGTCGACGCGGCCGGTGAACTCGCGGATTGCGTCAGCGAGGGCCATGGGCGCGACGTAGTGGCCGACCCCAGCGAGCGAAACGGAGATGACAGTTCGGCTTGTGACGTTCGCGACCCTGTAGGCCGCGTGAACGCTCCGCCGCCTGCTCCCACGGCGAAAACCGGCCTGGTGAGTGGGTGGGTCTTGGCAAGGCCTCGACTACACCCTCTTCTGCGATGAGCCGCTTTACGTCGGTGGTCCCGTCGATCTCGACTTTCGCGCTTATGCGGCTATGTCGGCCCAAGCCAGGCGGAGGATGTTGATTTCGGTGGGGGTGGCCGGTTGAGGGTCTGTCCGCCGAAATTGGGTGGTGATGATGACGCGGCGGAGCTTGCTGAGCATGTCGGCGACGGAGGGCTGGGCCTTGGTGCGGTACCAGGGGGCTTGTGCGCGGGCGTGGTCAACGTCGCCGGGGTCATAGCCGGCGTGGGAGAAGAACCGGTGCGCCCGGTGATGCGACCAGCACCGGGCCAGCCCGGCCCCGGTGAGCATGCCGCAGACCGTGCGCCGCCCGGTCTGGGCCAGCAACCCCGAACCCAGGGCGCAGAACGTCCGAAACGTCGGCGCGGTGAAACACGGTCGGAACACCACCAGCATGCCCATCAGCGACGTCGGCAGCGTTAGGCTGGCACCCCGGAGCATCGGCGTGCTCGAAGCTTGAGGAAGCCATCGGGCCGCGCCGGTGCTCCTCCTTTGTTGCCGTGACGTGGAGCGTGATTCGCGGGATGGGTCAGGAAGCGGCTCGTGCCGCGGCGAGGAAGCCATCCCGTCACAATCGTCACACCAGCACCACAGATCACGCAGCCACGCCGAAGCCTCTACCCACAATCGGGAGTCGACACCCAACCTGCCCGACCATCACGCCAGCGACAGCCCTGCACCGCGGCGTTCCGCAGACCCGAAAACGCGAAAGTCGAGTTACCAGGTCCTATCCCTATTTTTTACCTGGGGAGCGGTGGTGGTGAGGCGTATGGAGGAGGCGGAACCGGGCCGTGCAGCCACGCGTGGTTGAGTACCTCCAGCACGCTGACCCACCTCGGGTCGCTACGTCGGGACAGCTAAGACGTCCTCAGTCGCAGAGCTTTCGTCACATTTCATTCGCCCCGCCGGGCCGTGCTGTGCTCAACGTCCACCTTCCACTGCCCATAGAGGTGGCCGTGTCTGGATCATCTCGTTGAGCTCGTCGACCAACTCCACCCACTTGTGGTTCACCAGCTTCAGCTCCCAGAGCTCGATGCTGCAATCCCATCGCGCAAGGCCGAGCGCAGTGCGGCACCAAACCGGGTCGATGCCTAGTGCCACCGCCATCGACATGGCGACGCGTCGGGAGCGGCGGTCATCGGGCATGGTTTTCAGGCGCTCAATCTTCGCGATGTCATGTCGCGAGCACGGCTCGGCCGCTGACACCAACTCTGCGACCGCTTCTTGGCTGAGCTTGCGCCTCGACGTGCCCGCGCGACGCCGTGAGAGCCATAGAGCCTCGCCCCACCCGAGTGTAGGCACGCGCCCAGCAGGCCTTGACGACCCGCGCGTCTCGGCTTGAACGTTCTCTTCGTCCAAGCACTGACGAAAGGCGAGTGCGGCGGCCTCGACCTCGTTGCTGAGGTCGATGGCGGATCGGACGTCTGCGAGTGCAGCGACGGGCACTTGGTAATGGGCGTAGGCCTCGGCCAAATCCGCTCTATTGGTGCCTGTGCCGAATTGGCCGACCATCTCTGAGTAGATGGCGGCGAACACCCCGTCGTGATGTGCCCTGCGCGCCCCAGTCGCGCGGTCCCGGTGTATCTCCGCCACGTTCCCGGTCCAACGAGGTGCGATGCAATGGGCAATCTCGTGCATCAGCACCATGGGGTTCAAGTGCGCCTCGTGAAGTTCGATCCGCCAGGCAGTGGGCAGCCACTCGGTGACCGGCCGGGCGAAAGATTCGAAACCCCCGTCGTCGTCGACGATCGACCGCCTCCGCAGCAAAATTCTTGGGCCGTCCGGATACCGATCGCGCCACCAGCGCGATCGGAGGATTCGACGCAACATCGCTCGTGCGGTCGCAATATTCGGGAAGACCACGCCGGGGTCAATAGACCCCTCGGCCGAGTACAAGCACCAGGTGGGGGTGTCCAAGACGAAAGTCACCAAGCGCCACCGGTGCAGGTATCAGACTCGATTGTCACACTCGGATTCTGCACCAGAGAGGCTCGATTACACCGAGAGCCCAGCGGCCACGACCACGTGGTCACTGCCTCTTCGGTGTCGCGTGCTCCTTCATTCGACCCCGCCGATCGGGTTCGACCACCATCGCGGCGTGATTGTGGTGCGGATGGTCAGCAAACTGTCTTATGCCGCCTGAGCGTGGGC
>JAABUO010007310.1_pt1 | contig 12607 bp, 22 predicted proteins | sample 5559291 | NCBI WGS metagenome assembly JAABUO01 (sample SAMN10711878, study PRJNA513372) | rock metagenome | isolation source: Antarctica rocks | place: Antarctica: Victoria Land, Finger Mt sud
AGGTATCTCACATAAACTTTTTAGAGGTTTCTGTAAGCAAGTTGTCTGTTACAAACTAAAACCTGCAGAGATAGACTGACCTGACTTCTTTTCCAGGGGCTGCTCCAGGGTGCCCTGAAGGGAGGGCGCATCACTGAAAGAGTTCATGTTGATGGTGCTGAAGGCCATGGTCTCAGAGTCCATGTTCTTCAGCTTATCCCTCATGATGGCAGTCTTTCCAGTACCTGTATGACATCGCATGGTCAGAGACACCACATTGTAAGCTTTGCATGTTTTGGGATGCAGGATCAGCTGCATGTGCAATCCTGCTCCTGACAAATATAAGCAGTTGCAGAGGCTGTGCATGTGCCTTTGGCTGGAATCAAAGTCTGTTTGTTGATTTACAGACGCTGAAATGTGTTGCTATGTTGGTCCGCACAGCACAGTGTACCTGTGTTTCCCACAAACATGACGTAGTGCTTCTTGGCAATGAGAGTATCCAAGAAGTATGTCAGGCGGGTTGTGTCCACAGTGGGCACAAACAGGCTGGAGAAGTTGTCTGGCATGTAGCTGAAGCTTGGAACCTTGTTCTCCCAGGGCACCATGCTGCAGCTGGCGTCATCTACATAGTAGTCAAACACCATGCCCTGCAAGCAGAAGACAATCAAAGACGCGCTCGGTGGGGTGCACCACACGCACATCAGCTGATCTTGATGTCCTTCACAGACATGCACAAATGCATGATGCACTTGATGCATGCGCAATATGGGATTCCAGATTAACAGCATGTCAAATGTCAAAAGTGCGCATGTCAGTTGCAGGATCATCAGTTGAAAGACTGCCTGTGACAAGCTCGTGTGTCTGTCTAGGCCTTTGTCACACAGGTGTAGAGGAAGACAAATCAGCCATCTGACATACCTTCTCAGGGAACTGTACATTCTTGTACTCGCTGATCCACCACTTGGAGAACTGAGTGCGGTAGTCAGACACCTTGTCCACCAGCATGCAGCCACCAAAGGCCCACACACAGGCAAACACAAACTGGTGCTCCAGCAGCTTCTTGTCTGGAGGGGGTGCGCCGCGCACAGCCTCCTGCACAAGATGCAAAGGCATGCTTTAATGGCAAGACTCTATGTGTTCAACTCCAGGCATAATGCCTTGCAGTCTATTGCCATGCAGCACTGCTCAGCCAGCAGTGAACCATAAATTGCTTGCATCTACCAGGCTGCTGGATCCTGATGGAGGCACCTCGACTGGTCGTACTGCAAACTAGCTGATGTTCCAGCGCTGACGCTATGCCTTCCATCGATATACCCATATGCAAAGGAGGAAAAGCACACCACTCAGCAAAAGGCATACCTGGGGCAAGATGCTCTCCAGAATCTTGCAGATAGACATGACCTGGCTGATAGCAGGAATGGGCACCACATACTTGAAGTTACGGCGACAGTACTCAAGAGTGGGGTCGACATAGCGGGAGAAAAGGGCTGATAGTAGAGGCCTCAGATCTGCCACATCCAGCTTCTCAATCCAGCTGTCCACAGCCTGCATGCCCAGTGCAGAGGGTAAGCACAAAGGCTAGACTTGCCTCAACTCAAAACACTCGGTTCTAGGTGACCTCCATAGGTGCTTAGACAGTGGGCAAGGTGCTGCATGCCAGGGGTCATCTTTGATTGGCACATAGGGTAAATCGCAAGCAGGATACTGCTGAGAACAGCAAGACCCACCGGCTTCCATCCCACATCGTCAGCATTGACATAGATGACACCACCACGTGACACTGTAGCTGGGGAGCAGTGGTTCATGTGGTTGATCTCCAGCAAAAGCCTCATGCTGGCAGTCAGTGGAATACGCTCATTGCTGGCCAGAGTCAGCATCTTGTTGTCGTCCATGACAGTATTCATGGACTCAATCCACTCAGCGTCAATGTCACCATCGAGCACAATCCACTGGTGCTTGTTGGTCTTGTTGTTGGACATGTCACGGTATGTGACAGACATGAGACCCTCCTTCCACTCTCGAGTGCTGGGGTGCAGGTAACCATACAGCTCATTTCGCGTCACAGCCTGCAACATGAGGTAAGCCATCAGCAATTGCATGTGGCTGCAACTATCTGATCTGTACACAACTTTGGTGCTGAATGGCATGACAAAGCCTATTGCAGTCAAAAGGTTGGCTTGCTAAAGGTTGATGAGATGAAACCTGATTTGAACAGGGGTTCAGTACATTTGAGCACAGCAGTGCATGAGGCTTGGGCAAGAGCGGTTGAGTTAGCACAGCAAATGCTGTTTACACAAACAGATATCATCACTTAGTGCATGGCTGCTTTTGGTGTGCCTGCAAGTCGCGATCTGGCTGCAGCTACAGCTTACCTTGGGGTTGATGGGCTTGAAGAAGGTCTTCTCCCCAAAGTTCTGCTGTGCCCGCATGAGTGTCTTCCAGATGGCAGACTTGCCACAGCCAGCAGGGCCCAGCAGGAAGACAGACCAGCGCACCACAAAGATCTCACGCAGCTGGCTGATCTTGAGACAGAAGGTCTCATCCGCCTGGTAGCCCAGCTCCAGAGCTGCCTCCTTGATCTGCAAAACGGTTGTTTTCAGGATGATGCAAATGCAGATGTTCGAGAATGAAATTACGCTCATCAATTGATTGCACTAAAGCTCCTTTCTTTTCAGGTGCAAACGTTTACAGGTGCAGCAGGTCAAGCAAGCTCGCCTGTTGAACACAACGGTAATTACTGACTGACAGCAGCATACAGTCAGCATACAAGATTGGGCAAATGGGCTTTCAGTGACTCTTAGGCTTGGACACGAAAGTAACCTTGGGCTCAAATTCTCGGTCAATGGCTCTAGGCACCAGCTCCACTGTCTTGGGGAACAGGTCATTCAGCAAACCCATGAAGATGCCAGTGTCGTCTGCTGTCAACTTGCCCAGGTTGAAATCTCTCAGAGCACGCAGCAGCACCTGTCAATGCAAACCACCACAACTTGTCTAGATTCACAGGCAATTGCAATTTGGTTTGACAAGAAAAACTAGCTAAACAGCACTTCTTCACAAAATGTGCACTACAAGTGTAACTCATCAAGAAAGCTGAAACTGCAGCACGATTGCAGCTGAAACATGGGAACAGCGTACAGTCAGCAATTGCAGGACAATGCTGGACTGCAAGCTAAGCAACGTCTGAGCAGTGTTTCTGTAATGCCAAGCACACTAAAGAATGGCAATGAAGCTGAAAGAGCACCTTGTCCTCTGAGAGATCTGGGGCAGAGCGCTTCATGCCACCAGCCACATACAGAGTGGTCTTGATGGCACGCAGCTTCCAGTCATAGTGCTTGCTCTTGGACAGCAGGTCCTCACAAAGCCGGTACAAGATCACAAACTTGCGACTGAGCATCTTGGACATATTGAAGCCCTCAGACATCAGCATAATCTCAACAATCAGAGCCATGTCTGGCACACACATGGAGACCGGGCGGAAGAGTGCCTGCACACACAGCGAACACTTGTGATGCACATGCCTGCAACAGGCAAATTGACTATTGCTACTGTCGTATACACCATTTTTACGCAATTCCCTGTTTTTTCCCTTACGTCAGGAAAGTCCCATGATCTACAACAAATGACACAAGTGGCTGCTGATACATTGCAAGACAGGCTGGCAGCATAGTACCATGCAGGCAAATCAGAAGCATGTTACCTTTAAAGATTCAGGCAGCTCTGCTCTGCCAGGGTATCCAGGGTTCATGGTAATGAAGGCCATAACGGTAGACCTCAATGTCACCTCAATGTCCTCAAATACAAAGCGCTCTTTGCGAGCACGCAGTGCATCCAGAACAGTCTGCAGTCAAAGATGCAGCAAATGAAGCCGGGTCATTGTTGTCAGCTATGTGTAGCTTGCAACAGAGTGCAAACGGTTGACGATGCAATTGATGTGCAGCTGAAGAAAGCAATTGCTTCACAAACAAAAATCATTGTAACAATTGCATGCATGCTGAGACATTCACATGGTTCTTAAAAAGACAAATGGCTGCAAAGTTGTCTTGCACATGAGTTCACCTTGTACTGTGTGGAGCACACAGACAGCACTGCAACAGGAATACGATTGAATTCATCAAAGCAACCCCAGGCGCCAGTCTGAGCTAGACCCTTGTAGATCTGGCCCATGGCCTTGTAGTCCATCTGATCAGAGCAGTTGAACACATAGCATTGCACTCCCAGAGCACGAGCCAGATCCTTGGTGGACTCAGTCTTTCCAGTTCCTGCAAAGCATAAGCAGCTTGTGTTGCAATCAGCTAGTGCTGTTGACGGTGTTCTCTAAGCAAAACAGAAAGTGGGCAAGGCAGCTGATCTGGCAAATTGGCTATGAACAGCTTGCAACACCGGTATGGAGCTGGCTCACTGAGCATGGTCATTCTGCACAGAGCAACGTGGTTTTGCCTGAACGCTATGCACATGGTGCTTGGGCAAACTTGCTGAACGGTGTCAAAACCAAACAAAGGGTATTGACTAACCTGCAGGGCCTGCAGGGGCTCCACCCAGCACCAGCCTCTGGGCTTGAGTCAGGGTAATGTAGCATCTGTCTGTCAGAGGTGTGATGCACAGGCAGCCACAGTTGCCAATGTACTCATACGTGTACTTGATCTCAGCGTCACAGATGTTGACTTGCGCTTCCTTGCTCTTCTCGTTCTGGTAGTAGCGCAGCTGGCTCTGCCACTGGAAGCAGGACTGGTTCTCAACACGCTCCTCAATCAGGCGCTGGACGACGTCACGAGCGTGCACATCAATGGTACACAGGGTGATGAGCTTCTTGCGGTCGTTCTTGGTCAGCTCGCCATTGATGATGGTGATAAGATCAGCTAGCTGGGATACCTGCTTGTCAAAGATGCCCTGCATTACAATTATTCTGTGAGCATCTGCAACAAAGAGTCTGCCTTCAGATGACGGCAGAGTAGCATGCATGCACCGTTCATTCTGTGGAAAGCAGTGGCCGTTCATATGTTTGATCTTCTCCCTCGAATCAACAGATCTATGAAGTCCACTGACAGCGTTCCCTGGAAAGTCCAAGAGCACAGCTGGTGCATTCACTCTTGGGCCTACGAAGCCAAGGCAAGCTGCAGCTTTGATACAATGGTTAGGCTGACCTTCAGGGCATCCTCGTTACCCTCTTCCAGCTCCTCAAAGGCCTCATTGACATCCTGGGTGAAGAAGGTACGTGACACCATGATGGTGTTCTGCACGCTGTAGTCAAAGATCCACTTTGTTCGCGGCTTCTCATCGTATGCAGGGATAGCCACTTTGAACTCATGACTAAGAGCAGCCCTCATGGCGTCCACCACGTTCTGCAGCCAAGACTCAACAGGGCCGTCGCAGCTGCACTCCTCAGCAAAGGCAACATACTCTCCTTCACCTGCGCATGAACAGCACAAATTTGCAAGGAAGTGACTAAGCATGAGAATGACTGATGACAACGACACACCAGCAAGATGCCAGGTGTCAGCCAAGGGCATCACAATGGGCATGAGGGGCACAGTGTTGCTCAGCATACCAGCAGATGCAATCAAGCATATACAGATACCAAATCACAATGGGTGTTTTGTTGCCAGGGGTATCTGCGTTGTAGTGTGCAGAAGCTTGCGCGAGCCTTTGCAAGCAGTAGCAGACAAGCTGGCAGTGATGAGTGCGTGCCTGAGTACATGCCAATGGCCCCCTTTGTGGGGTCACCAGCCTCATCCTTTCTAAACTCCAGGTTGTGCACATTGTCAAAGCACTTGGGCAGATGCCTGCAGAGCAACAGCAGAAATCAGATATAACATGCCGCTGCCATTATAGCAATGCTGTGTGATGACTATTGGCAAGGCATTGCTACTATGTGCCACATGGCAACAAGTGTACACTACATACAGAAGCCAAATGTGACAATGTTGTCCAGCGTTCCTGCTGTCAAGCAAGGCGTAGAAGCAGTACCTGAGGATGAGCTGAGGGTTGGAACCCTTGGACAGGATGTCCAGCAGATCTGCAGGAGCCACAAAGTAGAAGCGGGGGAAAGCCACACGCTTGGTCTCCAGGTAATCCTGCAGTATCAGATAGTTCACAATTCTGCTTCAAACTCTGCCTTAGCCTTGGAAAATATTCTACATGTCACATTGCACTTGTCGTTGTCAGCCAGGATGCCGTTTGATTACGCCTAGTTTGCCCTGCTTACAGTTTGTGTGGAAATTGAGACCTCCCATCAATGTAGGAGCGTTGCACAATACAGCTTGTAGCTCATACCTGTAGAGCCTTCTCACACATCTCAAGTTGGCTCAGGAGGCCATCCAGGCGCTCCTGTCGCCCTTCAAGGTTGCAGGCCTCCACAACATTGGGAGTGTCTGGAGCGCTCTTCATCAAGTCCTGCATCAACATGCCCATGCTTGAGAACCAGCACCACAAGAGCACACAGTCAATCGGTGTAAGTCGCAGCAGCGTGTGTACGTCCGTCTCCGACATGCAAAGGCAAAGTGACTATCATCGCGGCAGGCCTGCCAGACAAGTTGTCACCGCCAAGAGCCACAGGTGGTCATTCGTCAGCGGCTTGCCTGGAAGTCTGCATTGACAACATCAAAGCGCTTGGAGTCCTCAGGCAGCTGGACCCTAATGTCGGCACTGCCCACAAAGATGGACTCGAGGGCTTGCCACTTCTTCTGGACATCTAGCCAGGTGTTCAGCACAACATCCACTGTACCCAGCTTTTTCTGCCAATTTGTCACAATCTCCAGGAACTTGGGGTTGCCCTGTACAGACACACAGTTGATTGGAGATTCATACAAATTGCAGCATACGTAGGGCCAGCTAGACATTGCACAGCACCTGGACATTCAGATGCTCATTTTGTCAGCAGCTGGAGCTAGATGTGAGGGATCACTTACAATACAGCCACGGTTGCCAAAAGTACCAGCATATCATGCACAAGAGCACACTGGCTGCTGGCGCATGCTTACCTGAACATATTTGCCACCACTCATGGTCTGCAGGGCCAGGTTGTCTGTCTCAAGGGCCTCAGTGATAGAGTCCTCTATGGTCATCTGGACGTTGTCAGTGTCCTGGTAGGGAGAGAAGGTCAGGCTCAGCGACGACCAGGTTTCATCGATCTTCTTCAGGGCTTTCTCAATGATCAGCTCCTTCTGGGCACGGTCCACAATCTCACTACATGCATCCACACAGTTGTGCAGGCCCAGCTCCAGTAGGTTGCCCAAGTTGAACTTGCTGTCCATGATGAAGTTCTTGCCTGTGGCCTGCAAACACCAAGGACGCACAAGTAAGCTAATCAAGCGTGAAATTGAGCAGCATCGTATGTATGTTCTCCTGTTGTCCAACTGTGCACGCTATCCCACATAGGAACCTCAATGTTACAGAGACTAGCTGCCTCAGAATGTATGTAAGAAGAAGGCTCGCAGCTTTGAGATTGCATGGACAACATACACAGCAGCATGAGGCGTGCTGTACATTGCATGTGCAAGCGCAACGCAGCAGTGCATAGCCTATATAGCCCATAGCCCCTTGTCCAGCTGGGCATGCTATCCCATACAGACGCAGAGGGATCGGAACGTCAATGTTACACAGACTGGCTGCCTCATAATGTGTATAAGAAGAAGGCTTGCAACTTTGAAATTGCATGGACGACATGCACAGCAGCATGAGGCATGTGCAAGCACAATGCAGCAATTTGTAGCCTACCTTCATGAGCTGCTTCCAATGCCTCTCACGCATAGCAGGATGGTGGAGGTCGGACACCAGCGGTAGGGAGGTGAGCATGGCCTTCAGCCGCTCCTCAAGCAGCCTGCAGATGAAGGGATACAAGCCGAGTGTCTTGCAATTGTATGCTCCTCAGGCAAGATGTCACTGGCAGTTTATGTCACAGTCCCACACGCAATATCCTTGACTGCACTGTTGAATGTGTCTGAGATGCACCTGAGACATGGCCCAATCACAGGCACAAAAGCATATACATGCACACAGAGTGACCGTAATGGCAAATAGGAAGAACAGGCATCTTGAGCAGAGAGGACAGCAGCTGTACCTGTAGACCTCGTAATTGCGCACAGCTTTGTTGAGCTGCTTGATGTCCTTGGTGAGCTTCTTTGTCTCCTCCACCAAGAAGTCAACATCGATCTTGTCCCACAGTGTGGCATACCAGTCTGTGAAGGTGAACATGACAGCGCCCACCATATCCCACAATGCTTTGAGGTAACCCAACTCCTCCTGCAGTGTTGCAGTTTCTGTCAATACACTGATCTCAAGCTGCTCAAATACTGACAGCTGTCTATATGTATATGGACAATGCACACGTCAATAAGCATTCAGGCAGACAAATTAGTTTGGCATGCTGACAGGGGTTTCGTATCATTGTCAGTATGGTGCACAATGACTGTCAGGTGACCTGCATCAGCACAAAAGCATTGGGGAAATTGGTGCTGCCTGCGACAAACTATTGCAGACTCCAGCCTGAGCCAAAACAATGTGCTCCAGCTGGCAAATGCAGGTTCTGATTGGACTAGGAGACTTAGCCTTACCTTGCAGCGAGTGAGCATGATGTAGTCTGAGACATACAGCTCAAAGAGGTCCTGGCATTCCCGCAGGTACTCACTGTCAGCCATGATCTTGGTCACACTCATGTGACTCTCCACCTGACCATGGTGAAATGCATCCAGCACCAGGTATGCAGGTCTCACCTATACAGCACATGTAAGCTGTTGAGCACAACACACTTGCAGTGTCACAGCAGTCATTGTAAGGCATACTGATAGCAGGTGATGCTACGCAGGACATGCGCACAAAGAAGCAGCATAGGCATTGGGCTTGGCTGCTGAAGTTCACTGCTGAGCAAACAGAGGAGAAGGCACAGCAAGGCAGGCCACAAGTGCTGCTGCCTTATCACAGTGTCAACCCCTGTCAGTGGAGCCTTACATGTTCCAACTTGAGCTCTGCCCCAGGGACACTGAATGGAGCCTTCTGCTGGAAGAACTTGCGGAAGTCCTCCACCTTCTCACCAAAGGAGTCACTCTTGCGGCGTATGTCTATGGCCTCAGCCTGCTGAAGTGGGGCCAGGATTTCACGCCTGCATGTATCAACACAATCAGCAACCTCAACATGCAGATTTGGGTAATCGTCCCAGTGTACGGCAAAAGCAGGCACAGGCATGTCAAGCACAATCAGACATGAATGTCATGATGAGGTGGTCTGATTGTGCAGGCCGGTGGCAGGAGCATACCATGGCAGAGACAAACAGCAGAAGGCAAGACTAGGCTCACATACTGCTGTCAGGTTATTTGTCGACGCTTTCAGCTGCATTAGCATAGTCTGTACCTCTGGAACATCTTCTTCTTGAGGGACTTCCATGCTAAGGGACCCTCCTCCAGCTGCTTGAGCACCACATCAGTCATGGTGATGCTGAATTTGGTCAGCAGTGAGACAGTGTCCCGCAGAGGCTCAAACATGTTGTCTGTCTTGTCGCTGCGTTTGCGCACATCACGCATGCAGCTCATGATTGAGTACAAGGACTTGCGATTCTCCTCAGCCTGTGCTGCCTTGATTGCCTCACTGTCTGCGCCCTGCAGGTAAGAGAGACCATACTGTCTCTTAACACATATTGCAACCATAGACTAATCTTTGTCAGATAGCACTGGACTATGAGGATGATTTAATGGGGCAGAATCTGGAGTCTGATTGGCTGCAGTAAGGCATGGCAAGTTAAGTAAGGCAAAACTCAGGATGTACCTCTACAACTTCTCCCTCAGGCAAAGGCTCAGTGGCAAGCTCACTGCCAACCTTGAGGTCCAGGGTGGCATTGGACTGGTTCATGAACTTGTACAGCTCCTCCATGCTGCTTACCACCTGCACAGAACAACTGTTTGCAGCCACAATTGCAGGAACACACTCGGCTGACATACAGCTGCACTCTGCCACAATGTGTTCTGACACCCTTGAGACACGCCGGTCGAGTGGTATTCATTTATGCTCAGGCACTAGGAGATGGATACGACAACGTAGATCTCATCAAGCTGCAGTGCTGACAGCAGCATGCCAGTGACAAAAGCAGGGTGCAGGATGTCACCTTGATCTGCAAGTAGTGAGTGAACAGGTAGATCCACTTAGTGACCCAGGTCGTCAAGGCCTGCTTGATAGGCTTAGCATCAATCTTGATGTACCCAATAGTGGCACTGGTAGGGAGAGCCTGAATCTCCTCCTGAACTGCTCTGTACTTGGCTATTTCTGCTTCAAACCGGTCCAGGGTTGGATCGTCCCTGGTGCCATCTTCTAGCTGCTTGCCTTCAGCAACTAAAAACTCCTGCAATGCACAGTGGGGCTGTTTCAGCCAGGCCTCAACAGACACACATGATCTTGACCAGCCCAGGATCAACACGCCCTGCTGTAAACTCTCCAGGTTATGCATGTCAACACATTGCTAGACAAGTGCACCAACGGTCATAAAGAGAGACGGAGAATGCCCATTTCAAACTGTTGGTGTACTTGTCTAATGATGTGTTGGCATGCACTTGAGGGTTGCCAGGGCATCTTGTTTCTGGATGATCAACATCATGTTTGTCTGATGCAAAGTTATGCATAGAAGCACAATCTGGGTGCACCTGCAATTTGCTCCAGACATGATAGTCGTACTGTGTTTGAGACCAAAGTTACTTCTTGAACAGATGCGTTGTCAGAATGTACAAAGACAACAATGACAGCACACAAAGAAGGTGATGGTGTGTACAGCAGTCTGACCTTGAGAGTCTCATTGAGGTCTCGCTTCCACAAGTACCCATACTTGGAATACTGGGCTTTGAGGGCATTGCATTTGATCTCATTGGCACCAAGAATTCCTTGCACCTCACTGATGGCATCGTAGACAGTGTAGTCTTCTTCAAGCTCCTTGGCATAGTTACCTGCACAATGCAAATGAACGTAAAACCAGCAATACTGACTACAGCTCTAATCAATGCGGAAAGCTCAGAGGTAATTGTTACATCACGTCAGAGTGCACAGCATAGAAAGAGCTTGCAAGGTCTGCTTCAGGATGCAGGCAGGTGGGAACAGCATGTAGCAACTGACCTTCTCCTGTGTCAAGACGCTTGATGAGGGTGGCAATCTCTAGGAAGGACTTGAACCACTTGCTGAACATGTCCCGCACACCAGGTGCACCGCCTGAGCCGAGCTCTGGAATCCACACAATGTCTGGAACAATCAGCTCCAGCTGAATCTCTAGCAGAGGGGCAATCTCGTGCTTAGCCATGTTCTCAGGGTCAACCTGCACCAGCAATGCATGTTTGCCAGCAACCCCTCTTGGTAGCAACAGAATGCGGCAAGCCTCAGACCCCACATTTTGACATGGTGTTTATTTGAGGACTGTCAGTGCAGCACAAGCGGTCAATGCAGCAGCTGGTGAACATGTCAGCAGACTGCGAGGACTGCCAGTGCAGCAAAAGCAGTTACAGCAGCGGCTAATGAGCATGTCAGCAGACTGACCCAGCAAAGTAGACGACATTTATATGAGCATATGTCCTGCATCCATGCAATGTTACACATGGATCTGGTTCCCACCTGAGAAGTCAAGCGGTGCACAGATGCAATGATGCACTCCACTAAGCCATCAATGACAATGTCCCCGATGTAGTCCACGTACGCCTTCCATGCTGGCGCGCCCTTGCTGACCTTCAGAGTGCGGTTGCTGCTAGACAGGAGCTTGGTGATCTCCTTGCCTCCATCAGAAATGAGGCTGTGGCACTTGGAGGACACATCTCTAAAGGAGTTGGTCAGCTCCTCATATGTGTGCACCTTCACCAGAACGCAGGTCTCATGTTTTGCTCATGAGCACAAGATGCTCTACAGCATTCAACAAGACAATCTGCTGAGCATTTTGCACAGCTTCTGGTCATTTGGCTGACATAGGGAGACAAATACTCTTGATGCAGGCACAAATTGGAGATTGAGATGCTGTACTCACCTTGCCCTCCTTGCGGTCAAACATGGGATTCGCAACCCAGCCTGCAAGCACCTCTGATGTGCGCTTCACATTGCCCTTGATAGTGGCTAGTGTCTCATTCACATCTCGGACCAGAGCCATGACCTCCATGATGTAGTCATCAATGTGGTGGCTGTTCCAGTTCAGAGTCTGCACAGCCAGCAACTGATCAGTCAAGATATCAGAGTTTACACATGCACCACTCAGAAGCTGGAGGTACACAAGGCGGTTCTGCTAAATATCTAAATGATGTAAGAGTGATTACCACAGCTTGCAGACACATGACCTTGATGCATGTGTGACCTTCAATACGTGCATCAACTTTTGAGGCATATTGTTGCAGCTGCCTTTACGACTGTAGTAGCCTAAATGAGCAGAAAGCATGCCCTGTACTTGAACGGCAGCACACCTGCAAGCCCTTCTTGAGTGCTGCATCCACAGCCTCAAGCTTCTGCGTAATCAAGGGCTTCTCCACTGGCAAGATGGTGGCTTGCACATTGTTGTACATGCCCACAATCAGCTGCAAGTTTCCTACTTGCTGGCGGAACATCACATCCCGCTCATAGATCTGCATGACCACAGCGGCGTTTGCACACGTTTCAAGAATCAGCAGATTGAAGAGGCTGTGATACC
>JAABUO010007312.1_pt1 | contig 12606 bp, 16 predicted proteins | sample 5559291 | NCBI WGS metagenome assembly JAABUO01 (sample SAMN10711878, study PRJNA513372) | rock metagenome | isolation source: Antarctica rocks | place: Antarctica: Victoria Land, Finger Mt sud
TGAGACAGTCTCTTTAGGTTAACCAATTTTGCTTACGAAGGCTGTTCCACTGCAGGCTATGAGTCGCTGACAGGCAAGTTGGTGAAGCTGTTGGAGCGTCTCAAGAACAGAGAAGTCTCTCCTGACTACACCTACTACGGCATAGCTTCCCCCTGGCTACAGGTGAACAAACCACAAGCTTCACTAGCAGTACCACATTCATTGTCTGGTTCTCACATACTACGTAGGACATCACATCATGCGGTGCTATGTTCAGTATGTCTACAGATGACGTTTGACTTTTCACTGTGCGTGACTTGCAAAGCCGGAAGGGTGCACAGTCTGGATGACATTTGTGTGCATGTGCAGGTGAAGTGCTTGAGGGTGCTGCAGTACTTCCCAGTGCCAGATGACCCTGTGGTCTCCAAGGGCCTGGAAAACGTCTTGAAGCGCATCATCACAGGTGATTCGACCTAGCAAAACAACAGTTTGGCTTTCTGTTCTGCCTTGATGCGCTGGGACCTTTGTGGAACCTGATTCAGGCTGACTTGTACTACATACACAAATCTGTAAAGTGTCAAGTGTACATCAAAGTTGCAAAAGTTGATCTGCAGGTTGCAAAACTAATGATTCACATAGGTCAGTGGATGCTTACATATATAGCACCTCACAGTCATGGCTGTAGCTCCCGCTGAGGCACATCTGAAAGACCAAGCCTTTGCTGCTGCAGCGCGTGAAACCAGATCTTGCCTGCACCGAATCTTGTGGAATCTTGAAGCAGATTGGACAATTTTCGTGTGGGCATTGAGGTGGCCAACATCAACAAGATCAATGTTCATGCACCAATGTCTTTCTTATAGGCAGTGAGGTGGCTAAGAACATCAACAAGAACGACGCTCATGCCCCAATTTCTTTTTTGCAGGCAATGAGGTGACTAACAACATCAACAAGGACAATGCTCATGCACCAACTTCTGTTGTGTAGGCAATGAGGCGACTAACAACATCAACAAGAACAATGCTCATGCACCAACTTCTGTTGTGTAGGCAATGAGGTGACTAACAACATCAACAAGAACAATGCTCATGCACCAACTTCTGTTGTGTAGGCAATGAGGTGGCCAAGAACATCAACAAGAACAACGCTCAGCACGCCATCGTCTTTGAGGCAGTGGCGCTGGCTCTGGCCATGGAGGCCGACACCGAGCTGCTGCAGGCCAGTGTCAGCCTGCTGGGCAAGTTCATCAGCGTGAGGGAGCCCAACATCAAGTACCTGGGCCTTGAGAACATGGTCCGCCTGGCTGAGGTCCCGGCTGTCATTGACACCATCCACAGGTCAGCCTAATACTACGAATAACAGTTTAAATGCTTTCCAGCTCATGATGAGTTGGGTACGTGCAGGACAAGTCAGGACAGGTCAGCCTGGCCCTGCCAGAATAGTCTTTGCTAGATTCAGGTTGTGTGGTAAGGCTGCGATGCTAGGCAGACTCTGCAAGTGAATGAGTGATGTGATGTGGCAGTGACGTGATGTGATAGCACTGTGTCTTGTGTACCTATGGCAGACCAAGAAGATGGGGACTCTGACCAATTCTGCACCGTTTTGCCTTGAGATCAGACCGCGTGAGACAAGCTGTACGTAAAAAAGCATACAATTAAGTTGTGATTGGCCTAGTGTACAAAGCATACCCCAATAGTTGCCGGCGTAAACATGCATTCCCGCCAAAGCTAAGGCCCTACCCCGTGGGGGGGGCATTGGCTCTTACATGCTTGAAAGCATGCATTGGTAGGACTGCACTGCAACGCCAAGTTTCCCTGCATGCGTTGTCCTGACAGCGGTCCATGCATTGTTCCAAAAGCTGAGCTCTGCCAAATGGTGCAGGCATCAGAAGAGCATCGTGGCTACGCTGAAGGACGCTGACATCAGCATCAGGCGGCGAGGCCTGGACCTGCTGTTCACCATGTGCAACAACCAGAACGTGCGTGACATTGTGGATGAGCTGCTGAAGTACCTGGAGATTGCAGACTTCACGATGCGGGATGAGCTTGTCCTCAAAACTGCTGTCCTGGCTGAGAGGTGACACTCTACATCCATCTGTGATATACCATGAGTCTGAGCTTTCCACACTTCCATCAACGCTTTCCGCATAGGAGCAGCTGCATCTGCTGTCCTTCCCGCACGCCCAGTTGTGGTACAGTCGCATGGAGAGAAACAGGCCTGCCATTGTTGGTTGAGAGCATACTCCCTGTGAAGTTCTCTGCCCAGCATCCAACCAGGAAGACCTTGGATCATACTGTTCAGCATCAAAGCAATCATGAGATGACAAACCTCCTGCAACGTAGAAGCATTTTTACTGTCCCCAGACGTGTCGAGTTTAGATTTCCACTGTAGCACAAACGTTTCTGTAAAGATGTAGATGTTTCAGGATTGAGAAGCGCTGATGACAAACCTGCTGCAATGAGCTTGATTGCAGGTTCTTCCCGGACCTGGAGTGGTACACAGACGTCATGATTACCCTCATCGAGCGGGCTGGCGAGTTCTCCACCAAGGACATCTGGCACTCCACCGTACAGCTCATCACCAACAATGACGACCTGCATATGTATGCAGCCACCAAGGTAAAGCATAGCCTTGCACAACCTGCCAGACAGCATCTGGTCTTTTGCAACAATGGCTTTCAAATAAGTGGATGCTCAGCCTGAAGCAATTTGTTTTGTATGTGCTTTTGGTTGTATTTTGCATACACCAAAAGCATATACAGGTGTGAGTATGCTATGTTTGTGTGTCCGTGTGAGTTGCAACACTTGGTGCTGTGTGCTCAATAAATCTGCATTCTTCCCACTGTTCCTGAGACACACATGTGAGATGCACATCTCATATCACAAGCTGTGCAATGCCTCGGCTCACTGCTTGCGCTGTGACGTATGTGCGTCAGCATGTCATGAGGCACAAGCTTCTGACGCTGAGGTGTGTCGTAGGTGATAGAGGCCCTGCAAAGAGGTGCTGCACATGAGTCCCTGGTATGCTGCGCTGCCTACTTGCTGGGTGAGTATGGCAGGCAGGTACAGAGTGTGCCGCTGAGAGAGCAGTTTGGCCTGCTTCAGGAGCGTTTCGTGACTGTCTCCTCAGAGGCCAAGGCAAGTTGCCTCCTACTGTATCATACTTCAGACAGCCTAGCGTGGAGCAGTTCCTGCCTTATGGATCGGTGCCATTCAAGTTTCTTGACACGCTGGCAGTGTTCACCAAGCAGTTGCTGAAACACATATGCTGCATCCTGACCAGTGTTAACCATTGCTGCACAGGCACAGCTTTGCATCATTGCTGCAAGCTGGGCAGCATGACAGCTGCTTGTTCAAGCCGGCATGACGCTGCTGTGCTGCTGGTCTTTGCCAGGGCCACAAGCTGGGCAGCACGATAGATGCTTTTCACAGCCAGTGCGATGCTGCTGTGCTACTTGTCTCTGCATACTGTTGCCGAGGCCACCGTTGCTTCACTTTATTTTCTGCTGCAGGGCCTGCTGCTATCAGCATACCTGAAAATGCTTCTGGCAGATCCCAATGATGCTCAGCTCAGACAGCAGATCAGCGCTGTCTATGAGCGCTATTCCCACTTCATGGACGCAGACCTGCAGCAGCGGGCTGTGGAGTACCAGGGCCTGATGAAGCTCCCGGATGTGGCCAGCCGCAACGTCACAGCCATGCCCAAGTGGGAGAAGAGGAAGTCCCTGCTGCTGCGGCGTATGGCTGAGAAAGAGGTGGGTCTTGTTGGTCATGCATTGCAGAGCTGGCATGCATCTCAAGATGATCAAGCAGGATCCAGCGAAGCTTTTTGAGACAGTGCAGCATGATTGGAGGCCAAAGAGTGCCCAGGCTTGCTGTTCATGATAAACAGCAAGTCTTCTGTGCATGAACATGTTCAACATTGCTTGTGTGTCAAAAAGGATTCTTGCGCGCATCTTGTTATCTACCACCTTGTCTCAGGAAGCCAACTTGTATCTTGTTGATGGCTGGAGTCCACATGACTGCCATGTGGGTGCAGGGTGAAGAAGAGGAGACACAGCAGAAGCCAGTGTGGCTGCAGGAGGATGGGCAGGAGGTGGGCTCCCCCACTGCAGCCAATGCTGGCCAGCTGCACTTGGAGGGACCCACCCCCACACAGCCCATGGACCCCCAGGGGGCTGCAGACTTCATCGGCCTTGATGATGACGCTCCAGGTGAGGAATCAAGGAAGCATCACCTTGTGGTCCTACATCAAAATGACATGCCTGCTGGCGACAGTCTGAAACCAACAACAAAAGGCAACTGGAACAGAATGTCAATGGTGAGTCCATCAAACTCTTCAGTGATGACCATGCAACTTCCCTGATTGCGCTCCGGCCAGGCACTGCGTGTTTGCACTTCACGTGGTACAGCTGTCACTGAAGAGTTTGATGGAGTCAGTACTGGCATTCTGTTCAAGTGCCTTTTTTTTGCCTTTCAGACTGCTGCCAGGGAACAGGCCTCGCTCGTCATAAAAGCCATCACGCAACAGCATCACATTGCACCAGCAAGTGCCAAGCCAGCAGCTTGTTGTGTGACTACCAAACATAGACACAATCACAAGACAGATGTGTCGTGTCAGCCAACATGTGTAGACAACATTCCTGGCTAACATGTCTGTGCACGCAGTGTCCAATGGCAACACAGGTGCAGCGCCACCATCCCCACCCCCTCCAGCAGCTCGCAATCCCCTAGAGGAGCTGTATGGCACACCTGAGCCAGCGCAGCCAAGTGAGTCCATACCTTCTGTCCCAACCTGTCCGCCACTCAATATGCTTTCCACCCTGCCTTGATCATTACAGTGAGCTTCTCAGAATGTGGTTTATCACCAGCTTCATCTTTCTTACTGCCGTGCCAAGTTCAAACATCTCTATGCATTGCAAAACATGTGCTGCACAGCAGAGAGGCAGTCATCAGCTTCAAGAATGCTAGTCTTGCCGTAATGCACCATGTATGTTGAACAGTGTCACTTTCTGCAGGTGCTGCAGATCCTTTCGCCATAAGCGGAGGGGGTGCACCCCAGGGCCCCCCTAGCTCGCCTGCAGCTGCTGGGGGTGCAGAGCCAGTGCGGCCCATTGGGGACATCAATGACTGGTTCCGGAAGCTGTGCCAGAGCCCATCCGGCGTGCTCTATGAAGACAACTACCTGCAGGCGAGAGTCCACTTCTGCACTGTAAAGTGTGGGCTTTGCAGGCTGCTCAAGAGATCATTCAATACAATCTGTTGCACACCCTTCATGCAGTAAGAAGTGCACAGAGCCTTTTTGAGGGCCTGCTGAGCGTGTACCAATCGTGCTCTGCTGTCATGAGCAGACATGGCATGCCGTGCTCTCAAATGCTGCATGGCTTCACATCTCTGTGTGACAGCAGAGCTTTGACGCCTTTGCAGCTGTGCACGAGGACAGTCCTGGTACCAATCACATTCTGACAAGCACCAGACTATCCTGCCTCGCTAGACCATCCTCAGTCTTGTTGCATATAGCATGGCTGCAAGCTGATGGTATAGCCCATTTCATGCAGGTAGGTCTGAAGACACAGTATCAGGGCAGCCAGGGACAGATCATGTTCTTCCTGGGCAACAAGCATGCAGCTCCCCTGGAGAGGATCATCTTTGTAGTGCCCCCTCAGCCGCAGTTTCAGTTCCAGCTGGCATCTGTGCCCCAGAGGCTGGAAGCCAAGCAGCAAGTGCAGGTCAGTCCACGCTGCTGTTCCCAAGGACACTGCCGCTTTGAGGACATCACACTGTGTGTGCAGACTGCATCAGACAGACATGAACTGCCTCCCAGCAGCAAGTCATGCAGCTTGTTGTCGCAGTGTACAGCTGCAGAACGTGTAGCCATGCGCTGTCACTGGCATATGCAGCATCACTGGGAAAACAGGATGCTGATGGCCTGTATTGCTGCTGCTCAATGCCTGCAGTGTGTGAGTCAGTGCATGACATTCACGCTGAATGTAGGCAGCGGTTGTTGCAGGTGGCATTGAGGGTGACATGTGTGTCGTCCTTCCCTGATGTGCCGCACCTGCAGCTGAGCTACAGCATCCAGGGCCAACAGGTGGCCCACAATCTGATGCTGCCTATAGTGGTCTCCAAGTTCTGCACACCCCCCGACAACCCAGTGCCCAAAGACGTCTTCTTCAGCCGCTGGCGAGCCATTGCAGGTAAAAGCCACTGTCAAACACAAGGAGCATAAGGGTATGGTATAGCTGCCCTTGGTTTTACACCAAGGCCTGATGAGGGGGTAATGGAAGCATTGTGCCTAGAGCGTTGCGCTGCTGTAGGCAAGCTTCAATCACTCAGGCTTGACTGCCTATGAACCAAGCTTGGTCCCTTCTATTCTTCCTAGGTGGGTGACATGATTAGCTTGTGGCACAACATCCCGACGGCAAGCAGGAAGCCACAGCATGCACCAACAAATGGTTTCTTGCTTTTCAGGCCCCCCACAGAAGGTGGGTGAGAGGGTGACCAGGGTGGCGCCGGTGGCCAAGGGTCCAGTAGAGGCACTGCTGAGCAGCCTGAACTTGGGTCCCCAGCAGGGCCTGGACCCTGAGCCTGACAACATTGTGGCTGTCGGCACCTTCACCAGCACACCCCCTGGCCAGCCCCCTCAGCAGGTGTGTGGCTCAGACTGTATGTTGCCTCACTAAGCCGTGGCCTGCACTGAGTTGTGTTTGAGTGTTCTTGCAGTATTGCATTCGCTGCACCCGAACTGAGGGTTCCTATATGGGAGTGTTGGGAGTCTGTGCTGCACACTGGGCATCTTACTTGCTTCACAGATCATATTTACAGCAACCCCATGGTACCAATTTGCAATTGCTAGGATCAGTTTACCTGGGCCTCAGAAATCAGCAGTTAGTTGTTGACACACCTGTGTGGTGCGCTGACAACACATTGAGTTTGAGCTGACAGGACTTGCTGTGGTGTTGCCTGCCCCAGTGCAAAATTGTTGACTGAGTGGATGCCTGTGATGTCTGTCTGGAGATTGTTGCAAATATGCAGTTGGTTGACTGAGTGACTGGCAGGTGCAAAACACATCGTTTGAGGCAAGCTCTGACACTTGCTCTGGTAATTCAGGTGGCCTGCATGGTCCGCATTGAGGTAGAGAAGGCACAGCGGCTGATGTTCCAGGTCACAGTGGGCTCTTCAGACGTGAACACTTCAGCTGCTCTCAAGGATCTGATTGCGCAATTACTAGCCAGGATCTGAGGCTTGGATGGACTGGTTGACACACGTGCGTCACTTGTGTTCATGAAGCTGCCTGAACAGTGCTGGGCAGTGTCAACTGTCTTTTGTTAGATCTAGGCAGCCTGCAGCATGTTTCTTGTATTGGAGCAGGCTGCAGCATGCTGTGTATGCAAATGAAATTCTAGCAACCTGCTACACATGCGTCTACCTATATGCAGTCTGACATTGGCTTCTGTCGGCACGATGTATTTGGAAATCGATGTTCATCAGTGCTATCTAGCACTCCGAGTAGGCTCCTTTATTGAAAGGTCACACAGCTAGACTGTGGCACTGTCATGTTGTTGCAACAATTGACCATGTCTTATTGTATTGAAATGGAGTGATCCAAAAGCTTGTGCTATTACCTTCCCTCAGGGTGTATGTTTGTACCTGCTTGTTCCTTCTTGATGAACTGCCCTGCACAACTGGTGCTGACTGCAGCAGCCATCGCAGTGTCCCTACAGTATGACGGGGGGGACAGAGATTGCGGGCTTCGACCGCAGCTGTCCATCACAGCTGATTGCTTGCAGCAAAGCCTCAGTTGTTTCGTGCAAATTTCAGCGAGCAGTCACGCGGGTAGCAATGGCTCACGAGCGCCGCCTCGCTTTGAGGTAACACCAGCAGAAACTCCCCAGCCCTATGATCTGTAGAACATGACGGTTTCTGACGAGGTCAACAGAAAGCTATCTGTGTAATGTTCTCGCCAACTGCAAGGACTCAACCAGCTGACATACAAAAACCTGCTCTTGAGTACTCAGGGTGTAGGCGTAGGCCTGCGCCTATTGGCAGCTGCACTTTAGGGGCCTGGTCTCTCTTACTAATGTGCCGTCAACTGGCAATCGCAGCCACGAATCTTAACAAGATCTGCGGCCGATTGCACCCTATCTCAAATTAAGCCCTAAATCACTGCTAATTGAGGCAAAATAGGACTACCAGTACTTGTGTGTAGTACCGATTTTACACCAGCCTCTGCTTCGAAGCACATGCAAACCCAGAGTTCCTGAGCCACAGGATGCACCGCTGGTCGCCCTGGTATGTCTCGCAGTTTAGCAAGATCGACTTGTGAGTATCTTGTCGAGGCAGTTCAGGCACTGCGATCCTGCGTACGGACGGCACCCGAGTAGTCGGTCGGCTCACAACTGTCACCGGGATCACTTGTGCTCAGTATGTCGTCTAGACAAGGCCTTCTAGGCCAGATAGACGCCATAGGAGCCGAGGCGTTCCACATTCTGCTGGTTGAGGACGATGAGTTGACCCTCAAAGTGACGGAGGGACTGCTGCGACACTGTGACTATCAAGGTGTCGTTTCTGTGTGTCTCAGGCCGAAACGTTTGCCATTTTGACCTTTATTGACTGTCTCCGCATCCCATTTGCAGTCACCCTGGCTCGCAATGGCCGGCAGGCTTTAGAAGCGTTGCAGTCTCCCGAAGGCGAGCATATCAACTTGATTTTAACGGATGTCCTTATGCCTGAGGTATGTACCGACCACCTTGCGAGTTCACGCTCGCTGTTATAATTTTGCAAGTCATAAGTCAGCTTTGTGCTTTGCTGATTTTTGGGTGGCCGTCCAGCCCTGCCATTCGGATAGTGAGTACAAGACCCAGCTGACTTCAGCCAGCCCTGTGCTTGTCTATAATGCGCAATAGCCTCCTGCTTGTGCAGATTGATGGCATTGAGCTTATGACAGAGCTCTTGCAGAATGAGGGCTGGAGCCACATTCCCATCATAGGTAAGCAAATCACATCCAACTACTGACTCATACTCAGTCTTCACGTATAACAAGCAGCGTGACCTATGCACGTCTTGCCACTAGCACACAGTCTTGCCATGATTATTGCATGCATTCCAGCACTTCTCCAGATAGTACATGGGTACCATGTCTTCCTGCTTTGCTGCAGTGATGAGTTCACAGAGCTCACAAGAATCAGTGCTCAGGGCTTTTGAAGCTGGCGCCAAAGATTATCTCATCAAGCCTGTACGCCGCAATGAGCTTGCAACGCTCTGGCAGCACGTCTGGCGTGTCATCAGAGACATGTCACCAGCCCATAGTCTTAAACCGCGCTTTGCTCCATCCAGAGTAAAACAGTACACAGGCGATGACTCAGGTCACAATGTGGAGACAACAGTCTCTCCTCTGCACCTGCTTTGTGAGGTAGCATCAAACGAACATCAAGCCTGCAGGCAATCAGCCCAGCAGATTAAGCAAATAAGCAACGGCCATTCAGTAGTACAGCCACAGCCTCGTGACAGAACCCATTCTGCATTGAGTCCAGTTGAACTGAAAATTAGACCTCTTGATGTCACCCCATCTCACCCCTCTGCCACCCGAGCAGCCCCTTCTGCTCTGGTCAACAGCACTAGCCAGACCAATGGCAGCCATCACAACATGCCAGCGGCGCTGCGTGAACTGGCAGCTTTGGGCAACAAGCTGGAAAAAGAACGCTCTAAGCAGCAGCCCAAGAGCAGTGATGAAGATGAACAGACAGGAGCTGGATCAGATGCAGCCAACACACTGCATCACAGCGAAAGCACCTCGCCCTTTCAGAGCTTCACAGCTTTTGTTCCTAGGCCATGCAGCAGAGGCGACGTTGCAGAGCTTGCCAAATTGAACCCACCCAGCGCTCTACAACAGATGTCTCTCACACATGAGCCTGCAAGGGAGGCTACTGTGAATGCCAGGCTGTCAGGACATGCTGCTGGCGTGACTGTTGGTCAGCAGCAGCAATTTTTCCAGGCCTTCCAGGCTGCTGTGGAGCAGCATCAGCTGGCGGTAGAAGCATGTGCTGTGAACAGAAGAGCTGCAATTGCTAAGTTCCGTGAGAAGAGGAAGGCCAGAAATTTCAACAAGAAGGTACAGCCTACCGCCTTGGAAATGCACGCAGCAACTCCCATCCCATCAAGCTGACGCCTGCTGCCGAGATGTAGCCATCCTCTGCCTTGCTTGGATGTGCAAGCATGAATAATGCATTATGTCCCTAAAGCAGCTCGTTGTCTATACAATGCATGCAACAATAGACTTGGCTCTAAAACAACTGCATGTATGGTGCAGGTGAGGTATGAGAGCAGGAGGCGTCTGGCTGAGACCCGGCCGAGGGTGCGTGGTCAGTTTGTGAAGGCAGGCACAGCTGCTTCCCAGAGCATTGCTGCTCAGGTACGTTCCATCCAGCCCACATTGCTACATGGCATACACACCCCTCCATACAAGAAGAGTACTTCATTGCTGAAACTTGCTGCCATGCTGTAGACTGGGCAATTCATCACACTTGTCATTAGATTCAGATTCGAGGCACTGGCAGCAGCATTGTTGGCGGCTTTGTGCCACCTGTGACGAGTGGTCACCAGGGTTGAAGTTTTGTCTACATGTATATTCACTGGCCTGCAGTCCTACTAGACAGCGCTGAATCAGACCAACAGTGGTGTGTGCGTTTGCAGGAGCCAGCTGCTGCACAGGTAGCAAGTCATGGCAATGGCATTGCTGCTATGGAGTGAAACTCATTCTTAATACGGATCCTGCAGTCAAGTTCTGTGTTGTTGTCCTGCGCATTCCTGGAAGGCACTTCTGCAGTACAATGTGTACCTTGTTGCTTCAGTGCACCGTGTTTGACGTTTCAGTGTTCTGCCCGCGCGAAAGTGCATTCTGAACACCGAGTTCTTCTTGACTCTCTTGTTTAGCTTTGACAATTGTAGCATTGTCTTGGTGTACCTATCTGTACTTTACTCTGCTGTACTGGAATGAGATTATGCTTGGTCTTGGACTAAATTCTTTTTTAACGGTTGCGCCTGGATGGGTTTGTCAGATGATTATTGTTTGAGCATATTTGGGAACGTGAAACTCTGCTGGCGATCAGAATGGTTTCTGTCTGTATCTCTGTTTTCTAGTTTGAGACACTGTCAGCATGTCAATGTTGATCAGAATGGTTTTTGTGCATATCCGTGTTTGCCAGGTTGAGACACTGTCAGGCATACCACTGTTGACTTCGCTCTTCCAGAGTAAATACTCTGGAAGAGACTTCGTATTTACTCTGGAAGAGCGAAGTGTGTGCTGACATGCGTGTTCACATATCAAGTCACAGGATATCATCCTCAGGTGTGATGATCGCACGAGTGAAGACGTTCAGCCTCCCGAAAAGGCTCATCTGGAGGGCATCTGCCCCCATTTGATTGTGAGTGTCGTTCAACTGTTTTCAGAAAGATACTTGTTGATGCATTTGCGGCAGCTGAATGCATGCCATTACTCATGCTGTGCGCAATAACACCATCAATGTTTTTGCCTGTGAATCAGGCAACATCTGCCCGCTTGATACCTGCAGACCATTGGGACTGTCACTTGCGCCATTTGCACATACATGCAACATAGCCGCTGGCAAATTTATGTTGACACAGCTCCTCATATGCAAAGGCTGCCGGTCATTACAGGTTGTAACTGATGCTGTCAAACAAGGTCCAAATAAATTATCAGATACAGTGCTGTGCATACAAGAATCACTCAGTTGCTGTTTGTTGGGTTTACCATGTCTAATGTCTGCTCATGCTGCAAAGTTGTGCATATAAACTAAGGAAGAGTCTGCGTCACAGTCAGGGGTTGAACATCGTTGTGTAAACACAGAGGCCTTGTGTTTGCATCAAGCAACATATGTACATGAACCTGTCCTTCAATGGATACAGACAAACGCAGACAAATCAATGTTTTCATGCCACAGCTGAGTTTACTCTAGACATTGTACCATCTTCTGGCAGCTCCTTGTTACTATCCCGCTTAATTAAACTGCTAGCTCTATGCAATGTCAGCTGTGTGCCATGACTCGTCCTGGGCAACTTGTAGAAAGAAGCTAAACAGTCCAACACCTCCTCATTGCTTGATGCCACCATGATGTCTGTCAGTTCAGGTGTGCCAACTGTCCCATTCTGAACCATGGCCCCAAGAAAGTTCATGAGGCCGTCATAGAAGCCATCATAATTGCACATGATCAGAGGTACGGCAAGCTTACTGCAACGCACAGACAAGTAACTCAGCGCTAACTCGCCAGGCAAAGTCTCAGTCACAGCTGCTTAGCCAGTAGATCTCATGGGCCAAACATACATGTTGCAGTGCAAGTATGAGACATGTGAGAGTGACTGCGAGTCATGTAGGAGTGGTTTTGCCAGTCATCAGGATGTGGACTTGTCGATGCACAGGGGCATAGTTGTATGATGCATGCACCAACCCACATTCTGAATGTCCCTCTGAGCATCAAATATCAAAAGCAGCCTGCCAGTGCAGTCGATAAGATTCAAAAATGGATACGATTGTGTGTCGCCATCAATGATCGTGGAGTGCTGTAGTTTGAGTTCTTTGCTGTTGTAAAGCAAGTCAAACCCAATTTTATGCCAT
>JAABUO010007314.1_pt1 | contig 12605 bp, 20 predicted proteins | sample 5559291 | NCBI WGS metagenome assembly JAABUO01 (sample SAMN10711878, study PRJNA513372) | rock metagenome | isolation source: Antarctica rocks | place: Antarctica: Victoria Land, Finger Mt sud
GCATCTCTACCAACTTCACAGGGTTGGTGCAAAGCAGATAAATGCTTGCTTTGCATCAGCTTTTCACAAATGGTCTACGACGCAAACCAGCTGCTGCGGAGCACAGTGCATCAGGTCAGTAATGCATTGATTTCTGCAGCGCAGCACAGTGCAGCACAGCATAGCACAGCACAGCACAGCACAGCACAGCTCAGCAGCCCTGGTTCACTGACCATGATACACCAAACCATAAACAGCATATCCAACTTTGCAAAGGGATGAGCCAGAGCATGATCACTTTATCGGCATTGCTCACGGGACCAACTGAGCTCATAAAAAGTCCATTGGTAGCCAGGCAGGGCAAGATTGCACTGTTAGCAGAAGCCTGCCACATAGGCAAGACAGGAACAAATCATGGCATATCACACAATCTTGTGACCAGGATCAAAGTCGACTCCTTGCCAGAAGTTGCACAGCACAGCAGCACCACACACAGCACATAGGCATAGCAGGATACAGTGTATCCTATCAGCACTTTTGCTCACAGTGGCTGGTTCACTGCTCTCCTAGGCATGCAGTCATCTGTTCCCACTGCAGTTATATGCCTTGTCACTGCAGAAGAAGTGAGCGCGCGGCGTTCAGGCAGGGCAGGCAGCCATACCCCTCGCCAGCAATCCAGGCGCTACGCTCAGTCCCCTCAGCAGAACTACTACCACCGTCATGGCTCTTCCCCTCATGTCACTCCTAGGAAGGGCCGCAACTCTGCTGCCCACCACACACCACGCAGGACTGGACGGCAGGCTGCACTACAGGATGGGGAGCGCCGCTCTGGTGGTGTCCACTCCTCTGGTAGACGTACTAGGCATGCGACAGCAGGTCAGTGAGTCAGCCTGTAGGGAACATGCTGTAGCAGTGTTGTATGCGCACCTGCCTTGCACATTCTAACACCAGATGCAAGCACTTGTCTCTGTCAGTTGCCATCAGTCTGGCAATGTCATCAGTCAGCCATTACAATTGTAATCCTGCAACAGCTGCTGCTTGGTAATAATATGCTTTTTGGGTCCTGTTACACATCTTCGCGCCATTATCATTCCACCAGCTGAGTACACTTGATATCTTGAAGGTCTCCATTCAAATGTGCCAGTTGCGGTTTGCTATCTCTTGCGGTCGCATCTATAGTCTTTGTGCATTGCGCTCTCATTGCATTCTTGAATCCAGGTTCGCAGTCGCGACTTGATATGCAGAGCGTAATGCGGGAGATTCCCGGCATCTGGACTTTGAAGAGCAAGAGTACTGGGAGGGCAGCGGGGAGGAGCTAGACATGCATGAAGACGATGAAGAGGCTGACATGCGCACCCAGGAAGAGCTCATGATGCAGCATCGCTACATGATGGTCAGTCTCAAGGACAAAGCACTGATATTGCAAATGCGCATGACTCATTGCCAGACTGTTGACGCCTGGTTAGACTCCTCTGTAGCACCTTGACTGGCCTGCTTCACTTGCACACCATGACATGGGCGACCAAATTTTGTGTACCATGTGAAAGCATCAAGTGTGTCAGCAGACAACACACAAGCCAGGAATCTACAAGATCACAGCAGCTGCATTGCTTTTTGCAGAGGCTTCGGTCATGAGCAGAGGTACTTGCTCTTCACAGACACTTGCAGGGACCGGAAAGATGCATGTATGTCCAATGCAACATACGGTGGCATATCATGTGAATGACCTCAGTAATCGGTTCAATAACATAAGCTTATGTGTGAAAAATCAATGATGTGCTGGGGGTGGGTTATGCACATCACTGACCTGCTTGCAGGCTTGGGCCTCAGAGCCAGTGCGCCTAGATGCTGCCATAAAGGGGTTTTGCAACAAAAAGCTAGGCAGTCTCGCCTAGGTGCTGCCACAAAGGTGTTTAGCAGCAAAATGCTAGGCAGTTACACCAACCACACTGCAAGGAAAGATGCTGTAGACGTTGGGCGTTTCCCTGCAGGCTGAGGCATCAGAGCCAGTGCCTAGGCAGCGGCGCAGGAAGGCAGCACCCGAGAGGGTACCCCCCATGATGTCCCCCATCAAGAGCCTGTATGGCCGGCGCACCACTGCTGGCATCATCAACATTCCCTCTGTCTCTGGCTGTGGCTTCCTGCCCAACTCTGCCTCATCCTTCCTTCTGCCAGGTTTGCACTTCAGCCTCTTAGACTGTCATTGCTATCAAACGCTTCTAGCGAGAAACAACACTACTACTGTCATCCTCCACAGGTGTGCGCTCGAGTTACTGCTTGGCTTCCCCAAGCGGGCAGAGTACAACGTCCTACTGTTGTCACTGCTGGTAGAGTCAGCATGCACAAAGCTTGAGCTTACAACTGTGTGACATCTGCTCTATCATGAAGCTTGCTGCCTCGTTCTGTTACTTCAGTTCCCCCTTCTGCGAGCTGCTGCACCTGTACCCAAATGCTCATGTTAGCTGCCTTCACTTGCATGCCAGCACAAGAACCTCATGGGCCTTGTGCATCATCCTGGACTTGTTCACCACATGTCCCCTGCAGCACAATCAGGACCATGGTTGTATTTCTGCACAGATTCCATAGCACTCAGACGAGACAAAATTGATAGACAATAATGCTGCTGCAGGTATGGAAGGTGAGGGTGGAGATGAGGTTCAGGGTCACAATGAGCTGCGTCTGAGGCATGCTTTGGACCCACGCACCCGCCGCTGGGCTCGTGCAGAGTTCTTCTGCAGTGCACTAGACCGGCCCTGGCTGGCTAACAATGGAGTGCAGCAGCTGTGTAACCACTTTGGTCTGAAGAAGGGCCAGCTGGCCCGGCTCAGCCGCACTGAGTGGACATGTATACGCAGATCACTGGGTCGCCCCCGCAGACTGTCTTTGGCCTTCCTGCGTCAGGTATACAGTCATGCCTATACACCCATGCCTATACACCCATGCCTTGCACCGTACTCATCTGACTCACATGGCCATGCTCAGCACGAACCCTATCCAAATTACCCATCTCGTAGAGGGCTTCTGAAGCACAAGCCAGGGGATAGCAGTAAGGCTTGGATGGGCTTGCCGCACCTGCATAGCTAGGCTGTTCGGCTGCGCTTGCAGACTCTTTGCAGCAGGTGCTTTCCTGTACGGGCTTGAGCTTCCTGCACATTTGGTTCTTCTACTTAGCAACAAAGTCTGAACATGTGACCAATCTGTGCACCTCTTCCACGTGCAAGTCCCAATGGTCTGTTGTGTACGTGTACCCATCATGAAACGCACATTTGAGCAGCGTGGCGCAATTTCTTGCAGGAGAGGGCTGAATTAGAGGCATGGAGGGAGCAGGTGAGGGCTAAGTATGAGGAGGTGGGCTATGGCGCCCAGATTCCTGATGACCTGCCCCGCCAGCTGCAAGTAGGTCAGCGAGTCACAGCCCGCCATCCTGTTACTCGCCAAATCCATGACGGGGATGTCCTTACTACTGCACCCAAGTACTACCGGTAAGCCCTGTGTGCACAGCCTGCCCCTGTATTGCTGTACATCCCTGCACAAGTCGATTGTGGCTGCAAGTTGGATGCTTGGTCAAAGCCAGGGTTGTTATGGTGGCAAGCAAGCACTCAAGCGCCTTGCACTGACAGCCAAGCCGGGGTCAACTCGGAGCAATGTCAGCTGCATGCTGCCTGGCAGGGTTCTGGAGATGTCACAATAGATGTCAGTCATGCTGTCATGATAAAAGCACAGTTTGTGCAATGCTAATTGTATTTCGTGGCTGCAATGCTTAATTGTCCGCCAGACTCACTGGCAAGACCTGGATGATGCTCAATGAAACATAATACCCATGAAGCTGTGTAATACAGCTACACTTGCTGCAGTAGTAGCCTACAATCATCAACAGGTGGGCCTAGGAACACTGCGCACTCAGACAAAATTTTGGAAAGCTGTATCAGTGTCCCAGAGCCTGCATTGCATAACAATCTCACGGTTTCTGCACATCACAAGTGTTCTGATCGTGTAGGGTGCAGTTCGACAGACGGGAGATGGGTGTGGAGAGAGTGCGTGATGTAGATGTGATGCCCATTAACCCTACAGAGAACTTGCCAGCTTCCTTCATAGAGTCCCATTCCCACATCCTGATGAATGGGCATGCCATGGTGGAAGGGCAGGCAGTGCAGCATCACAGGGGCAGCCTCAGGGACGGCCCCCCTGCCCGGGGCCCTGCTGCAGGGCGGGCGCAGCAAGAAGCCAGAGCAGCAGCTGCTGCAGCACAGGCACAGTCTCAAGAAAGTGACATGCACACCTTGTCAGAGGTGCCATCACACTGCCAGCATGCCCATACCAACACCTTGACTGGTGCTGAATGTCACTCAGCTGGGCATGGCCAATGTGTCTGCTGTGACAGCACAGCTATGTTTCAATACCAGCTGCAGAACACAATGCACCAGGAAGCTGTCGCCTTGTCCTCAACCTAAATCATGCAGCACACAGTCTGTGTTGGAAGTGACTTGCTCACACTATCTCAGGATGCCATCACAAGTTTAGCTTGACCCTGGCCAGAATGCTGCTCTACATTCATGATCGCACTGCACTGCAGCACAGGTCATCGGTGCAGCATAGGTACATTTTCACTCATATGAGTTTGAGTGCTGGTCTCATGCTGAACAGCCAATGCTGGGTGTCTGCAGGTAGCAGGTGCTTTGGACAGGAAGGAGCGGCTGTTGAGTCAGCTACGCAGCATGAATGATGAGGCAGAGAAGGCAGGGCCTGACGCCCGCAAGACACAACCTTCCGACACCTTCCGCCAAGCCTATGCTGACGTGGTCATGCAGCTCAAGCAGGTGCTTGGCTGCCTGTGCTGCATACATGCTCTCACCAGTGTCTGTATGCTAGTTCTGATGTGGGTTTGTGATGTCATTCACGCCAACAGAGGTTTGCACTTGCGTTTGTAAACTTTGTGCAGCACTTGTGCATTCAGACTGCTTGGTTTTCACCAGGACGGCACATTTTGCTTGAGATTCTTTTGCTGGAGCAGTGAAGCCATCTGCTGATGCCCTGCCACAGCACATTGACTCAGGCATCAGCTGTCATGCATGTGCAAGCTGTCGCCGCTGTTGATGAGGCTTTGCTGGGTACAAGCGTGGATGCCTTGCAGATTCACCACAGTCACTGCTGACCAGACTGCGTTGTCACTGCTGTTGCATTGGTGACTGTGTCCCTTCACGTGTTGCAAGAGGCTAAGGCTCATGGAAGCTCATCAGCAGTATGGCAATGCAGGTGAATGAGGTGCTGGAGACTCTGTTGCAGCAGCTGCAGGCGCACAATCACCCACATGCTGGAGCTGTGCAGGCTGCCATCAACCTGGCTGGGGCTGCCGTGCCAGGCCAGAAGGGCTTGTATGCCTCTCAGGTCAGCCTCCTTCTGCATTCTGTTGTCCGCATGCAGTTGTCTGCTTATACATGCACTCTTTCGTGCTCAGTTTTCCTTTGGTGTGTTATAGATTTACTTGCATGCATGAGACAGTAGGCTGATATGTCAGAACCTGTAGACTCAGACCATGTCCTGGGTCCTCGTTGCATTGCTTGCACTGCTTACACATTCAGCTTGAGAAGCAGCTTCCATGGCATGCAGTCACACTAGCTTCACATCCCATGCAAGCCTTGCAGTCAGTCAGCTCCCTCCATTCACAACACGTCACATTAGCATAGGACACAAGCTGCAAGCTGAAGGCTTTTGTTGTGCTGACTCACAATGTCCAATTTTGTGTGAAGGCTGTATTGCCACAATTCTGATTAGTAAGGCTTCTGTGCTGACGCTACTTCTGAGACAGATCTTTGGTCCTGACTTGAGCAGTGTTGTGTGCAGAGCTTGAAGATGGTGGGGCAGGCTGGTGGTGCTGAATGGCAAAATATTCTAGCCGCTGCTCAAGCCATGGTGCAGCGCCACCAGGGTCAACTAGCCGTTGAGATCAAGACCTCAGACAGACCATCTGCGCAGCTCCCACCGCAGCAACAACAGCAGGCTCCTGATCAGCAGCAAGAAGCCAATGTTGCTGCTGGTGATGCACAGCAGCCTGCTACAGGCACTGCTGATCATCCGCACGGTGTTGATGCTACTCAGAGCCTGGCAATTGTCAAGCAAGAGTCGCCGAGCCAATCCGCAGCACCAAAGCCTGAGGGTGCTTGGCTGTCTGAGATGATGTCTGGTTGTGTGTCCATGCTGCTCACCATGCAGAGGTGCGCAGAGCAGCCTGTGACTGGGCACGCTGTCAATGCGGCCCTGGCAAACTCGCTTAAGATGCTGCAGCCACATGCTGCTAGCAATCAGCCAATCTTTCATAAGATTGAGCACATGGTGACCATGTTGAGGGATCGGTTGTTGCAATGATGACTTAGGTCAGAAGTTTGGCGTCTGCTGTACATCAGTAACATGGGCAGACCAAAGTTGATTGGTGTGCCAGCCAGCTAGCAGCTGGCGTGTGTATGTACAAGCAGCTAGTGTATATGCATGTGCTGCAGCTGAGGTGTGTGTAGTTGAAGTAAATATAGGGTTGCTAGTTCCATTGCTGGGACATCTGCAAACTCCAGACTGTCCACAATTGTGTTTTTGTTCAACCATCAGCCATTAAGGCAGTATTGTTCCTGACCCAGTATCAATAAATTTGGCATAGCAGGTGTTTCTGCTCCTTTGAATGCAGTGTATATAAACAGCCTGGCGTAGAACCAGGCCACATGCGCTCATTCCATGCCACTGTCTGGGCTGCACACCATCCAGAGGAGTGTTTGTAGTTCACCAGACTGTAACAGCACTACCAAATTGGACATGGCAGCAGTTGGCCCGAATTTTGAATCCCAGGTGTGAAAAAACGTTTGACCAAAGCTTGCCTGCTGAGGAGGGACCATCACCATGACGAGGCGCAGCCAGACTGGCATGCACAGCCGCAATTGTGCAAGCAATGGTTGCTCCATACCAAGCGTACAATGGTGGTTTCTCGACAAGGAAGCTTGAAAGGGAGAACTTCGTCAGCCACCATTCCGGAACCGACTTGACAGAGCTATGTGCCTTAATTGCGCTTGTTCCTGCACTGGCACTCACGCTGCAATGGTTTTGCGCGAGACAACAGCATTGCATACATCGGGCCGTCAGTTGTTCGTGGCTTCAAGCCTTCGGGCAGATCACTTGGGTGGTTATTCCAACCATCCTTGCGGTCATGTCGGAGTCGACTCTCTGGCCACTCACCCTTATGTTATGTGTCATTACCATGCTGCTAGCTTGCTGGACGATTCGTCAGGAGCACCTGTTAGGCTTGACAAAGTCTTTGCAGCGACTTGCTGAGCAGCACCGGAAAAGGTTAGTCCAGTTGCAGATATCGTTGGGCATATCAGGTCTTGCTTATCACATTTAGCGGTTGACCATTGCAGCTACATCACGTCCGTTCGTGGATGCACTCTAGTGTGCACAGCCATATGCATATTGGCTGTGGACTTTCAGGCCTTTCCCAGACGCTACTGCAAGGCAGAAAAGTTTGGACACGGTGAGCCCATGCAAAGAGCTGGTTTTCACTCTCAGCCCATACATACACAGCTTTATCCAGCAACAAGGCTATCGGTGCCACGTCTGCATTGTTTCCTCCTGCTCCAGGACTGATGGACTTAGGGGTTGGCTCTTTTGTTTTCAGCAGCAGCATTTCTTCAAGACCTGGTGATCAACAAAGCTCCCTACAGACCAACTTCAGAAGCATGCAAAACAATCTCTTGCTGCTGGTGCTAGGTGTGTTTGAAGCCTGATGTTTTGTTATAAGATGGCGCTAATCACAATGGCCATCTGCATGAATGCTGAAACATAGAGACACTTTGCACCGCAATTAAGTATACATCAGCAACCTGACTGCCTTTTCACATGCAAATGCAACCCTGTTGTGCGCAAATGCTCAAGACTGATGGTACTTTCAGTGTGCTTTGTTTGCAGCAACGCCGCCAAGCAACACTGAGACTTCCAGTGCTGCAGGGTTGGCTCGTTTGTTCAGTGTGAAGTCACTGGACTATCAGGAGCATGCTAGTGAGTATGGAGTTCACTGGAACTTCTTCTTGACAATGGCTGCTGTGTCCACCCTCACGACCATTGCACCCATCCCAAAACCACACTCGCTTGCAGCAGGTAGGCGGCTCCACTGAAGCAAATGCTCTGGTGATTTTGCACACAATGCTTCCCACCTGGCTGCATCCTTTTCAGTCCTGCATGCCACTTGTGCTGTCACATGTTGTAATAATGCTTGCCGTACCTGTCTGTTGTCTGTTCAGGCTGAACAATGGCATGAGCAGCTTCGCAATCCCGCATGTATGTACCATGTTTGTCACATACAGCTGAAAAGTAAGAGTCTGCAAGACATCACCTTGCTGGAGCCTGTATGGCTTGAGGAGCTCTGCAACCTACATTGGCATAGCAGACTATTGTAAATGTGATCCACCAGTTGTTCATGCCATCGAGTGTGATAGCTATCATGAATGCTAATATGTGCAGGGTGTCTCATAAGTGTAATTCACCAGCTTGCCCTATCCTGGGGTCTGATAGACATTGTCCATGCTGACAAACGGGGACCCCAGCTGTGGCACCTCAACAAAGAGGGCCTCCTTTCAGTGCCGGGCTATTGGGCGCTCTCCTTGCTTAGCACCGGTCTCAGCAGACATCTGCACCCACAGCTGCAGGCTCAAAACCCAGGCACAAATGCGACCAGAGTGTTCGGCAGGTGACATGTTACCAGCTCACCTGTGCTGATTCCTGCATGCGGCAACTCTGTGCAATGCTATCCTTGATACTGGGTTCCTTGCTGCTCATCTGCATGGGCTGAACTGTGGTAGCACCAAGAAAATACTGAAATGCCAAGGGAAGCTTGCGTCCAACTCAGGACCACCTCGAGTTTCTTTAAATTGACTTGCCTGACGGCATTCTTTTCTCTCACCGGGGGACAAGCAGCAGGATGCGAGCAGCAGGCAAAGCGCACATGACTGTCGTGGCATTGCAATCAACATCACGCATGGATTTTGTGTTGACTGCGTGTCATTTTAGTTGATGTTTTGTGACTGTGCAGGCAGGCCTGGCTATGGCTCGGAAGGCTTCTCATGGTGGCTGCTGTGCTCTGGGGCACTCTGTTCATAGTATTGCACTGGGTGCAGCCAGTGTCACGAAGAGCTTGCAATTTACCATATGTTGTCTGGTCATTGACGTTGAATTGGACCATGCTTGTGTTGTTTGTCTGCGGCAGCCTGCTTTCAAGAGTTAGTGCACCTCTTGATTTGATGTCAGCATGCAGCAGCAATATGCTGCCTTTGTTTCTGTTAGCAAACCTAACAACGGGCGCTGTGAATTTGATGTTAGATTCACTGCTTGTTCCAAACATGCAGGCCATAGGGATTGTCTGCTTTTACATGGTCTTGGTTTGCTGCATAGCATTTGCACTACACAGCAACAATATACAACTCAAGGTTGGCTCCAAGCAAGCAAACGGCAATGTAACAAAACATGCTTGACAGAAAAAATGTGCCTCAGATACCTAGCATGGCACTGTGACCAAAACAAAATGGTATCTTGTACAAGACAAGCTTACTCAAGGAAAATGAAATGACTTGGGAGAGTACTAATACAGGTGACAATACAAGTACAGATCTACATGATCACACAAGACTAGGCCTACGCGAAGAAGCAAGGGGACAGTCGCTACCAAAAAAAGTCAAACTGTTGCATTTCACTATTGGAGTCATTTTCTTGTGGATTACAGATTCATTCACGTTTGAGTGGCAGTGCGAGTCTGCCACAAGACGCTCTTGGGAAGCTTCTGGAAGCTGACTTTGGGGTGCTTGGCCTCAAGAGATGTCAGTTCTGCTTCCACAGGACTGCCTAAGATACAGACATGCTGCAATGTGGGTAGCTGTGTCAGCACTCTGCTCACCTGCGCGCACCAAAGAGCAATGATGCTGCCAGTCATCACACTGCAATCTTGTTTGTTGCCTCTCAAAGTACTTCTGGTCAATGTCAGTTTCAGCAGTGACGCTGCCATTGACACTGACACAGCTGCACTAAGTTCCAGGTCATTCACCCACTCAGAGGGTTGTGTGAGCATGCACCAATACTACACGCACAGCATCCAGATTCAGACTTGATGCAGCACAAAGCTTATGCATGTGGCAGAGACTGTCTGTTGGGCCAGAAGCTACAGATGTATGATGCTGACATGAGCATTCAAATGGAAGCACCCAGCACACCCCCCCACCCCCCCCCCCCACGCTGTCTTGAGCCCGCCCGGGGGGGGGGGGGGGGGGGGTTTATCCGGTGCAAAACTGACAAGAAGTATGCTTGATCATATGCTTTAAATGGTATCGCAATATCTACACCAATAAAATGCTACAGTCAGGCATCACTCCAACACTTAGGTCAGAGCCAAGAATCAAAATGTCACTGAGTGTGTGCTTAACCAGTGATTGGTGCACAATGCATCAGCTTGTGGAGGGCAGGCAATGAGAGTCACACCTCTGCCCCTTTGACAGTCCAGTGGGAGATGTCCAGCCACCTGAGCTGGTGGCAGCAGGAGAGGGGTAGCAAGGGGGGTGGGGCCGCCCTGTGCATGCCATAGCCTGACACTAACCCCTCGAAGCCGTGCACATCCAACCCCTGCAGGGCTGACAGCTGTCCCAGATGATGCATCAAACCTGGAGTCATGCCAATCCCTTGCACCTGTGCACAACCACGCCTCAATCACTTCTCTGTCTGGTCTTTCATCCTGGGCGGAGCTTCTCACTGACAGGCGTCATATGTGGATGAACTCATGCACGCATATCTCCCCAAGCAGTCAGGTGCATCAACCAATACTGCTCATCATGTAAGGCAAGTAGTGCTGCAAGTGACATCATGCGGTACAACTTGCTGCATCACATATGAGCACCTGTGTTATTGCCCAACAAGGCAATAACGTTGACATTGTGACAGCAAAATCTCCTGGAATGTTAAAGCTTGGTGCAGAGTAGGTGGAATGCATGGTGGCTGTGCCAGCTGAACAGTAGAGAAGGAAGGACGTGATACAAACTGCAAGGCAGTTGCTTGACGCAAAGCAAACACAGAAGCAAAAAATTGATGCAACAGGTTCAACACAAACACCAGTGGCTTTAAGCCAGCATTGTGTTAGGGCCCGTGTCCACCATCTCAGTAGAAAAGTGCATTGCCTGAACGTGTCAAGCATTGTGCCCACCTGTAGAGCTGTGAGGTGTGAAAGGCATGTGATTGCTGTCAAGGTGTGAGGCGTGTTAGGGGAGATGGAGAGAGACAGGCAGTGCAGGCCTGACAGAGCTGCCAGGGTTGTTAGGCTGGACGCCCCAAGCAGGCTGCCCTGCACTCCCAAGTGCCCAAGCTGAGGCGTGACCTGCAAGAGGGCAGTCAAGTTGCATGCAAGACTGCCAGTCATGAAATCACTCACAGACATGAGATGAGTCAAGTTGCATGTAAGACTTCCAGTGGTGAAAACAAGCACACACATGAATCGAGTAATGTTGGATGTAAGACTGCCAGTAGTGACAACATTTTGAGAAGCCATGCCCAATGCCGCTTCAAGCACCGTCAGGCTCTAATAGCACAAGCTGGCTGTTGATGATGACGGCATGGATACATGCTATGCCTCTGCGAGAGAGGGCTGCAAACGCTGAAAGCCATTGGTTTGACCTTTGCAGCTAGACCATGTTGGGTGTGGTTTAGGCCACATGCATGCAGGGCACAATATGTCTTGTGCGTAGAATATAGATGCTTTGTAGGATTTGAGCTTGTGCGTGAAGACCGAGCAGCAGCAAAATTACCTAAAACATACAAAACTTGCCAAACCTTTGCCATGCAGACACCCAAAGTGTTTTCCAGGCAAACAGCACCTTCACCACCATGTTTACATGCTTGGGAAGAGAGAGCGGCATGCAGCCTTACTCATCTATCGTGCCACATGCACAATCTTGTCCAAACGCAGTAAGCATGTATCCAGACAAACAATGAACCAAGAGCTGAGTTGCAGGCTGAAAAAGTTGCGCAGAAACCAGAGGGCATGCGGCAGCATGGGGCAACACCTTGACTAAGATGTCCAGGTGATCATCTGTGAGATGGAGGCAGTTGAGGCTGAGATGGGTGCAGGCAGGCAAGCTGGGTAGAAGCTGCCCCAGGGCCTCCCAAGTCACCCCACTGCACTGGCTCACCCCCAGACTCTGCAGCCCTCTCATACTGCTCAACGCCTGCACACACAGTGTTGTCTTTGAAGCCTTTGATGCTCTTCTGTAAACACGTGTGCTGGAGTTGAGCGACTGCACTGGCACATTTGCACTGACTGTGAGACGATGCTGCTGCTCAAGCTTTGCATTTGATTGACATGTATGATTGCCTGATGGTCCGTTACAGCTGAGACAGCAGTCCCATGCTTGGGCTGCTGCGCAGTCAAGCTGCTTCAAGCCTGCCAGGCAAGCAAAGTGCAGGAATCATAAATGTGAGCTGCATGAGAGCGTGAGAAAATTATTGGGGTGCGTAGACAGAGCCTAGCGGTGCATACAGTCTCCACCAACAAGACCATAAGTGATGTTGATACTGACATTAAAAATGGAGCAGCAAGTGGGAATAATTCGAGCAGCCAG
>JAABUO010007315.1_pt1 | contig 12605 bp, 16 predicted proteins | sample 5559291 | NCBI WGS metagenome assembly JAABUO01 (sample SAMN10711878, study PRJNA513372) | rock metagenome | isolation source: Antarctica rocks | place: Antarctica: Victoria Land, Finger Mt sud
CGCGAGGAGCCCCCAATGAATTGATTTTCATCACGCAAGGCTCAAAATAATTATTTTTTCGCGGTTGGTTTCTGTGCGTACGGTAATCACAATGCTAGAGTGCATCATCTGCTAAGTTAGCTAAAGTTAGTGACTGAGCACCCCAGGGGTGATGGCTGTGGAAGTGCAACACAGTGTTATGGAGCTCCTCAGACATCTATACAGATACCTCAGCAGGCACCAGCAGTTGCACAGGCTCCGTCGCTCTCTACTGTAAGCTTTCTGCTGCTGCACTGTGATGGTGCTGATGGATGGTTGACTTGCTTGAATACTACTGTCGGCGGCATCTTGATACCAATACAGTTTAAAACATAGGCAGACAGGCAGCTAATGGCTTGCTTGACACTGCATACAACCAGTGATCATACATGTATAGTGTTGCTCTACTACTGATGTTGGTGTCAACTCACAACACAGCCTAAAATATGTTGTGCTGAAGCTAGTTCTTCAGCCTCACAGGCTAATGCCTACACCAACAGATCAGCTGCTCTCAAAGCATACTACAGATATTGGCAATCAGCACATGTTACATCAGCTGCAGTGAACATCTGTCAAGCTGAGCATTCGCTGCATGCATGCAGGCACCATATGTCATGCTGACAACACCATCGCTGGCAGCTAATGTCTGAGGCATTACTCCCAGAGCAGGCCAGGACTGTCATGTCATGGCCGCCTCTGTCTGGTCCAGGTAAGCAGCCTCTGAATGGGCGCTGAAAGCTGACATGTTTCCACCAAACACTGCATAAATACTATAGTATGTTCATGATTCTTATCGTTAGTATAATTATTCCATTTTTATTTATCACTAAGGTTTTACTTATGATTACCATTACAGGTACAGCATGGGGCCTGTATGGCCATGCTTCCAAGCATGTGTTAAGCTTGCTTATTGATATGACTCTGGTCTGGATCTGCTTTCATGGACGAGACAACATAGCTGCATTCAACTGGTGCCCTAGACATCCCTTTGATGGTGCAGAAGTCGTTGCTTCACTGACAATTGCAGGTCATGACAGCAGGCACTTGCTATATGTTTTATGTGTTTCAAGCCGGCCTGGGCGTCACATATGAGTTGGAAATCAATCTGGAGGACAATGGCATTGTCAAAGTCATGCACGAATGTCACAAGGAGTCAGCAGGGCTGTATTACCAGATGGGCATCAAGCTGCAGAACACCTTTGACACTTATGCAGTGTGGCACTTGAAGCCCAAGCTTGTGGGTTGTGCAGGTCCTCCATTGTCAAACAACGATTATACGCTGTAGCAGAAGTTCACAGAACCACGCGTGCACTGGCAGCAATGGCAGTTTTTGTATATATATCTGAACTACCATGGTCACTTACGCATTGCATGTTGACTCATTGTGCAAGGTGTGTTGATTGCAGAGCAGTGTGAATGCATATGCAGGCTTGCGACTACAATTGCATATGAGGCACTTTGTTGAGCTTGGCATGTCACAAGGACGTCACAGCTGAGCATATTGTGTTGGTAATTGCCATGTCAGGGACGCCAATGTTGATTAATCACAACTGTAAGGAAGCAGACAATAAGGAAGCAGAGCAAGCAGGACTCGAAAGGCTGTTGAGTGTCCTTCTTCACCGTGAGGCCCTGCAAAGACAGACCAATGAGGTGCTGCAAATTCTGCAGTAGAGCAATCCGCTGCCATACAGCCTTCTTGCTTGGTCAGATTGAGCCGGACAGCTTTCCCAAGTGCTTCCGTGTGATTTGGCAAGGTTTGACTCTGGAAGTCTTTGGCAAATTTGTATGTTACACATGAATTGAACGTTTTTATAAGGCGCCTGGAAGGCTGCCTCTAGAGGGTCCCTTGCTTTCGGATGGTCTCACCGATACTCATGGTGTCATTTGGAAGCTTTGGACAGTCGTGGACTGATTGCATGGCAACTGACGGCGCAGGTGCTCTTCACAGAGTAGCAAAGCGTCCCGTGTAAAAGGCCTGTTGCTTACTCGGTCTGAGATACATGAGCACATTCCATATTTCACAGGCACGTACAGCAGTGAAAACTAAGGCTGTCACAGAGTTACACGATCTGACATTAACCTCTTTCTGTCTGCAGGTTCCGTCAGAGGTATTGTACAGCGCATTCAGCCATTTGGGTTTGTTAGATCGAGCCAGCTTTCGGCTGACTTGCAAATGCTGGCGTCAAGCAAGTCACAACGATGAACCACGCGTTCACTTCCTGCAAAGCCATCGCTGGGAAGCTTCAGCTCATGACTTGAGGCAAATATGTCCCCGTGCAAAAGTGGTGTTGAATATTGATGAGGATGGGGACCTGGAGAGTTGGAAGCACAGCTCACTATGTGATCTGATTAGCGTTGCGCCTCAGCCAGAAGTGATGCCAATTTGGACGTCTGAGCCTCGTTGGTGGCTCTCAGGCAAATCTAAGCAGGCTCTGCAACGGCTGCAGAAAGCACAGCAACAGCTTGAGACTTACAGCAATGTGACGCAGCTGGAATTCATATTGCATCTCAGGTCAGACCACACAGGTTTGCCAAAGATGCAAGCTGCCATTAGCAGCTTGCGACATGCAATAGGACATTTGAGGGTCAGAGAGAGCTTACTTGAGTGTGCCAAGAATATCTTCCCTCTTGCAAACCTGCACACATTAGGGTTCACCTTGCCATTCAGGTTTGATCTGTTGGAGAGAATGCAACTCGCCATTCAGAGTCTGCCAAACCTTACAGCAATGCATGTGTATACTACAACGGCAAAGGCAACCTCTTTGATACCATATTTGCTGCGTTGTCTCCCAACTCTTGACAGATTGACTCTGCTAAGGGTTGTCACTGGTGGCCATGCAAAGTGTTTGCCAGCATTTTGTTTGTTGCATCTGACAGCTTTGGAGCTGGGGCAGCATGTGACTGTGGACATGGCTGTTTCCAAGCTTGCCCATTTACGTGTTCAGGAAGCGCATCATGAATTTGAGCCTGTGAACATAATGCTGCAGCAACTGAGTAGCTGGAACATGACAAACAGCTTGGCAATAGACTGCTTTACACCTGAAGCTTTGTTGCAGCTTCCGGCCTGTTTACAGGTGTTGACGCTATCACAGCTGTTTGAAGACACACAATTAAACAGTATAGGTGCAGCCCTTAACAGGTTGTTCAACTTGAAGGTGCTCCGTATTTACAACTTTTTGACAGACCCTGTTGTGGCCATGTTGTCCATGGTGCATTTGTCAAGGTTACAAACGCTTGGGTTCTACATGCATCCAATTTTTTCAAACAAGTCCCCCCATCAGGAGAACTATGTTTCTCGGCAAGAAGGCATGCTTTTGTATGTTCCCAGTGTGAATGTATCGTTGTTACCTGCTGCTCTTCCATCACTACAGTTGTTTGAGGTCTTTTGTGTTTCTGCAAGGCGCTTGGCTGTTGGTACTTTGCATTGTGGGTTCATGACGGATGCAAGCTTTTCACACTTACGTGGTATTACAGGTCATTGTGCACGATTTGATTTACGCCTGATGAATGTACCAGCTTCATGTTATGCTGTGATCAAGGCATTTGCAGACCATTGAACCTGTGCTAATGTTGTAATGGCACACACCATGCGAATGTGTTGAGCACTCCTGCCAGACTATGCATATTATGCAAGCTATCTGCCATGCCTGTGAAGAAGGTAGACAAAGTTCAGCGCCCATGAGAAATTGATCAATTTGTCGTTTCACTGACTTGCTTTGTATCATTGAATTGCTTTGTAGTTGCTGATCTGGGTTGTTGTCCATTGTTTGTTATTTGATTGTTCCTAACAAGTATGCCTTTGCTGAGGCCTACTTTGCTGGTTCCAAAGTGAGTGCCGTCTCGCTCAATGCTACGCATGATCCCCCCGGTTGCGGGTCACAACCTATAGGATCCCTACGCAGCAGAACCTAGCCGTTACTCAAGCTGGAACGCCTTTTGACTTGATGAAGCTGTCAAATGGCAGTGACACAACGCCTATTTGAGGATGAAGGTAACTTCATCTCTACTGGAAATAGCTTCACCTCCTTGGAGGTAATGCATGTGTGTTGCTACTTTAGGCACTCTGCCCTATGGAGGAGGAGTGCTCAAAGCATCATCGCAAATGCCACCAACATTGCAGCGTGGCATGCAAAAAATCAAGCTGCTACGTAAACAAACTGTTTTTTCCCGGACTGACAGCACGTTTATGTAATTGTGAGGTTTGAAAGGTGGTTTAAGGCATCCGAGTATGGGGCGATCAAGGCAGCCATCAAGGCGTTCAAGATTGGCTCGTTCGGCGGACGTGGGCACCTAACAAAGCTGCCTGATCACCTTGAAACAGGATTTGGGCAGACTCATCATGTAAATCACTTCTCTCTCTTTCTCAAGCACGAGGCTCCTGGGCTGTCTTCTCCTCGAGACGGACGTGCATTGGCAGCTTCCTATGACTGCCTTCCCTCTGGGCTGCGAACCAGACACTGTAATGTAAGCATAGTCCCTTAGACCCTACCAGCAGCGATGACGCGGGTGTCAGAAGCAGCTGATGTCGGCTGAGTTGTAAGCCGAGCTTCAAGATCATCCATGCGTGCCAGTAGGACGACGTGCACAAGCCTGTGCTACTGCAGCAAACACAGACTTCATGTCTAGCGTAAATATTTCAGCCATTTGTCAACGTCGACTAGCAACTTGCTCAGGTGAAAGTACGCTCTTGCATGCTGCACGGGAACTCAATCCTCCAAAGACGCGGGTGTCGGCCTTAACTTGAGGAGTCTCGGTAGAACGGGCGCATATGGTCACGCACATTTGTGTCGATTCAACCGTCCCTTTCTATTTGTCCAGAATGACCTGCCTGTGAATATGTGCAAGATGCTGTGCGCAGGCTATTTCTATGTGCAGCACCATCCAAAACGCAGGTGTGTGCACAAACTTGCCCCAGGGAGCTTCGGGCAGAGTAACAATTCAACAGAAGAATACTATGACCTATGAAAGCAGCTTAATCAGTTCACTTGCAGAAACTCGCACTGTGTTGTCACTAGTTTCCACTTTTTCTGTCAGTCGGTCAGCATGGTGCATAATAGGAGTGGAGAGCAACATGCCTACCAGTAATTTAAACACACCCAATAGTAGCCCATGATGCAACACAGCAAGTGCCCAGATGTGCAGCTGACCAGTGGCAGCCATGCTGCGTCGCACAACAAAACACATGCAATCACAACGACACTCAAATACTTAGTGTTGTCTGTGGCAGCAGCCAAAATGCTACACACCATGATTTTGACTAAGTCTTGCAAAACAAGAATGTGGTAGCATAAAGCACTTGCACTTGTTGTGGTTGGGATCATATTCCACTACATTCAGACAACATGGTGAGCACATCTTCTGAGTAATTTGACATCTTGAGTGTCCCTCTATATACGGGCCACGTGCAATTGACACTGCACTTTTGGTGAGCAACCCTAAGTAAGTGTGGTATAATATGCTGCTGCAGATGTGTAACAACTGTTGGTGTTGGCAGACAGCTTGGAGCTCACTGCTGAGCTAGCTGCAGCCTATAGGCTGAGGTCAAACTGCTGCCCAGGCTCAACACAGCATACTCTTGTTGGTACTGGGATCCTGCCCACAGTGAGGATGGTCCCTCTCTGGGAGCTGCCACAGTGGTCATCTGTGCCCAATGGGTGACCTGCCCAACTCAAAGGCTGCCTGTGCATCCTGCCTGACCTAAATTAAGGTTGTGTGATATCATGTGCTATACTGTGTAGTTCTAGTCCGGCCACATAGCGTCCTTTGTTGAGCAACAAAGCAAGCTTAAGCTTAAGGGCACATGTATACTTGTACGTACATTTGACTGGTAGGTTCATGTGCAAACTGCTGGAGGACGTTTGTAACTAGCCCTATGTTGCTAAACTCGTTGCAAGACATCAAAATTGTAATACTCAAGACACATGCATGTGTGCGCATGACACTGGAAGGCATTTATGAGCTAGTCAAGACCCAGAATCTCTCAACAAGCCTGTCAAGCCAGTCATTTAGCTTGTAAGACAATATCAGGTCAGGCAAATATATATAATATGCATATGTCAAAGCATGTGGTCAGCTTCAGACAAAGAATTCAGCAAAGGCTATGGCAGCATTCATGCATTTCCCTCCACAAGATCATGGCTCATGCAAGTCTTCGTGGTTGCCAAAAAAGAGCCTTGAAAGGAATGTGGGTTCACCTGCAGGCAAGCAGCATTGCCAGCTGAAGCTGTTGTCTAGTCTGTGACTTGAACTTTGGCTAGCTAGATCTGTAGGTTGCACAATTCGTGGCTAGCAGTGCCAGCAATGCCATAAATTTCATGAGCCCTTGCATTGCTGACCAGCTCATGCCCGGGCCAATGATGTAAACAGGTCTGGAAAGCCAACCACAAAGCCAAGCATTCAAGCACCTTAAATTGGACATCCGTCTGCCTTGTATCAGAGAGTGACTGGTCTCCACTAGTGAATCTGTCACTTTGCAGGCTGTCTGAGCTCTGTCACAGAGCACAGCTTGGCAAGTCTATGTTGTCTGTCAGTCACTGTGTGGTCCTACACCTGTTTCAACTTTCACACGTGGCATGCCTTAAGTCATCTGTGATGTTAAACATTGTGATAGTCCACCTGACAGCAACTGCTCTGCAGTTAATATGTTGCTACTGTGGTGGCTGTGCTGCAATACAGCCAGGTGCGCTTTTGGCCTTCAACGCACTGTCAAGAGTCTTTAAGCAACTGCCAAAGATTACAGAGGTGCTGGTGAGACACTGAATGTTCAATCAGAAATGCAGCACAACACATTTTGACAGCCTCCTGTCATGTTGCAGATCCATATGGTTCATACTGATGAAAATCTTCTGTGATGCTTTGGCAGCAGCTGTTAATCCAGCTCAATCAACAACCAATGCCAGCTCCATATTTGATATTGTCAGGCGTGGCAACCAGTATGGCACACATCAGCAGCGTTTAATCCCAAGTGTTAAAGTGCACTTCACGGTCATGTAATATGTATGACTCAGGAATGCTCAGATATCGATGTTGACAACAAGCAGAACAAGATAGGTTTTGTATTGTATTGCAGGTGTCATTACAGGGGAGGCATGAAAGCACCTAGTCTGTTTATGTTGGCCATGTGATATTGACTAGGCTGCTAAGGTAGTGGCTAATACATCAAGAGTGCAAATGGAAAAGCAATGACTCTTGCAGTGCAGAATTGTAGTTTTGGCCTTTCCTCTTGCGACAATTTTGCCAAGTACGTACATGTATACAGCCAAATGCTCAGTGTGCCCAAGTTTTCTGCAGCACTGTTTACCATTGATCCCAGCCTATGGCCACGCTGACCAGCCTCAGCTCATCCAAGAGATCCGTTGCACCATCGGCAGGGCCGAAATGGTGGTGACTTGGCTGGTGCCAGAACGCTTCTGCTGAGACTCTTCCAACCTGGGACCTCGCACTCCCCCCGGGTCCGTTGCAGAGAAGAAAACAGCTGCGGCCCGCAGCATTGCTGTGTCGCTTCCCACCGCTGCCGCCCCAAGGTGTCTACCGCTATGCAGGTACTAGCCAGGGTACCAGCAGGGCCTTCAGCATTGCCTCACAAGTGCGCGCGTGAATGATCAATCATGAGGTCTTGAACTCTTACTGTGAGAACAGCATGTGCTGCAGGCTGATGACATCGATCAGGTGCACGCCGACCTCGTGACCGCTGTTCAGAAGAGCCGTGGATCAGACACTGAGAACGTTGTTAGAGCCGTGGCATTGGCATGTCTGTACTTGAACGAGTGCAGCGCATGCAAAGGATACTGGCTGAACCCAGTGAGTTTTTCCGATGTTGGAGTGTATGTCAGGGAGGACTGTCCAGAAGTAGAAGACTGGAAGCTGACAGATTTGCTACAGACAAGCCAGTGCCAGCGATACTTTACTGTAATGCATGGTCCACCACAATCACAGCCACATGTCATTGCGGATCTGCACAGCCTCATAAGCAAAGCCCACATGCCTCGTGTTCAGCATCTGCTGCAGAAAATCCACCCATCGCAAATCCATCCACAGGATCCAAGTTATGACACTGAGCCATGTCCAGTAATGACACAACAGACCAGAATTACACAACCAGCTGCAACTGTCAGGACAAGCGCTGCTAGCTCATCCACGGTACGTCTGGACGGCGCTGCAGTTGTCCTGAGCAGCTGAGACTTGGTTTGCTGCAAATGCATGACTATCAACAACAATCCTTTGAGTGCAGACTGCAGATGGAGATGATGTTATATGTGCACACATGCAGGCAAAGTTGGTCATAGTTGCCACAGCTCAGCAGGTGACCTCCATTCACAAAGTTGGTCAGCGCACTGGTAAGATTGGATTGGACTGTGAAGGATGTGCACTATCGCACAGTGGCAAGCTTTGCCTGGTGCAGGTAGGCTAGCTTGGTGCTTCTGCTGTTGCAATTGAGCTTCAGCAGCTTCTGCTGCTGCTGCTGCTGCTGCTGCTGCTGCTGCTGCTGCTGCTGCTGCTGCTGCTGCTGCTGCTGCTGCTGCTGCTGCTGCTGCCATTTACTATTTGCAATTGCTGCTGCTGTTTGCAATTGCTGCTGCTGTTTACTACTTGCAGTTGAGCTTCAGCAGCTGCTTCAGCTGTTGCAGTTGAGCTTCAGCTGCTGCTGCTGCTGCTGCTGCTGCTGCTGCTGCTGCTGCTGCTGCTGTCACCAAGCAGTGCAACCATATGTATCTGAGCCTTGGGCAGAGTATGTGCTAAACAAAGTTCCATGCATGTAGCAGCTGTGCGTGCTCTGTAAACAAATGAGTACTGAGTGAGTTTACACAAAGGCCATGCTGGGCAATGAATATCTCCCCTCCAAATAGCAGCACCTAGATCTTCAAGTACCTGCATCAAGCTTTGTCCTCATGCTGCTGCAGATACAAGCTGAAGACACATGTTACATACTGGATGCCTTGACAGCTCAGGGAGATGTCATGAAGAGTCTGAAGGCACTTCTTGAGGACAAGACAGTGGTCAAAGTCATACATGACTGTCGGCAGGACTCAGCTGCTTTATTTTATCAAAAGGGAATCAAGCTAGAGAACGTCTTTGACACCCAGGTACAGTCTGAGTGTATTCAAGATACAATATCAATTGCCAGTGACACCATCACGGCTTGAATGTGCTACAGCCGCAACTACTTCTTGTGCATACTGATCCTGCAGCTGCATGTTTCAAATCATCACCCAGCATTCAGCCACTGTTGACTACTCCTGTGTCACAGCAGCCAGAGTAAACATTCATATGTGTCCAGGTTGCTCATGGTCTGACGATGCTGTAAGAGAACATGTTGACTGTGGACCGTCACAAGCATGAGATCAGTGGTCTAGCAGACTTGCTGGCTGCATACAATCTTCCCATATCTGCCAACAAACAAGGTGAACTCAGCCAGCAATCCATGTAGACGCATGCCTAAGCTGTTGTCATTTTGACCATGCCCATGCTGTACAGCTTATCACGTCATCTATGCACAGCACATAGTCACGTCGGCTTTAGAGACTTTGACACCAGATGTGGCTGCTTGCAGCAATTCAGCAGAGAATGGCAAGTGACTACAATCTATGGAAACGCCGTCCATTGGCTCAAGAACTGCTGCTGTATGCAGCAGAGGATGTTGGTCAGCTGCTTCCACTGGCAAAGGCTCTCACAGTTGATCTGGGCCGCAGCCAACTGAGTCTACTTCGCAGACTCAGCGAGGCAAACTCTCAGAGGAACTGGCTAGCATCAGATAGAACGTGTTACCCTTGTGACAAATCTGCCGTGGTCAAACTGACTCCGTTTGCGCCAGGGTCATGGCTTGGCCAGCTCTTCATCATGGCCACTGAAAGCTGAGGACTAGAGATATGCTGTTCGCAATCCTATCATAGCTCAGCTGCCTCCAAGATTCCTAGCATTGCATGTGCAGCTGCCAAGTAGGCTCACAGAGTCCTTTGCTGATGGTGTGGGCTGACACCGAAGTGACCTTTGCTGATGATGTTTGATGCAGCATGTGGCCTGTACTCATGTGCGCAGCCTTGGCATCCTGTAAATCCTGAATTAGTCTTGAAACCCATGTTGTATTGGTGTGTAATTTGCATGCGCTTGAGCTGATTTCTGCATCTGTTTAAGTTGCAATTAGAGAGCTGAGGCAAGCAGGTCAAATCCACATCATTAGTCAGCGTTCCAAGTATACCAAGAATCTCTCTGCTTTGTGCAGCGTAGTTGAGGGTCTGCTTGCCTGCTTCCAATGCATCCTTTCCACTATGCATCCTTGCATGCATCCATCACAACTGTTAGTAATTGCTTCCTTGCCCTAGTGAAGACACCGTGACATCGCTCAGGCACCGGATTGCTTTCCCTCAAAGTCTCGTTAATCAAGATTCTGAGCACAGTAAGACTTCTGACTGTGCGGACCGCCGGTATTGGTACCCCAGAGTTTGCATGCTGTACATCGTGACACAGCTAGCAGTGCGCACAACTGGTCCTGCCTTCGCTCGCCATCTACGCACCTCTACAGCTGGTTGTCTCAGTTTGCAGCGAAGCAGAGTTGTCCCGACGGTAAAACGAAGGTGCCTCAGCTGGGGTCAAACTGCCATTCTTAATCTAAGCATCGTTGCAACTGCTGCCGGGCCTGTCACAGCGTCCACCATGCCAGAGAGCGCTGTGCAAGGCTTGCAGCCACAAGCTCTATGGGATTACTTTCACGACCTGACGCAGATCCCGCGTCCGTCAAAGTTTGAGGACAAGTGAGTCTTGCAGATATGATCAGACACTCACCAGTGCTCTCCATGTCTGACATCAAGCCTGAGAAGCAAGCTTGGGTCTGCAGGGTTATAGCGTACTTGCAGCAATTTGCCACCCAGCGCAAGCTGGATTACAAGCAGGACAGCACAGGCAACATGGTCATCAAAAGGCCAGGCAGTGGTGGTGGTGAAGCTGCACCCACTGTAGTTATTCAGGTAAACTCACTCTTGACTAGACTGTCCTGCCAGTTCTAGGTGAACACATGCATGCCAGCTTAAGGTGAACTATGACCAAATGTGGCCAGTTCACATTCTTGACAGCAGTCACTATAGTATGCATGCATTTTTGCTTTGTGTCTGAACACAGTGTATGTGTGCATCGGAGAAGGCTGGTGCATGCATGGGAACCTCGTTGCATTGCAGTTCCTCATTTATGCTTTGTGTCTGAACACAGCCAGCAGCAACTGGCAGCATGAAACTTGACACATGCAGGGTCACATTGACATGGTGTGTGAGAAGAACAATGATGTTCAGCATGACTTCCACAAGGACCCCTTAAAGCTGATCAAGAAAGGCGACTGGCTCAAGGTACCTTTCACGTCTCTACAATTGCAACTTTCTGCTGAATTGACGACAAGTCATTGTGCATGCAATCTATTTGTGGCCAGCTTAAGGCAGGCATGCATCCATCATGGATCACTGTCTATCTAAACGAGTCAGGCACCTCAAACTCTGTCCATCCACTATACCATCCCAGGCCATGTCAACTGCAACTGTGCAATGGTAAGTACCATGCTGGGACTGTAGGCTGAAGGGACAACGCTGGGTGCTGACAATGGCATTGGTGTTGCTGCTGCCCTTGCCTTGCTAGACATGCCCAACTCAGCCAAGCTGCCACCCTTGGAGTGCCTCTTCACCATTGATGAGGAAACAGGCCTGACAGGCATGTTGCCTGGTCCAGCCACCCAATGCGTCTTGCATGCATAGTGAGCCATTCTCAGAACATGTGGACATGCGTCAGTTGCCTGCCATTTCCTGTGTGTGCATGCGTGGTGGGGTGCACTCAAGCCTGTTTGCGACCTGGTGTTACTTGCAAGCCTTGTGCCCAGTGTGCAATTTGTGAGCATTACTGCATGCATCAGGACACAGCAATGTTGCACCAAAAGTGGTCCAGGTTGGACCACCTGTACAGCAGGCTGCTGTTCAGGTGTCTCACAGATCCAGAATGGAAAGTCTGTTATGCAGGTGCCTTTGGACTGGACGGCAGCCTTCTGACTGGCAGAACATTGCTCAATCTGGATACAGAAGATTGGGGAGAGATCTTTATTGGATGTGCTGGTGAGCAGCTCAACTCAGCAAGCTTTGCTGGGTATACAGTGCTTTGAACAGTTGCTTTGTTGCTTTTCACATTATACTCTTGGCAATGCTGGCTTGGAGTGCCTAGCAAGTACCGTGTTCCTACTCCAACCTACATCATCACCACCAGACGTGTTGTGTGCTAGCAAGTTGCCATGCTGCTGTCTAGGCTGCAGCTGCAGACTGTACAAGCTGTCTGACAATTGACATAGTCAGCAGCAACATGTCAAACCCCTCGCATCGTCCTCAAATGTTGCTCAGGCGGAGGAGACTCCATACTTGAGTTGCCAGTACAGCTAGAGCCAGTACCAAAGACTCACTCTCACCCTCAGGAGCTCAAGATTAGCGGCCTCATGGGTGGTCACTCAGGCCTCAACATCAGCGAGGACAGAGGCAATGCTGTGGTGCTTGCTGCTCTGGTGCTGCAGGCTGTGGTGAAAGCCCACCCTGATGTGCGCATCATCAGCTTGACAGCAGGCGACAAGA
>JAABUO010007316.1_pt1 | contig 12603 bp, 15 predicted proteins | sample 5559291 | NCBI WGS metagenome assembly JAABUO01 (sample SAMN10711878, study PRJNA513372) | rock metagenome | isolation source: Antarctica rocks | place: Antarctica: Victoria Land, Finger Mt sud
TCATCTGCAAAGCGCAAAGTGGATGTCGAGGGTCACAGGAGGCCAGGCAGAGGCAAGTTGTTGAGCCTGTGATGCAGCCAGAGCCTGCTTTGTCCATTATCATGGATCAATGAGGTCCTGAGCAGCGCGATGACTACATGCAGCAGCAGGCTGCTGTCTGGGATGACATTCAGCGGTCCAGGACAAGGGCGAATGTGCAAACTCAACCATCTGCTACTGGTGGGCTTCCACAGACTTCATCAGGCAAGGGTGCGGTGAGCAATCATGCCAGGTCTGTAGAAGGCAAGTAGAAACGGACTTATGGAAGGTGAATTGAGGAAGCGGTGACAATCTCAGGGTCCAGGCACACGCACAAAACATGTGTCAGGCTCACTATAAGGTCTGCATGTGCCAGGCTTGCTATGAAATCCGCATGTGCCAGGCTCACTATAAGGTCTGCATGCGACAGGCGCACATGCAATATTCGGAAGCTTACCTGTCCTGATATGCATGGACACTGACTCTGGCAGCTCTACTTGCTGCAGACTACGATGGAGTCAGTTGCACTTGGTGGGACTGTCGTGCAAGTGGGCTTGGGGGAGGACAAGTGTTGTATTCCTGCCATGCAAGCAGTCTTCAAGGAGGTCCATTTCACTGGCAGCTGTAAACATAGTCAGTGTTCCTGCCCTGCCCTGCCCTGCCCTGCCCTGCCCTGCCTGATTCTGCCATACCTAGGTCTGCCCTGCACTGCCCTACCTTGCCCTGCCCCTATCTGTGTGTAAGTCTCCAGCAGATTGCAGCAGAGCATGCAAGAAGCAATGCTTGCAGCCTACAGCAATACTTCCACTTGACACATGACAATCCTCTGTCTTGTAATGTGTGTTGCTGTATGATCTTTGGATGTTGTCTGTGTGCATCTTTTGCATGTGCAGTCTTGGCTGAAGGTGACCACACAATTCAGGGTTCAGTCTTTATACAGCGTTGTTTTCTTTGCAGTTTCCACTATGTCTGAGCTTGCTGGCAGAGGGCAAGATCCAGACTGAGCCCCTCATCACCCACATGTTCGGCTTCTCACAAGCTGACATCCTGAAAGGCTTTGAGACCGCTGCAGCTGCCGCTAAAACAGGGGCCATCAAAGTGATGTTCAGCTGGTGATGTTATGGATCAGATAAACAGCACTTTCCACCATGATGATGAGGTCATGCTGCTGTTGGAACAGGAGCCATGCAGACAAGCAGGGCGAGATCTTGGGATTGCAGCAAGGTGCCGGGAGGCGCCAGGTCTGCACAGCCAGTCAAAGTTCAGCTTGCGGGGGTTTTGATACATACATAGGAGCCAAGCCAGATGCCATTTGGTGATTGTGCTGGAAATGTCTTTCCAGCAACAATGCTGTAGGCTTTCCCCAATGGATTGGATGTATGGTTCCAAGGCTGCACTGACTTGCAGCTAGAGGCTTTGTCCTGTCAATTGCCATTCATTACGTGTTGGACATGTGTATGTACTGCTGCCAGCACATGCTGTTGCTGCTGCATGCCAGTTGACATAGTGGCATGGCAAAGTGTCAAACCAACGCATCAATATGCCACACCCCTGTGTGGACAGACTAATGCTATTCTCTGCTTGCACTGCTTCTGTGTCCATGTTCAGTGCTGTCAACAATTCACCATTGACATAGCAATTGTCATGTACATCAATGTTCATGTTGCTACATGTTGCATGCATGACCAACACTGGAGTTGTAGGGTACACAGAGTTTCTGCTGCTGCTTGTGAGTCTCGCATGCCAAAATTTGCTGCATGCAAAGATTCATGTACTTCTGTGCATCACCGAAGCTCAACACAGGTTGTCGCATGTCTGACTGCTGCTGGACAAATCAATCAATGAATCAATCAGCTTGCTAACGACTCGGCTGTTGAAACGGGCTCGACATCTGCTGAGGGCTCAGCAGATGTCGAACGTGCACCCAGCATCATTCCAAGTGCAGCATGAATCTGTTGTAGACAAACCGATGTCATAGACAGCTTGTACATTAATTACAAATGATAAAACCAGATCACTTGCCAACCTGAAGCGATCTGTCAGATGTGGACATGGCTTCAGCCTGCGAGCAGTTTATTTCATAATGAAGTGGAGCACTTTGCTGATGGCATACTTGACAATCAACACAGCTGTGAGACACTGCAGAAGCTGAACTGATTGATAAACTTCTTATCCTTACTTGCTGAAGCTGACAAGCGGTGGTAAGACACTGCAGAAGCTGAACTGATTGATAAACTTCTTATCGTTACTTGCTGAAGCTGACAAGCGGTGAAACCAAAACAAGAAAAGCCACAAGCAATAGCTCATATCAACTGATGGTTATGATCAAAAAAGTCAGCCACCGCACCCCTGATTGCTGCCAAAGACAATACATATCATGTATATATAGCAAAACAGTGGTCAAAATCCTGGACCTCTGGTCATGATCAGATCTAGATGTTTGGATCTTTGCATTATCCAAGTCAGCAGGAATGGTCAAATGGGTCATATCTAACCCTGAATGGCACCGTTGACACCAGCGGGGAAGAATCCTCCGGGTGTGCTGGCTGATCCAAGGTAGACAATAGCCAAAACCTCAGCTGGGGTACGGGAGAAGGCAATGTTGTATGGGCCAGTTGGCACAAGGGTCTCAACACCGTTCTGCATCACACAAGAGTTGCCTGTCAGCATATGAACACCTGGCAAAGGCTCTCTTAAACATGCAGTGACAGTACGCCTGGACCTTGGCAACCATGCATTGGCCTGCTGAAGCATGCAAAGTATGGCTTGCGCGTGATGGTGTCCATAGAACTTCTTCAGCAACTCAAGGCTGTATGCACCTATCACATTGCAACACAAAAAGCTGGTACACACTTGCTTCAACATGAGCTTTGCGTCAGGAACAGCACAACTTGTTTGTGAGGACTGCTTACGGTGGTGATGCCCTCGTCAGCGTAGTTGGGTGGGGTTGTGTTACTGGCCATGGCACTGACATTGCCACGCAGAGATGAGATGGTGTTGGCCGCCATGCCGACATCCACACCGTATCCAGTTGGGGTGTCCATCATGTCGAACAAAGTCTTGCGGAGCTGCAGACGGGAAAAGGTATGTTGGTGCTAACCAACAAAGACAGGGACTGGCCAAGAATGCCATAAGGGCCTTTGTCAAATGTGCAATGTAATTGCCTATCATTAATTGGCTGGCCCCAAGCATGGGTGTATGAGCTGTAACATAGTAACCTGCATGATTCAGTCTATCAGGACGCTTCGTGATGCAAATAGACACTGCATGAACAGGCTTACAATCTGGGGTTGTTAACTACATTTACAACTCCTACAAAGTGCAATCATTCACAAAAACAGGCGTGCCTACATATATATGGAAAGCCGCTATAACTATGCCATGGCCATTGTGCAACAGGCTGAGAGATTGTGAGAAGGGGCAGGGGGCGCAGCACGGGCAGATACTCACAATTCCAGCGTGGTAACCCTCAACTAGACCGATGCCGACAGCAGCGGCCAGAAGAGTCTTGGAGGTGATGAGAGGAGCAGCGCCGTTGTAGGCTGTCACACCAACATCCTCAAACAGGAAAGCGGATAGGAGGCCGGTGATGTCATTGGCTTGGTAAGTGAATGGGGGTGACAGAGTCTCACCAAAAGCAGCGTTGGCAGCTGCTGTGACTGCTGACAGGTCAATCTGGGGCTGAGCAACAGCTGCTGAGCCTGCAACGTATGATATTTGCTATTAGACCAGTCAGTGCAGAGTTGCTGACAGCAGGGCAGTTGTAATGACTGAGAGCATGTGTAATCCCAGCAGCAAACAAGGGTGTCTGCAGAGATTGGGCAACTAAATTCAATGCACCTACCAAGATATGTCTGGATGCCAGTCACGTGGTCCATTTCCTCCATGGCTAGCTCCACAAACAGGTTGTGAACAGCATCTGAGTAGGCGCCCATTGTGCAACCAGTTGGGTCTGGGCCACCAAGGTTGTTTGTGATGGGAGTTCCATAGGCAGCACAGTGGTAGAAGTTGGCCTGCAATTCAACGGCACGACATCACCAAGCCCTACAAAACAAGTGGTGGAGAGCTATATCTAACACTTTCAGGGCTGTTTTCAGCCTGATGGCCGAGAACCCGCCACAGTATATGCACAGATAGAATCAACCAGGGGGAAACGAGCTGTCCGAGTGCAGTCGCGCAGTGCTGGTCAGGAGGAAACAAAACAGAACACCTGACGCCGGGCCCTAATCTTACCTCGAGATACTCCAAGTTCAACGCGAAGTTGTAAACGTCTGCATCAGTGACAGCTTGTGCAGCTTGTGCAGCACACTGGCCAACTAGCAGCACTGTGACCAGAGACAGCAGAGCCTGCGCACAATACACACACGTCAGCCAAGTGTCCCATGGAGATCGACTCGGACTTCTAGATCGACTGGAACTTGCGCGGCTGCAGAAGACCTCAGCGGGTATAATCGTGGATAACAGCATGCGTGCAAGCTGTTGACAAACATGTTTGCAGCACGACGCCCCGCCTGACGAACGGACGAAGGTGGCTGTTTGCCATGCACGCGTCCGTGCATCAGCCACAAACATGCAACACCATGCAGCCACGAGCAGAGCTGACAAGATAAAGCATAATCAAGCTTGTAACTGCCTGCACTGGCGTGGTGCAAAGTCAGCAACGCTCAAGCCTGACAAAACAGGCAAAATACCTTTTGAAAAGCCATGGCGTCTGCAGACGTTGGCACAAAACTCTCAAAGCTTGTACGATATGCGTTCGAGCAATTCAGCGACGATCTCGGAGGGAATTTACGGTCACACAAAGACTGATCTTGCCGCACTTGTTGCGACAGCTATCTCGGATGAGCGGAATCTTTCGTAGTTCACGGCATGCAGGCTGAGGTGACGTTGTGGCAGAACAGGCCTTAACTACTAGCTAAATGGAAACGTCACGCCCTCGTCACTAGTGCTTGAACTCTGAATGAATGCGGCATCACAGCATGCGCCCAAGCAGTTCTGATCTTTTTCATGATGTCACGTCTGCACGTGCTATATGTCACATTAGTAAAAGGTGCGCATGACCCAGCAAAGCGTCTGCGTCAGCCCTTCATTTGGCATTTAAATCTCTTCTCAGCCGGATTACGAATTTGGCGGAATGTACAGCCAGCCGTTTTGCGAATTAGTCATACCGAGGTGCCGCAGCTAACACGGAGCGAACCGCAGCTTGGCGCGCTGCGTGTCATTGAGATAGGTCGAATGCCATGTGTCGCCGCTGAGCTTCGTGCGCATGAGTGTTGCAAGATTGAGTTTGATGATAGAGTGAGGCGATTTTGCTGCGAGCTGTTTCAACGTGTCTTGTGGAAGAGATGTAACGTTCAAGTCAACAGATATGAAGCGCAGCAGAGCGAAAACACGAGATGATATCATTGCTTTGATGCATGTAACCTACAACGGACAAGACGCTCTTGCTTTGCAACAAGACACTGAAATGTGATATGATACTGCTTGCGTCAACTCTGCCAAACAATGTTTTTACAATTGTCTTGCAAGATAATGATTCTGATAACACCTGTTTTACTGTGCTAAATCAGCCAATTCAATTTGCTAGGACTGCTGCAGCAAGACAGCACAAGCTCACCTTCAGATGTGCTATACATTTTCACCTCCTGAAGCAGGTATTCAATTTGCCGCTCATAAATTGCTGTTTTAGTGAAATCGACCGGCACGTTCTCAAGCTCGTCATCCAACTTGTTTCGGGCTGCACTGAGTCGGCCTCGTAGCTCAGTCAGATAGGCTGAAGTCATTGAGTAACAGCCCTGCGCAAGTCGAAGCAAGTCGCGAGGCACAGGGTTTACTCGGGACGATAGTGTGTACTTGGTGGGTACGTGGGATTCACTTGGTAGTAGCTGCGCATATACAATGAGTGTGCAGCCACCGACCACGGAACATGGGACGGTGCAAACAAACGAGTAGAACACCTGAGTTTGGAACCTAGTCTAGGGGTCCTCAAGCGTAGATCCAAATCGTTGTGCGAGACGGATGACCCTGCTTAACATGACACGCACACTCGAAAACCTAAAGCTGCAACGGCGCTGCCGCGATGATAGCGTCAAACGTGCCTTGTTGTGGTGCAGAAGGCAGTGTGTGACGTGCCCCCGTGCAGCCCACCGCCACAGGTGGCTTTCGCATCGGCGGTCACGTGGCAGCCACATTGCAGAATCTGGCTGTGTAGGAATTCCCTAGCAAAATCCGCGTCAGCCATTCAGATTTCGGGATAATAGTCACATATGACGGTGGTCGAGGCGTGCTGCTTCCTGCTATCGCCTTCCTGCTATCGCCTTCCTGCCTATGCTCTGCATCACTGCATATTGGCGAGTCCTAGAACAGCCTGGGCTTCATGACTAATGAGGGACCACAACAGCGATATGGGTAAACAGGTCCAATGGGTGTTGGGCAGGACGATGAACATTCAGCAACACTACAGCGTACTAGCGCTGGTGACTCTAAAATGCAACAAGCCTTCACATATCTCACGAAACATCCATTCCATACAATGAATGAATGATGATAGTTCTAGGCTGCCATCCCCTATTTGAATCACGCCAATGAAGTAGCTCAAGCCAAAACGCACATAGCAAGATAGCACATAGCAAGATAGCACATAGCAAATTAAACATGCCTGCTCGCTTTTAGCTGCATGTGAGTGACAAAAACGCGAACTAGTTATATGGCCATCTGGTGCAAATTGAGCAGGAATGACTAGTTGTAACTAGCTGCAGCTTTGCTTGGAGTAGCAGAACAAGACTGTCTTATGTATCCCTGAGAGCGTCGAACATGCTCATGCAGCTTGTCAATTACTGCGCAGCTACAGTCAGTCCTATATCACAGCAGCAGCGGGGCTGTCGTTTTTAAAGCCGTCTCAGTGTCCACCGAGGGCGGAACAAGCCAGTCAAAAAATAGCGATCACACCGACGCTGGCGACTGATTCGCGTCACGTTCATGTGTATCCTGTCTCCGAAATGGTAGCGTTACTAGCAATGAATGGGCTGCCAACATCTTTTGCAAGGCAACGGAGTCTTTGCGTGAACACTGGGAACGGTCGTTGCAAGACCTGTTTCGCAACCCTGAAGCCGAACCTCAAAGCCCAACTTCATCGGCTACCTTGTGTTCTGCCGCACCTTTTAACCTGGTCTCAAAGCCTGACGCGTCGGTCAGTTAAAGCCAAAGCAACCAACTTTGACGCAACGGTGTCGCACACTAGTAATCAGGTGTCTGCACCTGTTCTATGGCATTTTGGTAGCCTGTCTTGCATATTGCAATCACGCAGAAAAGCAACTGCAGATTGGTCTTGCAGGATGACCTCCATCTGGTCCACAAGGGTTTACACAAAGATGATGATGGAATGCTTAGTATGCTCCTGGCTTCCAGTTATGGCATAGACAACCTCTGTAGAATGGTAAAATGCTGTATATAAACCATTCATACCTTGCATCCATAGTAGTGCAAGTCCACAGTTTGCAGCAAGAGTGCAGTTCTTATTTCTGCATCATTTCTTAGCCATCATGATGCCTTGATTGCTGTAGCATTCTAGTAGTGATGCAGCATGTTGATTTGAGCCCTAAACCTAATTCAAGGAGCCAACCAGTATGCTTGCCTGTGTATTAAACAGCTTATTTGCTGCTTGCATTGAATGTTTGACTGAAGTGTTACATGCAGTGCCAATACGTGCCCAGCTATTGCAGGCGTGCAATCTGTGCATGCAGAAACCACTGCTGTGTGATGCAGGGAGTGACGTGCTTGCACCTTGTTGCAGCTTACGGCAAAGTTGGATATGCTGCGGCCATATTGATGCAGGCTGATGGCCCTGTTGGCGGGCATGCACCTGAAGTGAGCCTTTTGTTGCAATGCTACAATCAATCTCACATCTTAAGCATCTCTGACAGCAGGATCCTGTGTAGAAGTATTGCACTTGTAGACCGGGCATACCTGGGCAGTGTTGATATGATTAAGCAAAGGCCTGCAATTTCCCAGACAGCAGCTTGCATGCAATTGGCTGTACTGAGTGTTGTAGCCTGCTTAGAAGTCATGTGACGGTGCATGCGCATACACATATACAAGCCACAATGTGCAGTTGCATTACTGCGCCAAATTGCATGTGGTGCGTGCATTCTCCTTGAACAACGACATAAGCATGTGCTGGATGTGCTCTTTTATGCCGGCGCGGATTTCAAAAGGGCCATTATAAATCCGCGCCGGCGTAAAATTGTTGATGTGCTAAGTCGTCTTGGACAAGTCGCCCGCATGTTTGCCAAGGCGTAGTCGAGCTCCACTTACCGCCACTGTGAGTGCAGGACAATGGCAAGCTGGCAGCAGTCCTGTTGTCTAGAGGGATCAATAAGAGCAATGAACTCCAGGTATGCTGTGAGCTGATGCAGTCAACATGCTAAGATGTCACCTGGATGCATCAAGGGTCAGCTGTCCGCCAATTGTCTCTGTGCTTCAACAGGATAGCATGAGGTGTATTTGCATGCTCTCCTCTCATAAGCATTGCTTTGCTGCATCCAGTTGCACATGTCACAGTGCCCTCAGCATGTATACTGCTTGCATTTATGCGTCTTGGGCAGCAAGCATTCATGCATATACATATGTATTTACTTAAAAATGCATGCATGCACACCAGATAGTTGTTTATGCAGGAAGAGACTGTCTTGGAGCAGCTTCTAAGCAGTCGTCCATTAGGCACTGGTGACACAATTCTGTCAACACAGCAGTTGCAGGCAGTCTTGCAACATGCAAGCGATGTCTACTACAACAGCGGCCAGCCAGCCATTCCTGACTTACTCTTTGACCAGCTGAAAGATGCCTTGCAACTGAGAGATCCTACGTCACCGTTCTTGAGCCAAATAGGTGCTCCTGTTCTGCGCAATCGAGTACCATTGCCCTTTGGACTTTACTCTCTAGACAAGGTGAAGCCGGGCTCAAAGGATCTTGGCAAGTGGCAGGCCAAATACCCTGGGCCGTTCTGCATTTCAGACAAGCTGGATGGCACCAGCTGTCTGATTGTGTATGAACTGAGTGGAGACAAGTGGCAAGTGAAGCTGATGACTCGGGGTAAGCCTGCCCTGCAGCCCCCTCTCTTCCCTGTGGGCCAACACCCCCAACCAACCCCATTGTCCTCAACCAGCTGCTCCCACCATCCCCATGACCATTCCTCCCCCACCCCACCAGCCTCTTCAGCAGTCTTGTTCCCTCAGGCTGCACTGATGTTCCTAATGACACCCTCCTTCAACCTACCAGCGCACCCTTACCAACGCAACCCCACTGACTGACCTCTGCCAATGCACCCCTCCTGCTCCACCCCCCCTCCCCCCCCCTTCCCAACTTCCACTAGGCACACTGTCTTGCTGAACAAATCACCGTCTTCCTTTCTGGCCTTCTGCTGTCTTAGGATTGCTTGTGCACTACAGACGCTTCGCTCTCAAATGTTATGTGTCATGCAAAAGCACAAGCCAACAATGATGCCTGTGTTCAGAAGCTGACCATTGCTGGTTGCAACCACCAGCTGCATGCCGTGATGCTGCATCCAGCTTCCTTGCCTTCTGCTTTATCAGCTTTTGGTGAGGTATTGTGTGGCCTGTGCAGGAGATGGCGTCATTGGAGGTGACATCACTCATCTCATTCGCTACATCATTCCCCGCCACGTGCAGCATGCGCCACCTGCAGGCTTTGTGGGCAGCACCTTGGCAATACGAGGGGAAATCATCATCAGCAAACAAAGCTTTGCCGAAGTGGCAGGCCTTGCATCCACTGCACGCTCTTTGACCAACGGCTTAGTCAACAGGAAGAGCGTTGATCCGCACATGGTCCGCAAGGTTGACTTTGTGGCATACGAGGTGATCAGTCCCCGTCAGGACAAAGCATCCCAGATGCAGCTGCTCAGCAAATCCGGCTTCAAGACTGTCAACTGCACGTGCATGGACAACCTCTCAGACCAAGCTTTGGCAGAACAGCTGGAATTACGACGGCGTGACTCTCACTATGAGCTTGACGGGCTGGTAGTGGAAAGCAATGGCCCTCATGATCATAGTGGCACAGGCAACCCAGCCTTTGCATTTGCTTTCAAGAAGCCGGCTAGCGAGCAGGGTACCCACTCCAAAGTCATAGCAGTCCTATGGTCACCCAGCAAGGCTGGCTTGTTGAAGCCACGTGTACAGTATGAGCCAATACAGCTCGAAGGAGTCGTCATGCAGTTTGCAACAGCTCACAATGCTGGATATGTCCTGGACAACATGATAGGGCCAGGAGCAGTGGTCGAGGTTGTCAGATCTGGAGATGTCGTACCTCAGATTGTCAAGGTCATCACTCCAGCTACAGATGCACAGATGCCAGACATGCCATACACCTGGAGCAAAACAGGGGTGGATGCAGTTCTTGAGAACCCTGACAAAAACGAGGCTGTTCAAATCAGGCGCCTGATCAAATTCTTTTCAGAGATGTCAATCAGTGACATCAGCCAAGGTCTCATCACAAGATTTTGGGATCATGGCTTCCAACATCTGAACAGCTACTTGGACGCCAGCATTGACGACTTCATACAGCTTCCCGGTGTGGAACTTGCCCTTGCTACTAAGCTTCATACCAACATCCAGACAGCCGTGCAATCAGCTCCATTGGTGACGGTCATGAAAGCATCCAATAGCTTTCCTGGCGGCATAGGTAGACGCAAGTTGGAAGCAATCTTGACGCAGGTGCCGGACCTTTTGGCCATGACTGGGTCAAGGGATGATCAGCTGCAAGCTCTTGTCAATGTTGATGGAGTGCAGGAAGCCACAGCAGAGAAGGTGTTGCTTGGTATTCAGCAGTTCAAGCAGTTTCTGCAGAATCATCCCAGGATTGTTGTCAAGGATGCCAGGGCTGTTCCAGCCTTTGCAAAGGGCCCTTCAAGGCTTTCAGAAATGACTGTTGTGTTTACTGGAGTGCGGGATCGCGAGCTGGCAGCAGAAATCAGTGAGCTAGGGGGGAGGGTCACGACTGCAATGTCCTCAAAGACTACAGTACTTATTGTGAAGGATGCACAAGCAGTTAGCAGCAAAATCCAAAAGGCTCAAAAGATGGGCATCAAGGTCATGGATTTGCAAGCATTCAAGGATTTTGTGTCACAATCACATTGAGTCCCAAAATTGTATTACGACTTTGGTCTGATAGGCACAATGGCTGCAAAATTTCACCACTTTGTGTGTTATGCCACTGTGATGTGCTTTGCACTCTTGAGCTTGTCAACACGTACACAGTTTGCATGTGAACTCTGCTGTACTGATTGTTTCCTCTTGTTTGTGAATAACATCACATGCTTGATGTCTCCTATGTGCTTACACCGTCCATTTGGCCTGCAAGTGCACTCAACTATGTTATGACTCATCATATGACTCATGATGATGCTGCAAAGCAAGTTGGTACTTTTGCCAATGCTACATGACGTGTTCCCCTGCTGGAACTGTACTGCAAGTTTCCAAAACTGTGTTTACACTAGCGATAGCTATCAGTGGATGTGTGAAGCAGATCTCACTAATCCTCCAACATCCATTCGGTCTGCTGTTGGTACTCATAGATGTGATCGGCAAATTGAGCCGCATACATATGCGTGTATAAACATGGACGGACGGCTCCCTAACGCAGACCGCATATGAGTTTCGGTTGCATGTGACATCAATTGATTGTCAATGCATTGCAAGGGCCTACAACAATACTACAGCTAGTTGCAGCCCTCTTATTGATGATGGGCTCTCAAGCTGCTGCAATTACAAATGTGGCTGCAGTTGCCACTGTTGTGCCAGTACTGCAGCTACTCTGTGCAAGACCACTGCATCTCAGTTCTTTTGCAGAAGATCCGACTTCTGCAACATTTTGAGCGTTTCATGGGCGTTGCTCTTCTTCGTTTGCTGACTCGGACACGCCTGCTTGCAAGCTTCGCTTTTGACCTGCAATCAAATCGCACGCCTGCACACCAGAGACGTTCGGCTGCATAGACTGGCCACCATGAGTTCCTGCGCTATGCACTTTTATGGGCACTCACCTGCGCTGACAGTGTTAGGCAAGCCTGCTCCTCGACAGCAGCTCGCTCGTGACAGGTTGCGAGTGCGCTCTCAGCCGGACAGCAAGTCTCCGAGGAACAGGGATCAAGACAGGTCACCCAAAGTCACATCCAGGCGCGATCTTATGAAAAGCGGAGCCACACTTGGCTTTGGCGGAGCTGCTGTAAGGTGATATTCTTGCTCTTGACTTTGTCGCCGGCCTGCCGGGTGCATGCTGGAAGTTAGAAATGCATGTGTGCCTGACATGCAGGGCCTTGAGATTGCTAGGAGTATCAGAGCTCGGACAAGTCCCCAGGGGCCTCACACCGCTGTTAGCGGAAGTCAGCAAAGGCAGTCAGCTTTTACAGCAGGTGGGCTCCAAGTTGCAGCCAACTGTGCAGCACCTCCTGAACATTGGGATGAGGCCTGCAGATGTTGCAAGAATGTTGGAGAATCCTGCATTACGGCCACGTAATGCTGCTGAATTGCAGCGCTGGCTCAGGTGATCTGATGCTGCTAAATGAATAATCTTGAT
>JAABUO010007317.1_pt1 | contig 12603 bp, 15 predicted proteins | sample 5559291 | NCBI WGS metagenome assembly JAABUO01 (sample SAMN10711878, study PRJNA513372) | rock metagenome | isolation source: Antarctica rocks | place: Antarctica: Victoria Land, Finger Mt sud
TGCCAAGTCAGGTATGCGCCTGGCACACAGTCGAATCTTGGTGACATGTGACGTGTGAGTCACGCAGGGCTCAAAACGCTCACTGGGCATCCATTGAATCACGTACCCAAGACCAGCACAACAGCGTGTATGCTGGAGACCACTCTGACGTTCCATTCTATGCGATCTGCACGTTTGAGGGGCTTGCGAGGCAACGCACAGCCACTGATATCAAGGACAGCCAATGTCAGTGCACAGGTCAGAAACGAGCCAACGATGGTCCAGGGCGACGCTCCCCATTCGCCTCCCTTCGGACTGATCAACAGCCTGTCCCACATATCTGACAACATTGCGGCGACGGGTGTGCGCGCCTGGCTCGGCAGCAGTAGTGCCAAACGACTGTCTTTGCATGGTGACTAAGCCTGGTAGAGAGTTTGAAACTTGCAGACGGTGCTGACAATCTGTAGGCAATCCCCTTCGCAACTTTTCCATGCAGCAAGCTTGCACACCGTGACTGCACCCTTGCGGGGGTGCTGTTGCGCATTGACTCCATCTATCACAAAAGATTTGGAAAAAAATAGGTCTATAATGACAGATAAATAGCTAGCATAGTGTACATGGCATAGCCTCAAGCTCCCTGGTAGAGCTGAAGCATCAACACAGGACTTTTCTGCGAAAGTTACGACTACCAGTACTCCAAGCAAGATGACTGATTGCTAAAGTTCCGAACACAGCACTCCAGCCAGAAGCATTTGCAAACCTATCTGCATGTGAAAGCACACCTAGGCTCTTCATACAGTACATGAGAGCCCTCAGACTTGCCCAGGCGTGCATGCAAAACCTTGCAAGGGAGCCCAAGAGACACCAGGAAAATTGAGTCTGCTTGTGCACCTGACGACATGTCTCAGCCAGAGCATGCAGGCATTGTCCTGGTAATCAAGGATTCTCAAGCTTGGCGCCATGTGTGCAACGCTTGGCAACAACATGGAGCCTTGTGGACCTGGGTCACAGCAGAGATAAAGCTTATGATCTTGACTGTAGTACAGACTTTCTCTTGATTGAGTAGCACATGCATCTCAGCAACGTCAATATTCACCTGTGCTGCCAGGACCCTAGAATAGATGAGCAAAGGTGTTGTGCAGATTAGCAACTCAACTGCCTTCGGCTTCAGGCGCAACAAACGTTTCTTGCTTTGATCTGCTCCTTTGGACTGATACAAGGGTACAGATGATGGCACATCGTCCGTTGGTCCCAGACGCGCCAGTGGACTGTTGTGTCTATGATCCAATGGATGATGTGCCATCATGAATGCTCAGCACTGTACACTTGAGGGAGCACTAACATGTGGAATTGCAGCTAGCAAAGCATTGTCTCAAACAAGAAGCTTGCATGCGGCGTAAGCATGCAGATATGTCATACATGCTATCACAACCTACATGCAAGCAACAGTTTGACACACAGTAAAGATGCCCGTGTTGACATTCAAGCCCACCCTTCGAGTCAATATGTAATGGTGCAGGAAAACAGAATTCCTGACACACATCAGCCTTTCACCTCAGCTCTGCTACATATTTGCTACAGAATGTAATAGTGCAGGAAAGGAAGCTTCCTGACATGCTAGCAATGTGATGTTTACCTCAGCTCTGCTACACAATACATTACTGACAACACGACTGGATCAAATGCCTCAATAGAAGGTACCTTGGATCGGGTCACTTCCCTTGATCATCTTTATCTCGTTGCATCAGCGTCTCACGGTTATCATACTCCCAAAACAAGTTAACGTCTGCCAACATGCCGATGATTGTCGCTGCCATGCCACACTTCTGCAAGCATTAAGATCAAACCTCAAGAGTCTCAGCACAAACTACACGGCGCACAGTGAACAGACCATCCTGAGCTTCTTGAGGGCATGCAGCAAACCTATACAATTGATGTGCATTTCCACCTTATCACGTTTCAACCTGTATGCACAATGTGTGCAGCAGCCGTTGGTGGGCATGCTGATGCTGCACGTGTGTTCTCAAGAGCCGATGCCCCCTCATGGGGTAGGGCTTTACTCTCAGCAGGATTTGCAAATCTATGCTGGCAACCATCGGGTTATGCCTTGTACAATAGGCCTATCACGACTAAATAATGAAAATCCTGCGTGTGTGTGTCTGTCACCTGCAAGTCTTGAGGTGTGATGTGCAGAGGGTCTTCAGGCTGAGCCATGTCAAACACCTCATCTTTCACATCCTCAATGTTCAGCTCTGGGTACAGTCCACAGTCGACCCACATCTTGTAGATCTACCTGAAGAAGGTGTACACATCTGCCTGCACCACAGCAGCAAGTCTGGCAGTGAGTCAGAACTTCAGCTTCCCAGCGATCAAGCTAGATCACCCGCCAGGTAGACAGTCAATGCACATGCGATGAAGCACAAGAGGATGCTCGGCAAGAAGGTAATGGTACTTTGGCTGAAGCACTTCATCAACGTGCCTCATGCCATGACCTGTGTTACAAATCTTTTATATGCTTGTTCCAGTTGCTGTGTGAGTGCCTCTGCTGAGAAAAGGCAAGACTACACCTTTCAGCATTGGTTGAAGCAAAGCCCAAGGATGAGATACATTGGGCTTCCCTGTAGGGAGTGCCTCAGCAAATATGGAAGATCACACGTGAGCCGGCATATGCCAAATGCAGGCACAGCCTGCAGACCTTGGACACTCAACACAAGAACTGATGCCCCTTCATGGGGTAGCGCTTTAGCCTCGGCAGGAATGTAAAGTGTGCAGGCAACCATCGGGATATGCCATGTACAACAAGCCAAACACGACTAAACTATATCTTGGACACTCAGGTGGAGACTTCTGTCCAGCAGTAGCAGCTCACAGGCAGGCTCTTGGACTGATCACTCAAGACCGGCTAAGCTGTGATGGCTGATTGAGTAGCCAAGTATCTGACTGAGGCCTGTTCTGTTCACAAACCCAGGATGTGCTGCTTCTGCTAGCTAACTCAGCCTGTCAAAGACTTCACGCGACAAGGTCTTAGCCGGTCCTTCTGCATTGTGACCCATACCTGGGACAGATATCCTCTGCCCTTCAAGTCAAGCACGGGGAACAGGTATTGGATGCCGGCCAAGCTGCTTCTGTTGTCCCAAGCCAGCATGAAGTCCAGAAAGGCCCCGAAGTCCATCTGGTCAGGGTAGCCCTTGGCCCTGCACGTCTTGTGGGAGACCAAGTGTTCCTCATACACTCGATCAAGGAAAATGGGTGAAAAAGACCCCACAGTGTTCCTGCAGCAGCGGGACATGCTGTTTTTGAACAGCATACACATGGTCTTCATGCTAGCAACTACAGAGATCCTGCAGAGGGTACACTTGCAGGGTCCTATAGCCCCAGTGTCGAGACAGGTCATGATTTCAAGCCATACTCCCTTGACTTGACAAAATCCAAATGCATGAGCTGGAAAGTGTTTTAATTATTATTATCGTTATTGACAAAATCCACTGACCAAACCTGAAACAAACATGTAATCAGAAATGCAATTACAATGCTAGCAGCCTGGTTGACTTGTGTGCCTTCTATTGACGTCCACGAGCAGAGAGCAATTGTGCATCATTCAATCATTGGCCCTTGTGATTGCTGAGGCTGTTGCAGTTCACCGGCTGAACCTTGCACCCACAGCGTGGCACAATGGATCAGGCCATGTGAGAGCTCACCTTCAGCGCGCAAGTCATGCTCATTGAGATGGAGCTTTTATTCCCGTGCTTGGGATGGGAGGTGTTGTACAGCTACAAAATGCAAGCATCACTGACTTGACCCCAAGCATCACTGACCTGACCGCAAGCACACAGGCATTTTCAAGCTGGTCACGAAGGCAGTTGACTCACGCGCAGAACTCGTGCTTGCTGAGATGGCCGTTCATGTCTTGGTCCAGGTGGAAGAAGATGTTGCGCAGCCGCTCAGCGTTGCCCTTGCTGAACCAGCCCTCCTGGGGCTGTTCCGGATCAGCCTCCACCCTGAGCTCCATCAGCTCATACCACATACTGCTCATCACGATGTCCCTGATCTTCACCCTGCATCCCATCAAACCAAAGTGAGGAGCTGCTGCTTGTGATCGACAATCATGGTGGCACTTCGTGTTGCATGAATCAGCACTCCTGGGTTCTGATTCCATGCATTAGCAGCTCGTATACCCTGTAGAGAAGCCCTGCAGCAGATGGCAAGAACCCATCAACAACAGGCTCGGCCTAAAGAAGCTGCTATGCAGGCACTTGGTGCAGTCCCTCTCAGCGAGCCTGCAGAATCTGGTACGATGTGATGTAGGCTGCAGGGCATGAGAATGTTGGGGTGGGGTGAGGTTGGGGTGAAGTGAGGTGGGGTGGGGGTGTTGTGTGATATACAGCAATGCAGCTCAGTGGGACCAAAACAATGTTGCCTGATGCGTCAACAGCATGAATGACCTTGTAGCGTTCTGCCTGCGAGAACTAACTTGCCAAGAGTATCATCGGCAGAGCTTTGCTGCAAGCTGAGAGGCATCAAGCTTCTTTCAACAAGTCCTCTGGGACAAGTGACATTGTGGGGACTCACTTGCCCTTCTTGCCTAGGAAGAAGAGGAACTTGCGAGCAGCTATCTGGGCATAGGTGTCGACTGCCATGCTTCTGTCTATGCCTTGCAGCCCTGGCAGCTCTGGAACCAGAGCAGCAATGTAGGCCTGCAGCTCTGTGTCAGTCACAGCACCATCTCCATCGGTGTCAAAGCAGCCCATGTGAATCATCTGTACGCGCATGTGAATCATCTGTACATGCATGTGAATCATCTGTATATGCATGTGAATCATCTGTACATGCATGTGAATCATCTGTGCATGCATGTGAATCATCTGTGCATGCACATGAATCATCTGTGCATGCATGTGAATCATCTGTGCATGCATGTGAATCATCTGTGCATGCATGTGAGTCATCTGTGCATGCATGTGAATCATCTGTGCATGCATGTGAATCATCTGTACATGCATGTGAATCATCTGTACATGCATGTGAATCATCTGTTCATGCACCAGCTCTAAGCACATGCACAAGAGCAGGTATGGTCTGCCATGCAATAAACACAAATTGCTCAGTGTATGTGGTTTCCCCAGACAGTCCGTTGACTCCCCTCATGAGTCCCAAAGACAGAATATACTGATTGAATGATTGATTGGTTGAGTGGGAAAGCCAGAAAGCTAGCATGATTTGAGACGTGCGCAGCATCATTTGTCTTGTGAACTGAGCCCATATGAGCGGCCGTGACAAGATAGGATATGTGTACAATGTGCACACATGTTTTGCAGGCAATTGGATGCCCATACAAGTAGGCATCACATGTGTGCATAAACAAGCAGCAACATGTAGGCCACGTGACCATGACTGCAGACGTTTGGACATTTAGAAGCATGTTGGGTCGCCATGCAACACGACTTGCACAGGCCTCATGGGAATCTTAGGGTGCTTGTGGAACCCCCGGGGCATGGGCAAACATAGTATGGCCATCAAATATGCAGCACGCTGTGCAGAATCGCAAGACACTGGCAGCATCTGAGCGAGCGAGTGTGTAATGGACACCATACTGCAGCGTACAAGCAAGCTCATGCATTGCGCATGACAAGTGTTTGCATTCACTGGTAGTCAAGCTTTCAGCTGCTTGAATGGAACCTGCTCTGGAACCTGTCAGGGTCTAGAAATGACCTGAGCAAAGCGCATACCGTCTGTAGCATGGCATTCTTCCTGACAATGTAATGATGGAAGCAGGGAATGGAGATGGTGCCCTGCAAGTCTTTGCTCATCTGCAGGAAGACTGAGGCTGTGAAGTATGGACGCACTGCTGGCAATTTCAGGGCATCTGTGCACTCAGTCGCTGCCTGCAAATGCATGAAACGTACATAGCGCACAACAAAAACAAGTTTACAAACTGTAACATCACTGTCAGCATTTTGAAGGCATCTGTGGGCTCAATCCCCGGCTGCAGAGGCATTACACACTTCATACATACTTAATCTCGACTGTCCCAAATGAAGCTGTGCTGAACTTCAGCTGTGCTGCTATGTGATGGCTCAGACAGGACAATTGCCTTGAGGAGGCTGCTTTCACCAAAAGGAGATGATGCCTTGCACAAGGTCTCAGAAGAACGACAAAAATTGAGCTCCATACATGTACGGTGTTTTACATGTACTCAGAACTTATTCTGCCCTGGGGCAGTCAACCTAGATCTGGCAAATTATTGATGAATGTAGCATGATGTCACGGGTATTAACATGCAGAGCCCAGTGACAGATTACCTGACAAAAGTCATCATAGTGCAATCTGCTATCATCGGGGCTGTTTGCGGCTTTGGTGGCATGCCGCAGAAGGCAGAACCAGACATCATCTAGCTGAAGCTGCCCTAATATGTTGTGACTGCATATCTGCACGTATGCACTTAGAATTAGCTAGGTCACCAGCACAGACGATGCAACTTGCCCAAAGTGAACATGCCAAATTGCAGTGAACACGGCCGATTGCAGCGAAGGCCATGAGGTGTGAGCAAATGTTCCCTATGCTTGGAGCTGCGGAACAACCAGTGAGGTTGCAGCACAGCGGCTGACTGCAGCACATTGGCTGATTGCAGCAGACCAGCAAAAAATCATTCTTGGAGCCTGACAGCTCACCGAAAGATGTTGTAAGCGTGCAAGTTGTGTCAACTTGGCCTTGATGGAGCCCTTCTGAGGTCTCTGCAGCGATCTGCCGGTAAATTTGTTGCAAGCAGAACGTGCTCATTACGGGCTTGCGACATCCGCTAACACTTACAGAGAAGTGGAACACTGGAATTTGCTCGTAAGATGTGCTTGGCTGAGCATCCTCAGACAGGATTTCATTCAGTTTGTTGACCACATCTTCCTCTATAGGCAACAGCAGGCAGGCTTGCATACAACACACATCACAACGTGACATCGTCGGTGCATGACCATATTCCACAAATCGTCACCTTGCTGTGCAGGTGTTCTTGCATCGGATATTGTATGCGCATATCTCCTCAGCTGATCAACACAACTTACAGGTTTTTTCGACATTGCTGGACTGACGCCGGTTGCGACCTCAAAACCTGGGCATAAAGCCTGTGGTTTGCCACCAGCTCAGTGACTGGACACTGATGCTGCGCGTTCTGAGCCTTAAGTTGGAGTCGACTTCTATGTGCCATATGTATGTGTGTGTGCGGAATCTGAATGCCCGCGGTTTCACAACGCAAGTCGCAAACGATGTGCAGATCGCATTTACCAACGCATGAGCTGCTTTGCCATTCGGGAGCAACAGCTGCATTATCTGCTGCATTATTGTGTGCAGGCGACTGTATAGCCGTCAGCAATCCTGTGCTTCTGCGTCATGGCAAGTGACAAAAACGCTACTCAAGTCGCGGATCGGCTTTTGGCAGAAGATTGGAGTGCTTCAGCTTACGTCAGGGAGTTACAGAATGAACAAGCAGCTGCGCAAAACATACTATTCATACTGCAAGATCAAGAGCTCAGAAAGCTTGAGCCTTTGATCAAAGTGCGTCTGCTCCTGGCGCCTTTGTTCTTGCGCAAGCAGGAGCGTGACAGGCTCAAAGATTCATTGCAAGTCCTTGCAGACAAACTGTGTTTGGATGACGACGATTGGGTCAAAGTGACTGCCTATGCAGTAGGCAGATATGAAGGCCACCTGGACCTTGCTGCTGTGTCCAAAGCAAGCAGAGCAGTGAGTGCTTTGCTATCTGGAGCTAGTTGCAACTGTATGCTTGACAGAGTTGATAGTAAGACAGACACGCCAGCATGTGTTTTCACAGTATGCCAGACATCAAACAAGATGCAAGTTGTCTGCTAGTAGGTGGAGGCAACCTTGTCAAAGCTACAAAGTGGCTTGTCATCAGCACCTCCCACGTCTTACAGGCCACTTGAGGTATGCTACAGTTCTTGGCACAAGCTAGTATTTACCTTGTTTGATGCAGTAGACTGCCGACATGTGCAATCGCCACCCCTGGCAATGGCATTGCATGCTGTGCATCAGCTTGTGAGCTTGATTGTACCACATACACAAGCTTTGATGCATGCTGCTTACAATCAACAGCGAGTTCATGTTTCAAGACCTCTGCAGGAGCTGTACTTGAGCAAGCAAAATGTCAGAATAGCTGGTGGTGCAGAAGCTGCCACAGCGCATGATCACTTTTCAGTCAGGTGAGTAGCCAGGCTTTGCATGGCTGGATAGATTTTCTTCAATGTCAGCACATCAATCCCGCGTCTATGGCTATTAAGACAAGTTTGTTTCAAGGGCTGGGTGTTCTTCACTGCTCAAACAACAAACTTCTACCGAGTCAAGCAGGCAGCTAGTGCCCAATGCATTGCACACACTCCTGCTTATAACCTTTGCAGATGCTGTGTCAGACCCATGTTTGTCTGCACTTGGTTATACAAAATCATGGCAGCCTTTCTCTATTATGCTGAGCCCCATAGGGTGCTGATACACTTCATCTGCTGTGAGCCGGACTGCCAAAACCTAAATGCTGCTGTTTCACTCGAGTACATTTGACACAGGGCAGGAGCAGAGGCGACAGCCAGGAATCTGACACTGCCTAGTCAGCCGGTCCAGCGCAGCCCCTCTCCAGCCCCTGTCATCACCCCTGCCACAGCACCCACCGGCTCAGCTCCCAAGGATGCTACTGAGCGGCGCTCCATTCCCTCAGGCACCAGCTTCATCCCGGGTGAGCTGTCTTTCCTCAGCCTTCCTGCACAGTACGTAGCGCAATTGAATCCCATGTGCAGCTTTAGCACATGTCTGGGCCCAGCGTTGAACCTCATTGGTTCCCAAACCGTAAAGATGAAAAATGCAAAAGCCTCTACATCCCCAACCCCTACAGTCTATCAAACAACCCTGACAAAGTTAAAATTTTTGAAACATTTGAAGGTGGGCAAAGACCCTAATGCTGATAATCAATGAGAATTAATGCTGGGCCATGTCTGGTTGTAAACATATCCTGGGTTGTGCAGTCAGGCAGCAGCTCCCTCAGGCTGCAGCATGCTGTCTGACTGCTCCTTGCTGATCACATTTCTGTCTGGCCCAGTCAAAATATTGTGCCTGTGGCACACCCCTTTGCCAACCTTGGTTGTCCCTGTTAGCCAGGGGTCTATTCATACTAGCAGACTTTTCTGTTTGCAATGCTGGACGATGTCTGTAGCAGCCGGCCTGACCATGCAATCTTGAGATGGCGCTTCATCTGCTTTGCTAGGCCTTCAGGGCGCTTTGCATCATGTGGGGCAAACCATGAAAACCTATGCTACAACAGAACCGTTGAGCTGCAGAACCCTGCTTGGTCATTGTGTTCTGTGGACGTAGACCCAATTGTGTTGCTGCGCTGCAGGCAGGCCAGGTGCAAAGGCAGGCTCCAGTGGCCGAGGGGCTTCCTCAGGTGCCAACCTGTTCATGTCTGTCCGGCCTCCAAGTCGCCCGGTAAGCTCCTTGCCTGCATTTGCTATGCTGTGCATGCATCAGTATATCTGCCATGCAGAGGACCCTGGGCAGGCTGGTATAATACTTGGCTTCTCATTAAATTGACGCCGAAAGGTGTAGTCTTTTGTTTTTTCTCTTCTCATGCAGCAGTCATGAACTTTGGCAGCCTACTCTGGCGCGCTTCTGTGGCAGGACACACGGGATGCATGTACTTAAGCAGGCTCATTCACATGGAGCGTGCCTAATCCCTAAGCTGGCTTGTATCTGAGATGTGCCTGGGTGCAAAGTATGACTGAATGGGACCAGCAGGTCTGCCATTGAGGGTGCAGACCCACAAAGATCAAGCATGCTGTTGAATGATGTGCACACATTGCCCAGCTGCTACACTGTATCATGCCTTGCTGTGACTCAGCCTTGTCAAGCTTTGAATGCCATCAACTCAGGTTGTTTGCTGGGTCGCATACTGCCAAAGCTGGGCCTCAAACAGAAAGTCACTCAGGCCTTTCCGTCCTTGACCCCAGGGAAAGACATATTTTGAAAGAGTAATTAAACGGACAGATGAGCAACAGAAAAAAAAGTGGTTCATCGAAACCCAATTTCAAAATGCTTGTCTCACGGTTTTGCTGATTTTTGTCCAGCTTCTAGACAAAACCAAAAAGAAGTTATTGAATATGTGCTGCAGCCATCAATGGGAGGCAGAGCAGCAGTCAGGAAGGCGCCAGCAGGCAAGTCAGCCAAGATGCTTGACAGCACAGAGGCGTTGAACCTGAGAGCAAAGGCAGCCTTTGATCACAGCCAACGGCAGGATCAGAGGAAGCCTGCTGCTAAAAGGTGTGTCTTACAACCAGGTTACTGTGTGTGTGTGTGTGTGTGCGTGTGTGCGTTAAAACCTTTCCAGGCCTTGCAGGCTGCAAAATTGTTATACCACAGTGGAGAATAGCTGTATCACTTGCAAAATAGTCACACTGCATTGCAACATAGCTGCACCATATGCAATGTAGCCCTACCACATTGCAAAATTGCCATACCAAATTGCAATATGCTTGCATGAACTGTAGTGCCCAGGTTAGCATGTGCCAACAAAATCACAATACCAACAAATTAGGCTGCAACAAACTCAGCATGTACACAGGCTGAACACCACTGCCACTGCATGGATTCCAAGCTGACGTACACCCAGCATGTGATTGCACGGTCTGTGGTCACGACGCTGACCTGTACATGCATAAAGTCAATCAGGTTTTGCATGGCCATGCTCTTGCCAAGTAGCGTTTACATGCTTAGGGTTTACATGCTTAGGGTTAAAAAACCCATAGTTACCAATTCCTACTGCTTGCTGATGTGCAGGCCAGCACCATCAGAGCCTGTGTCAACCTCAGCTGCCCCATCAAGCCCTCCCAGGGATCCAAATTCACAGGCCATTTGGTCCCCAGACACACCAGAATATACTCCACAGTACACCTGCCAGTACAGCGAAGAAGAAGCTGGACAGGAAGTAGGTGACATGCAGCTTGACTCTGGTGAGGAAGGAGAAGATAGGGATGCAGCATCAGCTCCAGCACCAAGTAATTTGCAAAGCAGACCAGCCAGTGGATCCGCTGCGCATGTGCAAGCTGCGTACAGGAGTGGTAGTGTTGCACCGTTTGCGCTGCATAGGACAAGCAAGTGAAGCAGCATGAAAGCAGAGTGGATTGTCAGATACTGATGACACAGCTGGCTGGCGTAGCTCGAAAACAAGGTAGTTTTGTGTCAACATCTTCAACGCCTTTAAATTTTCACACATATATGTGGACATGTCAGTCTTGGTTCCAAGCCTTCTGAGTCAGATGGTTGCCAGGCGATTGCACATTGTAACACCTGATGCAAATGGCCATAAATAGACAAGAGTTTGTCTACAGCACATGCAGTATTCAGTGACATGTAACATACAAGCTGGCATCTACTCTGGCACTACATCTTGAAGCCGGACATTTGGGGCCACAGGCATGATGGCTTTGTAACTGCTGCCCGACCATTCACAGGCATGCAGATGACAACAATACACAAGCATGTCCATTGAGTTTCATTACATCTGCAGGCGTTTGATATGCGTACAACCAGCTGCTTTCTGAAACCTATAAAAACTCAAATATTTCTATCATCATGACCAACTCTACTGGTCCTGTTCTTCAGGACATCACCTGTTTGAATGATAGTTGCCCTTCAGCAGTGTCAGCGCTCCTAGCAATCAGCCATTTTGCACGGAACAGATGGCAAGACTCATACCTAAACCTGAACATAGAAGTGCTGACAGCTGAACAGAACATGGATTGAGTGCTACAGACAATATCAAGTGAAACATCAGCTACAAACACAATGACAGACATTGCAGTTATTGCTATTGTATCTACAATCAATGAAATAGTGAAAGAAATAGATAGAACACTTCAAGCAGGCAGCTACACAGAGCTCAAGCTGAGGTACATGCTTGAGCTCTGTTGCTTGGTACATGATGATTGTCATGGACATGACAGCTTCATCCACACACGTTGACCACAACACACCAGGAGACAGCACCACACACAGAGGGGGAAGATAACACCAATAGTACTATTGTGATTGCAGAGCCTGTTTCCTAGCACCCCAGAGCTCATACCATGCTAGCCTAGGGTTGTGATGGTGCTCTACGTGACAGTCAAAGTGGTAGCATGTCACAAAGCTAGCTAAACGAGTTGTGGCCCAAGTGGGGTTTGATTTCTCCCAACTCATGACCTGCTGGGGGTTATGCTTTGGCGGTCTGTGAGGTACATATGTGCCAAAGTAGAACAGCTGTGCAGCGCTCAACAGCCCAGCGCACAGCAAGAAGACCACCATGTTCTTGTAAGGCGCACCAGAGATCTGAACAGCCCCCACCATCAGATTGAGAATCACCATCTGCTTGATTGTCAGATACTTCTTGATGAATTTGCCAGCCCAGGGCAGTAAACCAGGGTTACCAGAATGGAAATCTGGGTCCTTTTCCTGGATGCCTGTGTGAAGGTGGTGCTCATGATGCGCCACCTTCATGGAGTCATAGTCCAATCCAGCATATAAAGTACCAGCTAATCGCCCCATGAACTGATTCAGCTTGGGATTGGATGGTGCTATTGCGCCATGCATTGCATCATG
>JAABUO010007318.1_pt1 | contig 12602 bp, 10 predicted proteins | sample 5559291 | NCBI WGS metagenome assembly JAABUO01 (sample SAMN10711878, study PRJNA513372) | rock metagenome | isolation source: Antarctica rocks | place: Antarctica: Victoria Land, Finger Mt sud
TTTGAGCTCAAGACCGCCGTGGGCTTGTGCTGGTTTGCCGAGCAGCAGGTGGATTACGCAGTCTTGGAAGTCGGGCTAGGGGGGCGTCTGGATGCCACCAATGTCGTGCCCCGGCCCCTCGTCACGGCGATTACCAGTATCGGCTTCGACCATATGGAGCTTTTGGGTTACACCCTGCCCGAAATTGCGCGGGAAAAAGCAGGCATTATCAAGCCCTGCGTGCCGTGCGTCACGGGCGTCCCTTTGGGCACGGAAGCCCACGATGTTATCGCGCAGGTGTGCCGGGACAACCGTGTTTCCCTGCTGCCGCCCGCCCGCGTGCAAGCGCATGCCGACGGGACAGTTTCATTCACCACGCCGCGCCGCACGGTCAGCCACGCGCGCCTGCGGCTGCGGGGAGCCTTTCAGCAGGCCAACGCCGCTGTCGCCCTGGGCGCGTTGGATGCAATCGAGCAGGCCGAGGGCCTGCTCGTATCAGACGATGCCGTGCGCGTGGGCCTGTCTTGCGCTTATCTGCCAGGGCGTTTGGAAACCATCAGCGACCGCCCCGCCATTGTCGTGGACGGCGCGCACAACGAAATGGCCTCGGAAGCCCTCGCCGACGCCCTGCGCGCGGAGTTTGGCGCAGACAGCCGCCGCGTCATATTGGTCATAGGATTAAAGCGCAATCACGACCCGCGCTCGTTTCTCGCGTCTCTCGCCAGCCTGCGCCCTGCCCTGCTGCTCGCCACGGAGCCCAGCTTTCAGCCCCGTCCCGCCAGTGAAGTCGCCGAAGCCGCCCGCGCGTGCGGCATCGGCCCCGTGCGCATCGTCCCCACTGCTGCCGACGCCGCGCGCGCCGCCCTGGCGTTTGCGCAGCCCGATGACTTGATCTGCGTCACCGGGTCTTTCTACACCGTGGGGGACATTCCTCCGGCCCTTTGGGCCACGCTTCTCGCCGAAAGGGTTTCTTAACTATGGATCAGATACAGGGGCATGCCGCCCTGCTCGTTTCCGCCATTTCCCTTGTTGTTGTCTTGAGCCTGTTGTTTGTCGGCCTGCGGGCAGAGAAAAAGCGCCCGCAAGACCCGTCCGACGACCATTAAACGCCGCGCGCCTTCCCAAGGCGCTGCCGGGGGCTGCTTGCTCCCGGCAGGCAGCAGGGCATGCCCTTCCAGGCACAAGAGTGAGGCATGAGAGGCTTTCGCCCGCCTGTGCGGGCAGGGCTTTTCTGCTGCCCGCCGCTGTCTGCCCTTGTCGCCCCTTTTGCTTTCCTTTCAAGCAGGACTTCAACCCCCCTTTCGCGAACAGCACCCCCATGCACAGCATCAGCGCGCACGGCCTGACCAAGACCTACCAAGGCGGCAAAAAGACCGGGGACATTGTGGCCGTAGACCATATCGACCTGCATGTCGCGCCGGGTGAATTCTATGGCTTTTTAGGCCCGAATGGCGCAGGCAAGAGCACCACGATCAAGATGCTGACAGGGCTGCTGCGTCCCACGTCCGGGCAGGTGGTGATTGCCGGGCACGACCTGGCAGGCGACCCGCTCGCGGTCAAGCACGTGCTGGGTGTGCTGCCCGAAGACCTCAACCTTTACGAGCGTCTGACCGCGCCGGAGTTTCTGCTGTTCGCCGCGCAGATGTATGGCCTGGCTGGGGGCGACGCGCGCCGCCGGGTCACCTCTCTGCTGGATGTCATGGAGCTTGCCGATACGGGGGACAAGCTTATCGTGGATTTTAGCATGGGCATGAAAAAGAAGGTCGCGCTGGCGGGGGCGATGATCCACACCCCGCGCGTGCTGTTCCTGGATGAGCCGTTCAACGGCATCGATGCCCTGTCGTCCCGCAAGATCCGGGACGTGCTTCAAGGCATGACAGAGCAGGGCACGACTGTCTTTTTCTCGTCGCACGTTTTGGAAGTGGTCGAAAAGATATGCACGCGGGTAGCGATTATCGCCCGCGGACGCATTGTCGGCGAGGGCACCATGGACGACCTGCGGGCAGGCACCGAGGGTCAAAGCCTCGAAGACATCTTTGTGCATCTGGTGACCGGGCAGGGCGACGCCGACCCATTTCCCAATGCCCCTCTGGGCCAGGGCATGCCCGCGCCATCTGTTCCTTTCGTTTCCCCTTTGGATCGCCCATGACTGCCGTCAACCCTCTACGCCTGCTGCTTTGGCTGAAGTGGACTTTGACCTGGCGCGGGTATCGCCAGAACCGCATGAAAGTCCTGGGGACGATTGTCATGCTGGTGGTGTTTGTCCCCCTCAGCGGCGGCGCGGCGGCGGGCATCTGGTTTCTGGGCACGCGCTTTCCTGCCCTCGTCCCTGCCCTTGCGCGTGACGCGCTGACGCTTATCTACGCCCTTTGGGTCATCACGCCCCTTTTGGGCTTTCCGCTCAACGAGGCGTTTGACCTCACCCGCTTGTTTGTGTATCCCCTCACGTTCCGGCAGATATTCTTCGGCAGTGTTCTGGGCAGCGTGATTGACCTGCCTGTTCTGCTAGCCCTGCCCACGCTGATCGCCCTGCTTGTTTTGTTCTCCCATTCGCTGGGAGCATGGGTGATTAATATCGGTTTGCTGACGCTGTTCCTGGTGCACACGTTGGCGCTGGGGCAGGCGATTACCCTGGCCCTGATCGGGTTTCTGCGCTCGCGGCGGTTCCGCGACATCACCATTATGCTGTTTCCCCTGCTCGGCATGGCGTACTATGTCGGGCAGCGCGTGTTCTTTGCCCAGTTGCGCACGTTCAGCTTGACGCACTGGCTGGATGCTCCCCTGTGGCGGGCAGCAGGCCAAGTGCCGCCGGGGTGGACCGCAGGGGGTTTAACGGCGGCGGCGCGCGGCGACTGGGGGCATGCCCTGCTGCTTTTGGGCCTGCTGGGTTTGGCGACCCTGGCGACCTTGGCCCTGGCGGGTTATCTTCTGCAATCGCTGTACCTGGGGGATACAGGGCCGAGTGTTCCTCAGCGCGCGCCTCTTAGCTCTGCGTCCCTGCCCGCTGCCAGTCCCTCTCGTGACCGCGTGTTTCCCCTGGCGCGCTTGCTGCCACCCGCCGCCCTGGCTATGATGGGCAAAGAGTGGGTCTATTTGCAGCGTGAGCCGCAGTACAAGGCGATGGCGGTCAATGTTTTGTACACGCTGGCGGCTGTCGGCCTGCCGTTTCTGCTGCCGCTGAGCGGACGGGCCGACACGGGCGGGTGCTTGGGCTTTCTGGGCGACTGGCTCTTGTTTAGCGTGGCGGGGACACTCTTGCTGGCCCTTCTCCCCCTGCTGTTCAACATCTTCGGCGGGGAAGGGGCAGCGGTGACTGTGTTGTTTTCATTTCCCACGCGCCGCCGCGACCTCCTGCTTGGCAAGAACGGGGCGCATGGAGCAGTCCTGCTTCTTGTCTGCACGGCTGGGCTGCTGGCCGCCGCCACGCTGACCCACCAGTGGCGCGCGCTGCCTGCCGCATTTGCCCTGGTCGTCCTGGCAGCCCCGGTTTTGCTGGCGGTGGGGAACCTGGTGTCTATTCGCCTGCCGCACCGCATCCTGGTGCGCGGTCAGCGCTGGTCGCATGGCGGCCTGGCATCGGCGAGCGGCGGCGTGGGAGAAGGCTGCGGCTATGCCTTTCTTTATCTCGCGGCGTACCTGGGGGCGTTCGTGGCGATTCTGCCTGCGGCCCTAGCGGTGCTCCTGCCAGGACGGTTTGGCATCGCACCCATGTGGTACGCCCTGTCCCTGCCGCTGGCCCTGGGGTATGCGCTTGTGCTGTATGCCGTGCTGCTGGGGCAGGCGGAAACCTGGCTGCTGGCGCGTGAGCCGGAGATTGCCGGACGTATTGTGCCGGAGCTGTAAAAAGGCAAGCGGCCCTGTTTCTAAAGGCAAGCAGCCCTGTTTCTAAAGGCAAGCAGCCCTGTTTCTAGCGGGTTCCCACCGACTGCCAGGCGCGTACCGACGACGGACGAATTTGTTCCGTCGTCAGTACAGGCGCGCAGTGCGAGTGGTAGGCCGTGGCAAGCCCAAAGAAACGTCGGGGGAACGCACTGCCGAAGCCGTTTCAAAGATGCGAAAAACGGGTCACTGGCCCGAGGGGACTTTCTTGAAACCTGCCTGGGGCTTGTACGCAAACGTGGATGCGGGCAAAGACGGGTTCGCTTGAAGCGCGCTGACAGTCTCGGTATGGGTCAGGTCTTTGGCATGACCATGGGCGTCCGGTGGGGGCGTTTCCTGGACAATCACCTGACGCAGCAGGTGGTCACTTTGCCCGATCACAAACGTAAATGTGCCCTGGGCGGTGTCGCTGCCGATAATGCGCGCCACCACGCTGTCGATGGGCACGCCATCCACCGGCCCCGCGATTGCGCCGCGCGCGACCGCCACCAGGCCCGGCGCACTCAGCAGCCCGGCCAGGCCACTGGGGTCGATAAAGAAGCGCGGCAAAAGCCCCAGGTTCCCAATTTCCCCGGAAATGAGATGCGCCCCCGCGCCTGCGGGCAGGGCATCCTGGCGGTACGATTTGTGCGCGGTGTCGATACGGGTAAACGTCACGCCGTCGCTCAACAGTTGACCCAACGTCTTGTTCCCCTGGATCAGCGTGACACTGGCGCTGGCCGGCGCGGAAAAGGCGATATTGCTGCGTCCCCGTGAGCGCGGCAAGACGGACTTGCCGGATTGATCCTGCGCGTCAATGGTGACTGCAAACGAATGCAGACCCTTTTGCGCGGCGGCCATTTGCAGAAACAAGTGGCGGGCAACGGGGTCGATAATGGGCGGAACAGGCGCGGCAGAAGCCGACAAAGCGGCAGGCGATGGGGCGGCGGCCTGCGCCCATGCGTTCAGGGGCGTCCATGCCAGCAGCAGGCACAGGGGCGGCAAAGCAAAGCGAATAAGCATCAAAAGCTCCTTGACAGCAGCGGCAAACACACCACAACAGCCCGCCGCACACGTGCGGCGGGCTGCGCTGTTACTTGTGGCCTGTCCGGGGAAAGCGTACCTGCCCCACATGGCCGCCCGCGCGCCCGCCCTGCCCGCGCGGGGCCGAGCCGACACCGCCGCCTGGCCCGCCCGTGCCCGCCGGCCCGGTCTTGCCTTTGGCCTGCGCGCGACGCTCGGCGCGGTTAAGAAAGGGAGCCTCTGCGGGGGCATCGCTCGCAGGCGGTTGTTCGGCGGTGACAGGCTCGTCTTCGGGATCGGGCAGGGCGGCGCTGGGGCTGCCGGACAGAGGGGCTTCATGGGCCATGGGATGCGTCTCCTCGGTGAATAGGGGTTACAAGGTCAGTATACCCGCCCGCGCCGACATGAGGCAATCGCGCAAAGTGACCTAGGCGGGCACCAGCACGGCGGGGGCCTGCGCGCGGGCACGCAAGCGCGGCAGGACATACTCCAGCAGGGCCTTCATATTCACGACGTCTTCGCGGTTATACGCCAGCAACAGCCGCAAGGCATCCTCGGACTGGTCGCCCCCGCGCTCAAAGACGCGCCACAAACGCACCGCATCCCATCCCGACAGGCCCTCGGTTTCCGGCACGCGCACAATGCCCAGGCTGTGCTCGATCCGCTTCAAGCCGCCGGTATGCCCCAGGCGTTTCAGAAGGGGACACAGGTCGATATGCAGGCGGTCGGCAAAGACGTGTTCCATGACGGGAAACCGCCGTGTTAGAAACGGCACATCGAAGCCCGTGCCGAAGAACGTCACGAATCCGTCGAAGTCCTGGGCATCGTAGGCAAAGCGGGCGAGGTCGCGCCCTTTCACATATATCTGCGTGTCCAGCCCGTCCCCCAGACCGATCAAGGTGATACACTGCGGGCTTTTGCCGCCGTCCGTCTCGATGTCTAAAAAGCCCAGGCGCGGGAATGCCGATGCCGCCCGCCAGTGCTCGCGCCGGGGCAGGCGTCGTGCGAACCAGTCCACACGATGCTCCGCCAGGGCAGCGAGGCTTTGCTCCACGGTTTCCGGCACGACCGTGCGCAGGCGCGGGGGCAGCTTCCACGAGGCAGGCGCGGCGGCAAACACATCCCACGAAGTCGCGCCCTGCTGCCACAAGGACTGCTCCGTAGCGCTCCCCACCCCGTCGGCATGGATAAAAGTCGCGGTCAGCATAAGTCTTGAGTATGGCACTGCGCCCGCGCCTTGTCAAGTTTGGGGACAAGTCCCTTCTCCGCCCTCGCGCGGCTCGGCCTGCCCCTCGCTTGAAAGGGCGGGATTCCCATGTCCCCACCCCCCGTCCCCCTGCAATACACCCCCCGTCCCGCTCCAATACAGGGAGAACAAAGGGAGAACAAGGGGAGAAGTAGTCTGCTTTCCCCTGCGTTGGGACGGCCCCGCAATCGCCTTTTGCCCTGCCAGGAGTATTCAGGGCGCGGGCTGGGTAAAAGAAAGCAACGGCGCGCGGCCCTGATGCATGCGTCATGGGAACCCTCAGGCGGTCAAGGCGGACGCTGCGGGCAGGCTGACTTCTCACATGACACCTCCCCTTGCAATGCTCTTTTGGCGGGCGGCGGCCCACTTCGGCCCAGGGCTGTGGGCTGCCATACTTGCCCTTGTGCTGGTGCCCTGGGTGCGCCTGCGCCGCCGCGCTTCCCGTCGGGACACGGTGAAAATACTGCTTGCCCTTGCGACCGCCCTGGCCGCCCTCGACTATTTCGCCTGGCGTGTCGGGGTGACCAACTGGCGTTTTTGGGCCATCGGCGCGCCGTTGCTGCTGGCCGAAACCTTCCATATCATGCAGACACTGGGGTTTCACTACACAGTGTGGCCCCGCGTGCGCCCTGTTGCCCCTGTGGATGACGACCCCACGCTGCGCCCTATTTATATCCTGGTTCCCACCGTGGACGAAGGAGATGCCGTGCTTGCGCCCACGCTCCGGGGGGCTTTGGATGCCCGCGCGCAGTATCTGGCCGCCTTTCCGCACGGCGAAGTGACTGTTGTGGTCTGCAACGATGCCCGCGCGGCAGGCCGCCCGCACTGGCAGGACGCCGAAGTTTTAGCCGAAAGCCTGGGTGTCCGGTGTGTCACGCGGACAGTGCCGGGCGGGGCCAAGGCTGGCAATATCGAGCACGCGCGCCATGCAGTCCAAGCGCCCGCCCATTCTTTGCTGGTGATCTTTGATGCCGACATGGTGGCGCATCCCGACTTTCTCCTCCGCATGATCCCCCCGTTTGCCGACCGGCGGGTAGGCTGGGTGCAGACCGGGCAATACTATCACAACCTGGACAACCCGGTCGCGCGCTGGGCCAACGACCAGCAATCCCTCTTTTTTGACGTGCTTTCGTCCGGCAAGGCCGCCCAAAACGCCTTGTTTATCTGCGGCACCAATGTTGCTGTCCGCATGGACGCCCTGGACGAGATTGGCGGCCTGCCCCAGGACAGCGTCACCGAGGACTTCGCGGCGAGCATTCTTTTGCATCCGCGCTGGCGGTGCGTGTACGTGGAAGGGGTGCTCGCGACCGGCCTGGGCCCCCTAGACTTGCCCGGCTATTTCACCCAGCAGAACCGATGGGCGGTAGGGACGCTCGGGGTCTTGCGCCGTCGCTGGCGCATGCTGCTGCTGCCGACATCAGGGCAAGGCTTGACCGGGCCGCAGCGGGTGCAGTACGGCCTCTCGTGCACGCACTACCTGAGCGGACTATGCAGCCTTGTCTATCTGATTGCGCCGCTATTGTATGTGCTGGCCGGTGTGTCGGCCTTGCGCGCGATCAGCCTTGGCGCGTTGGCAGCCCATTTCCTGCCTTACTTTGCGCTGTCGCAGATGGCGTTCCGCCACGCCGCCGGGGGGCGGACACACTGGCGCGGCAGCGTGCTGGGCTTCGGCAGCGCGGCGACTTTGGTGGGCAGCCTGCTGTCCGTGGTTGTGGGCCGTCGCTTGGCCTTCGCCATTACGCCCAAGCGCCGCAAGTCGCCCCACACGGGCCGGGCGCTGCTGCCGCATGTTTGCGCCGTGGCGGCCTGCTTGGCGGGCCTTGCCGCCGCCTGGACAACGCATGGCTTCAGCCCCTTATCGCTTGTTTGCGATGCGTGGCTGTGCTGGACATTAGCGCTGCTCGGGGCGATGTTCTGGCTGGGCGCGCTGGACTGGCGGGCGGGGCGCAAGACAGCTTTCGTGCCTCAGCAGGATATTTGCCCCCGCTTGTCCAATACCCCCACCAACTCGGACACAAGGAGATATGCACACATGGGTCTGACTGACCAGTATTACGGGGCCTCAACAGCAGGCTTGGGCAAAGTCATCCAAGACTTCGGCTTGTGCAACCTGCAAGGCGAATATCTGTATTCCGCCAAAGCGCGCACCAAGGGCGCACTGGTCGTGACGTTTTTCGGCCTGAATTCGGGCCCATCTGCGCGCGCCCTGCAAACCGTGCAGCAATGGGTCGGCGCGCTGCCGACCGGCAAATGGACCGCCGTGGCCCTGGGCGAAGGCGGGCGCGATGAACTCACGGCCTTTCAGTCGAACAACAGTCTGGACGGCCTGACCTTTCTGATTGACCATGAGCTGTACCAGACACGACGCTGGGGGGTCTCCCATCTGCCCATGACCTATGTGATTGCGGGCAAGACAGGCCGCGTCCTTGCCAAAGTCATCGGCGATGACGTATCTGCTTTGGACGCCGCGAAAGCCGCCCTGAGCAAAGAGCTGGATGCCCTGATTGCCGCTGAAGCCGCCGCCAAACAAGCCGAGACGGACAAGAAGACCACCGAAGCCGCCGCGAAAGTGGAAGCGGATGCCAAAGCCGCCGAAGCCGCGAAATCCGCTGAAGCCGCCGGCGTGGACAAGACCAGTGAGCCGCGTCCCGCCGCCGCCGCCAAAGCGTAACAGGCGCATGGGCAGCCGTTCTGCCCTCATCACGCCCCGGCGCGCCAGCCTTTTCCCTCTGCCAGCGCAGCCTTTTCCCTCTGCCAGCGCAGCCTTTTCCCTCTGCCAGCGCAGCCTTTTCCCTCTGCCCGTGCGGGGCGCGATGGGGGCGAGGAGTCCTCTGAGGAACCTGTTATGTCCATCAGCAAACCATTTCATGCCGCCGCATTCGCTCTGCTCGCGCTTTCCTGGTGTCCGCTCGCGGCCAGGGCGCAAACAGCGCAAAGCCCGCCTGCCGCCGTCTGGAAAGCCGCGCCGCAGGCCATGGATCAGCTCGGCGGTACGGCTGCCGTGGGGGCATGGCGCGTACAAAAGCCCTCCTGGGCGCGCAGCATCTCTCAGCTTACCCAGCAGGGGCGCAGCTCCACGACTGTGGTGCAGACCTGGGGCAGCAAGCCGCGCGCCGACGGCACGTTTCCCATGCTGATGCTGTCCGTGACCGACATGACAGCCGAGCAAAGGGGGGCCGAGCCGGACGGCGTCCTGGATGCTTTGGAGTCCAGCACCCTGCGCGGCAAGACGGGCCTGGTGATCGCCAGCCGTGAGCATTCGCTGCTGCATGGCCTGCCCGCCGCGCGCGAATACTGGAAATATACGGTCAAAGGCAGCGGCGAGCTGCATGGCTTCTTTTATGTCGTGGTGCAAAGCCAGAGCTTTGTGGGCGTCACCGGTATGGATGCCGCGCCAAGCCATGTTCTCACCTTGCCTACCCTGGAAGCCGCCGCGCTGACAGTGCAGTCTGCAAGCCCTGTCGCGCAGGCGGCCCCCCTTGCCCCTGTCTTTGCGCCCCTGCCGCCGCCCGCCCATCCCGCCGAATTTCTGGGCGGTGAAACCAGCGTACTGGGCTACAAAATCAGGCCGCCCCAGGGTTACACGCCGGTTTTATTGTCCGCTCCCGGCATGCAGATGACGAAATGGGTCGGTGCACCCCACGCCGACGGCAAAGCGCCCACCCTGATGGTCGCCAGCACGCCCGCCCCCGCGCCCGGAGCGGCAGGCGGGAAGGCTCCGGCCCAGGCCGCTCTTTTGGGCCTGCTCGACGGTGTGCAGCAGCATTACCAGAACGTGCAAACCAGCCCCGCCCGCGCGGGTGCAATCAACGGCATCCCTGCTGTCTATATTTACTGGACGGGGGTTTCTTCGGGTACGGGCGCGCGGACGCATGGCTTTGGCTACGGGGCGCAGGACGGCGGTACGGTGCTCCTCTTTATCGCTCTGGATAGTGAACCCACCCAATCCGCCACTTTGCCCGTGCTGGATGCGTCTGTGATGACATTTCACCGCTAGATTTACGTCTAGACATAACGAAAGCGCCCAACCCTGAATTTCGGGGTTGGGCGCTTTTCGTTTGGACGCTGCGCAGATGCCGGGATGCTGCTTCCGTGCTACGCTTGGAGGCGCTTGCTCCGGGCGCGCAGGCCCAGTGCGCCAAGCCCAAGCAGACCAATGCTCAGTGCTGCCGCCTGCGAGGGTTCCGGCGCAGCGGCGGGAGTGTAAAGGAATTTTGCTACGAGGTTGCCGGGGTATCTGCCCACATCTTCATTCGGATCACTGTAAGAGTATGGAGTAACGGTCACTGTTCCTTTTGAGCCAAGGTTGAATATCGTCGGGCTACTGTTTGTGTAGAAGTAGAGCGTATCGTCAGCGAGCATTGAAGAGTCAGAAGGAATGTCGTCGTTGATGTAGAAACTGCGGGATATGTTCTCAGTCACGCCGCCGAGTGTCATTGTCTGAGTGTGCGTCTGATTGGGGGTTTGCCCAAAATTATCATCTTGCTTGGCATCGAATACGACACTTTGAAGCGTAAAAACCTTCGCACTATTGGGAGTCAGCGTGACAGTCGCGGTATTTGGGTCTACCGTGAAGTCGCTGCCACCTAGCTTTGTAAAAGAAAAACCGTTGATGCTGAACGAAAAACTCTGAGCCTGCGCATGGGCGGATTGGGCAGAAATGCAGGCAAGGCCAAGAAGCGCGAGGCTTGTTTTAGCCCCGAAAGACAATGTTCGGCGGGAAATGTTCATGTGCGTGTCCTTTGCAGTAGACAGTAACCGATGTTAGTCTGCTCCGGTTCCGAACAAGCAACCTAAGCAACCTAGCTGAAGTATACAGGCTTCTTTTAATTATGTCAAGCAATACAAACAGGATCAATAAAGCTTAACCGTAATTTAACAAAGTGCGTAACAGCGAAAGAGTTACCGACAGCAGACGGCCCGCACAACCCTCAAAAATGGAATGTCCCCCGCATGCCTGCCGCCCGATGCAAGAAATCTGCCGACACTTCGCGCTTTACGCTGCGCCCTTTCGGCAGCAAAAAAAGAGCCGCCCACCGGGACATGTCCGGCGGGCGGCTCCCTCATCTTGCAGAGGGATCAGCGAAGGAGATCACGTTTGGTACGACGACGCACGGGGAACAATTGTTCCCGCGCCGCGCGAATAATCACGCGGCAGAGGGCTGCTTTCCGATAACCGTCGGCATTGCCCCGGCTTATCAAGCTTGTACCCGAGGCATTACACTCGCATGGCGAGCCTGTACCACTCGCATGGCGAGCCTGTACCACTCGCATGGCGAGCCTGTACCACTCGCATGGCGAGCCTGTACCACTCGCATGGCGAGCCTGTACCGACGACGGAACAAATCGTTCCGTCGTCGGTATGCCTTTGGAAAGGGTAAGAAACGCTGAAGCCCCCCTCGCACAAGCCTCTCAAATCAGGCCGCGCTCTTTGAGGCTGGCAAAGACGCCGTCGCCGATGACGATGTGGTCCAGCACGTCAATGCCGAGTATCTCGCCCGCGCTGACAAGCCGCTTGGTGACGGCCACATCTTCCGCACTCGGTGTCGGGTCGCCCGACGGGTGGTTGTGGGCCACGATAATGGACGCGGCGGATGCAATGACGGCGTCTTGAAAGACCTCGCGCGGGTGGACGATGCTGGAAGATAAATCGCCGACACTGATGGTTTTTATCGCAAGGACATGGTTCTTGGTGCTGAGAAGAATGGCTTTCAGCGTTTCTTTTTTGAGGTAGCGCAGGTCGGGCATCAGCAGGTTTGCGACATCGCGCGGGCCGCCGATGGTCGGGCGGGCGTCATCGGTGAACAAGGACAGGCGGCTGCCAAACTCGATAGCGGCCTTGATTTCCGCGGCTTTGGCCGGCCCGATGCCTTTGACAAGCGCCAATTCTTCCACACTGGCGCAAGCGACCCCCTTGATATTGCCGAAATGGGCCAGCAAATGCTCGCCCAGCGAAACGGCGCTGCGCTCATGGTTTCCCACCCGGATCAGCAGAGCGATCAGCTCTGCCGTGCTCAGGGCCTGCGCGCCATACGCCAGCAGGCGCTCACGCGGACGTTCGCCGCTGGGCAGGTCTTTGATGGTGGGGCTGTAGCGGGGACGCGGGACGAGCGCGGGCGCGTCAGGGTTGTCCCCCGCGTTTTCGCCGTTGGAAACGGGAGCGGGATCAGGACGGCGGCGGGCACGCGGGGGACGTTTGGCAGGCGGGGTCCGGGTCGTGACCACTTGCAGCGCGGGAGGCGGGGCCGTGTCCGGGGCAGGCGATGATGCGGGGTCAGGGTCTTGGTCGGGCATCCACAGGCGGGGAACGGCCTGACGCACGAGGGTGTCTTGCGGCGGCGGGGACGAGTCAGCCATGGCATATTCTCGCATAAAAAAGGGCCGCAAAGCAAGGGGTGTCCTGCTTTGCGGCGCGATAACGTACAGGAAGTCTTTGCCCGGCTTCGAGGGGCAGAGCAGACACCTCTGCGTAAAACAGGCCGGTTAGGAAATGGCC
>JAABUO010007320.1_pt1 | contig 12598 bp, 17 predicted proteins | sample 5559291 | NCBI WGS metagenome assembly JAABUO01 (sample SAMN10711878, study PRJNA513372) | rock metagenome | isolation source: Antarctica rocks | place: Antarctica: Victoria Land, Finger Mt sud
TGCCACACTCACACACACACACACACACACACACACACACACACACACACACACACACACACACACACACACACACAACAGTGTGACTGTTGCACATATACTCCCCATGTATGAATTCAGCTAATTGCATGTGAGCTTTGGGCATGTTCATCTTGCTCAGAAGACATCACCTTGAACTCTTGTAATAAAGCCAACGCTTTGCAGCGCATGTTTTGTCCTGTGCAGTCTCTATTTCCTTGTATGCCCACATGGATATAAGGGAATGGTGATGCCCTGGAGACTGCGCTAAACAAACCACACGCTGCAAAGTGTTGGCTGCGATGGATGGGCAGAGCAGCCAGAGGCATGCTTCTGATTGCCATCCTGGTGCGACATGCTGCTTGTGTCCCTTCACTATCAAAGAGACACTGTCCAGCCCAGGCCACCAGTTCTGATCTAAGACAGTCCCTCGGCTTCCAGGGTCCCCCCTGATGCGCAAACAGGGTCAAACAGGGTCAATCAGTCCAAGTGCACGTACTGATTGTGTGCTGAAACAGAGGTGCAAATGCAGGCCAGTGGTGGTGCTGGCAGATAGAGAGAAGGAGGAGATGGATGAAGAGTTGCGCCACTCTCTGAAGGGATACCAGATTGAGTGGCACACACGCAGCGGGGCGCCGCATTGCAGCAGCGACCTGGAGCGTGTCGCGGCTGGGCAAGCTAAGAACATCATCTTGCTTGACAACAATGTAGAGGTGAGCTTGAGCGGCGACATCTCAAGAAGGGAAGATGGGGAGCAATCAGCACCCCTGCATGAATGTATATTGGCTGGCCCTGCTGCAGGGCCTGCCTGCTGTCAACTTCCCTGTGTCAACCTTTTGCACGGCTTAATGACAGGTCAGCCCTTTCCTGTTGGATCAGCCCCTTGGGTTCCCCTGCTGTCCAGTCTGAATGCGACCGTAATTTACTGTCTGACAGCTTACACATGGATCTCTGGCTACTTGCAACTGTTGGTCAAGTATAAGAAACATTGCAGGAGGGCTGGATGCAGCACGCAGCAATGGCGCCTGCCTCCGTGGCTATACTCTTTGTACCTATGCATAGAGTGTGCTTTGACACATGCATGCTGTCATGCAGAGCCCTAGGCATCATCTGTGATGAGAAGGCGGGAGCAAGCAGCATTTACACTTGCCTGTCTGGCTATGCATGGCATCTGCTCAGGGTTGCAGCTTGATACTGACAACTGGAGTTACATGCAACAACTGTGCAGGACGTAGGGCAAAAGCAGGTTGCAGCTGTGCTGGGCATCCAGGCTGCTCGTGCCAACACAGCCCCTCGCCCTTTCCTCAAGCTCAAGCCTCAACATATTGCTGTCCAGGTCACATACAAGCCTGCACTCCCCCCTGTGATGTTCATGCATCCCCTCCATCGGCTTTGCGCAGCATCAACCCTGTTGGGCGTCGTCACACCCGCGTCAGCTGCTACTGCGGTTGCGGCTGTAACAAATGCTCAGTAACAGCTGCACATCACAGCTGTGCATGCATCTGCTTTGAGATGCTGCCGCATGTGCTGTCAAGGATGAAACCGCACAGGAGGTCAAGGCAGAGTGTGATCACCCTGCAGGTGCCAGCACAAGCACGAGACAAGGAGATTGTGAATGCAGCCAAGAACATCATGTTCAGCAGTGCTCAGAAGCTGCAGCTGACTGAGCTGAGTGGGCGGCGCGACATGAGCCTGCTGCTGGCTCAAAGTGCCGTGCAGGTCGGTGTCATGCACATCCAGCTGGAGCCAATCCATGCACTATGTGTACTGTCAGGCTGTGCATGACAATGGGTCATGCTGTCTGTGCAGCAACATCTAGGCAGATCCATATCAAACATACCCACCCACCCCTTCCCCCCTTCTCCCTCTTTGCCCGCCTCTTGTGGGGAGTCCTCAGAGATTGACTGCTTGTAGTAGGCACATTTGCTTTTGACTCTTGTCTGTTGAAGCCTGGCTGCATCATGAGAGTGCCTGGTTGCTGCACATTGGCAGCTGGTTACTTTGCATTGTCCCTTCATTGTCTCAAGGCATTCATCCCTGCTGTTCCCTCTGTGGGCTCTTGACACGCGCATCCTTTGCTGATTCCAGTGTTGGAGAAGACATAAACAGGGCACGGATCATCTCTCAAACATCTTGTCTATGTTCCTATAATCGCTTCCATGCGCTCTCACAATGAGGGTCTTCAACTGGCTATTCCATGTACCTGTTGCATGTGCATATACCTGCTGCAACAGCATACAACTGTTGCATATGCAAAGGCAGTGCAGCTGTGGCTCTTGACTGTTGGGTGGTGGCAATGCAGCCGGGCGTGGCTAGTGTCTACTGCTCCATTGTGCAGCAGACCAGCAAAAGCGTGGAGTTCTTCTTCAAGCACTTCAGCATGCTGGAGGGCAAGACCTACTCTGAAGCACGGTACGCCCTGCTTCTTTTGCAGCAGTAGCCAGGTCCTGTTGCAGCAGTAGAAGTCAGGTTCTTTTGCAGTAACAGCCAGGTTTTGTTGCAGCAGTAGTCAGGTCCTGTTGCAGTACTACCTGTTGTAGCAGTAGCCAGGTCCCATTACAGCAGTAGTAGTCAGGTTCTTTTGCAGTAACAGCCAGGTTTTGTTGCAGCAGTAGTCAGGTCCGTTTGCAGGGCCTTTTGCAGGGCCATTTGCAGCAGTAGCCCATTTTTTTGGTTTGTAGCAGTAGCCAGCTCCTTTTGCAGCAGCAGTCAGGTCCTGTTGGATCCCCTTGATGTTGTCCCCCTGGGCCAACATTCTGCAGTGCACTTTGTTGCATCATGGCTCAGTCATGGTCTTTGATGTCGTCAGTCCTCTGACAAAAACTATAAACAAAAGAATCTAAATCAAAGAATGCCTAAACTGGGCCTCATACAGGGAGCTACTCAGGACCCCAAGGGAAGAATGGTTGGATAGATCAATGAATGAACCAATCAACGAATGGATCAATGAACAAATCTTGTCAGTCTGCTGCACTTGGCTTATTCTGCTGTCACATCATTTTGGGCAAGCATGAAAGAGCAGAAAGTGTCATGGCATCCTGGGATGTGGGTTTGCATGGTGCCATTCTCCTGCAGTAGCCTGATCTTTGATCTTATATGATTGTGGGCAGGTGCTCTTCAGCGTGCGATGTTGTCCTCTGTCAACTGGGTCTGCACCTGCATATGTCTTTTGTAAACTTTGCCTTGCATGGCGTCGCATGGGCCTCAAGGACAGTCAAACACTACAACGCTGCTGCGCGAGCCATTGATGCTTTTGCCATATGGCAAATGGGCAAGCCTAGCACAGCACACCGGTGCGTGTGTCATGTGATCTTTTGCGCCGTCGTCCAGAATGAGGGGGGCCCCCACAGGGGGTCACATCGCCACAATGCTGACCAAGGACTTCTTCACTGCAGGCGCATGTTTGAGACGGCCGTGGCTGTGGGTGTCTATCACAAGAGTGACAACTCCATCAACATCAACCCAGACGAGAAGACAGTCTTCCAGCCCGGTGACCAGATTGTGGTTTTGTCCAATACAGGTAACTCACTCTTTTTACAAAAACAAAAAGTGCAATCAGGAAAAAAAGGTGTCATGTTGCAATTCTGTAGAACCTTGCATAGTTGATGATTGTAGCAGCATGGTTATGTTGCTACTACACCCATTGGCTGTTTGGTGTCATCAGGCAGGGATTCAAAGCACGCAATGTCTACACTTGTTGATGGTGATAGAACATGCTTGATGTACTAGACAGTGTGACCAAAAACAGTTTGCGTGGGCTGGCTGTGAGGAGCATTCTATGACTGTCACATTGCTACTTGACATTAACGGAGCCACAGTGGGCGCAATCACCCAGTGGGGAGACAGTCATAAACTGCTTGTCACAGCCAACCTCTACAAAACACATACAACTCGGCAAACCCAGGAGTTGAGGGCAACACTTTTGCCAGCTAGTCAGACTTGCTGATTGCAAGCTGAGAGATGAAAAGGAAAAAGGTTATCATCAAGAGCGTCATTTGGAGCTTCGTTTGGTTTCTGGTGGGCATGGCAGACCCTTCTGCCCTTGCATGTGGCAGAACATCTCCTCTGCTGCTTTGATACACAGCAGCAAAATAAACCATCCCTGACGCTTTCCAAGCTTGCAGGCACCTTTCATGCAACGATGCCTACCCGGCAGTTATGCAAAAACACCGCAAAAAGCAATACTCGTAATGAAATACACACTTAACATGTACAAATATTGAATAAACAACAGTGAATACATAAGACCTGATCAAGGTTCTGCTGAAACTGTCCACACATACAGCAACAACATGCCGCAGCAGCAAAGCACCAATCATCTAGATTGTGCTGACACTGTTGACACGCTTGCAGGCAAGTTCTTCCCTGTGGAACAAGCCCCTGAGGATCCTGCTGAGGCCTTTGAGAAGGGCAACGTGGACAGGGCGCCCTCCAAGAGCCCCATTGAGAACATCCCCTTGGATCAGACCAGTGACCCCATCCGTAGCAAGCCCAAGAATCTGGTCCTCATTCTCAGGGAGGACGACGTCGGCGACTTGGCCAACAGCCTGCAAATGTTTGCGCCCAAGGGGAGCACTGTGACAGTCATCAGCAAGGAGAAACCTGAGGTAACAGAGCTGCTGATGATGCACACAGACTGTTTTTTGTGTGCTTTGACGCTGTTTTGTTTGCCTGCAATGTGGTTGACTTTGCAATCTGTGCCAACGGGAAGCTTGCTAAACTGTCAATCATCAGCAAGGCGAAGCTGTGGTAGAGCTGCTGCTGATGCATATAGTCTGTAGGTTTCCCTGACACAGTCTGTTGTTCCCCCACAGAGAAGCCCCACAGGGAAGCCCAATATACCTCACTCTCCAGGTTTTCTCCAATCAATGCTGAGGGATGTTCCCTTCTGTTGTTTCTGTGCGTCACCGCTTCCTGTGTTCCAACCATGTGATGGACTTGGTTATCAGCCTGTGACTGTCTGCCTTGATGTTCTGAAGCAACCAGTGCTGCCTGCAGGACTGGCCAACAGGAAAGGAGGTGATGCCCAGCTGCATCTGCACATGGGGGGAATCCCGAGTCATGTCAATGCTGCTTCTGCTGCTGTACAAGAATCAACATTCTGACACTGCCTGCAGGATTGGCCGACAGGAGAGGGGCTGATGCCGAGCTGCAGGTTCAAGCATATGGAAGGGGACTCAATGGATGGCCAGGTCCTGCGCAATGCTGGCATCATCAATGCTGATGCTATCATCATTGGCAATGCCCATGATGCTGACCCCAAGGATGTAAGCCACCTCTCATGCTCTCCCAAGCTGTATTTCAAGCCATTCATGTGGTGCATGCAGCTGCTAGTCCATGCCTCATGCTCTAAACTTGCTCTAAAAACCCTCACAGTCATGTTTTGTGTACTCTTGTTTGTATGCTGCTGGCTTTGTACAGCTGTGCCAACTATGGTTTGGGCAGGGGACTGAATTGGGCATTGATGCGGTTGCAGTTGCAGCTGTAGTAAGCATTCCACATTGTGTACATCCATCACTTGATGCATGCAGTTGAATAGTCAGATAGTGGTTTGGTGCAATGTCAAGACATGCATGCAAGGCAGCCTGCAGTATCAAGCATGTCAAGTCATACAGTCATGGCAGCCTGGACATGTATTATCAAGCATGTCAAAGCATACATTTATGAAGGCTTGGACACGCTTTGTCAAGCAGTCGAGCTGTTGTGCCTGCTGATGCAGGCGGACGCACAGACGCTAGGAGTGCTGTTACTGATACAAGACATCCTGGTGCATGATGACCGAGATCAGCAGAGACCCTGTCACATTGTCAGCACTGTCAGGCGGCCACAAACTATCGAGGTGGGTTCATCATCAAAGCACTTCATGCATTGTGCAGTCTGCTGCGTTTGGAGTGAATGCAGTGTGGCTGATCAGCAGTGCTGCAAATACTTGTCCTCCATCTGATCTGCAACTTACTCTGTGCTCTGTCTGGCATGTGGCTTGATGGACACCTTCCAACTGACTTTTGGCTGCACCGATTGGCAAGTTGCAAATGCCTTTTCTTGCCAGGTGACAGTTGGTGTATCTGATTCACATTCACTGAGTCCTTTCAAGAGAGAGCTTGCACTGCAACTTGGGTGCACATCACTCAAAGCAGGTCATGTAAAGCTTCCAACTGGCCTGGACTGCACATGGTCGTTGCTCTGTGGGGCAGCTAGCCGACCATTTGATGGTTTCGTCTGGCATGAGTGTATCATAACCATCATCATGCTGTACAGGTTGCCAACTACTTGGTAGACAGGTTGGGGAAGAAGTGTGTGACTGCTGAGCTGCTACAGCCGGATGAGCTGATCAGTGGGATGATCTCCCAGGTGGCGGCTGAGCCTGAGATGGCTCTTCTGCTGAATCACTTCATTTACAGCACATCCGGTGCGTCTCTGTACCTGTCTCCCTCTCTTGTAGCTGTGACATCTTTGTGAGTTGTGAGGTGATGCTAGACCATCAGGTGCCTGACGATTGACCGACAAGCAGGCTTTCCTGACTTGACAAGTGCATTGGCATGTTGATGGTGACAAGAGGATGCCAACACTCAAGGCAAACAGCTGGAGCAATCTCACACCTGCCAGTGCAGGCTCACATTGCATGTCTGGGCCTCTACTGCTGAATCATGATCAGACTCTGGCCAAGGTTTGGTTTGTGTATGCAAGCTTTACATGTAGCAGCTCACATCTTACAATGCCATGCTGGTACACACGATGTATACAGGGCAGCTTGTCTCCTGCCCTCCTCTGGAAACTTATTGAGCATCGACAAAGGCTTTGTGTTCAGGACCCTTGGCATACTGTCTGCACTGCTGTGCAGGGCAAGAGATCTACTTGAGGCGACCTTCCAGGTATCACACACTCACAGACAAGCCTGAGACGTTTGCTCAGATTGGTGAGCTGGCGCGCACTAAGAAGGAGACAGCAATTGGCTACATCACCCACACAGGCGTCATGCGCTTGGCTCCAAAGCCCAAGGAGGCTCATACTTATGCTTCAGATGACAGGATTATTGTGATCGCTGATGATTAGGACATGGCATACTTCGCTTTGCTTTTCTTCATTGTTTCCGACATACTGGGTGCTGGTCTCTGTCCACTACTTTCGACTTCATGTGAGTCGTTGTGGGGTATTGTGTATCTTCCTTGCCAATGCTTGTGGCCTCTAGCTTTGGTATTTAGCGCGGGATTTGCAGACAACTTCATTTGGTATGGTGTTAGTCACATAGCTATCTGTAGGCTTTACTGTTGTGTTGAGTCTTCTGACATTCGTCTTCTGACACTCGTCCACTATACATTCAAAAGTTGTTCTGCTGCTGGTGTCGTCTGTGGCAGAAATCCATGGCAATGCTGCCTTGCAGCATTAGTCATAGACAAGACTTGTCCTGCACGTACCTAGCTCATCATGAGCTGGAAAGCGTTTTAATTGTTATTATTAGTCATCGTTCTGCCTGCCCATGCTGTGCAACGTGATGCAACGTGCCGAAAAGCAAAGCACATCATGTGCCAGGATGCGATGCCATCCGGATGCATCCCAGCCACCTGGAACCTCAACAGACTGGCTGCATAGTATGCAACCAACAGGCCAGTCTCAGACACGTTTTTGCACATCGCCTCTCCCAGGTGTAAATCGCGGTTTGTGGTCGTCATCAGGTCCCCTCGTGAAATCCGTGCGTCGAACCCAGCTGCTGGCGGGACTGAAGCTAGGTGTACTTTTAGCAGCCATGGTTGGTAGAGTGCAAGCCGTAAGTCCAATTCCGGCAGGTCTCACGGAGCTGAGTACGGCGGATGGGCAGCAGATGCTACGCAACAGCACACCAAATGACCAGTTCTGGCTTTTGGCGCAAGAGTTCACAACGCAAGACTCACAAGATTGGTGTGGGTTAGCCAGCGCATCCATGGTTCTCAACGCTTTGCCTATACCCAAGCCTGCTATCGATGCGTTTGAAGGGTAGGTGAGTAGCTACCTGCAACAGCTATTACTTGCCTAGGACTACAGTCAAAAGTGTTGCAGCACATTCACTGCGCTTCACACTCTGCTCCTGTTTTGCTTCATGCTCTATGGCTATGTTAGCTAAAAACACTGCTTCGTGCCCTTTCAGCCAGACCATGCCTTCACTTTCTCACTGTCTGCAGATATCCCTACTTCTATCAAGACAACATCCTGAAGACCTCCAAACCCAACGTGATGACAGCCAGTGAAGTTGCAAAATGGGGTCTTGGGCTGGATGACATCACTGACATCCTCAATGCTCATGTTGGCGTAGAGGCAGAAGCTCTGCACACAGATCCCAACGCCGTCTCACTGGATCAGTTCCGGCAATCCATTGCAGATGCTATGGCTGCGTCTGAAACATACTTGATAGCAAATTTTGACAGATACGAATTCATGGGGGAGGGAGGAGGGCATCACAGCCCTCTGGGTGCTTACTGTGCTGAGTCAGACACAGTGCTGGTCTTGGATGTAGCGCGCTACAGGTGAGCGCTAGTGCATCAGACTGCCTGATGACATGTTGCATGCCAACCCTGCCTTCAGATCATGGGATCCTCAGCAGCAACTGCCTGTAACATTACTACAAAGCACTGGTCGCTCAGGATACGTCTGTACTGTGCAGCAAGTAGCCATTGGGGGTGCACATGATTGGGTCGGATGGATGAGCATACTGTTTGTCCAGCTGTGCAGCCTTGCCTTGTAAGGCATTGCCAACCTCCACTGACACACCCTGCACCTGCCTTCAGCAAACCTCTGCAATGATTTTGTACAGAACATAACTTTGAAACATGCATTTTTGATGGGTTGCAGGTTCAAGCCATATTGGGTCTCTGTCGAAAAGATGTACAATGCAACTGCCAGCAGTAATGGTTTAGCTCAGGGGGGTCATAGGGGTCTAGCCAGGGTCACGGCCCAACAGGGCTCAGCCAATTTAGCCACCCCACCCCGGTATGAGTCTGACACCCTCAGGTCTGAGTCTGATGACACAGCAAGCATACAGAGTGATGCAACAAGCGACAGCACAACTAGCAGTACTGCACAGCAGCGATCATCTAATTGGGCGGGAGCTGTGGCTGGGATTCTGTTGGCCTTCTGTGTTGGGGCAGTTGTTGGTGCAGTTGCCTACAGAGCACATGAGCAACACATGAGCCCTCTAGACACGCACAGCTCTGAACTGGTGGAGCAGCACCGGCTTCTGAACCAGCAATCATCGGTTTCTCAGAACCAGAATTTGTAGAGAGGCTGTGCATGATTTACTGAACTGTCTGTCAGCTGAGTAGATGTGAACTCTTGAGAGCAGAGGCATGTTGGTTCTGCAATGTTGTATGGCATTTGTCAGACCAGCTTTGAAGTCAAAGCGATTATTGAGGGTAGCAATTGTACTTAAAGTGTGATATCCAATACCTGCATGATTTTGCTTGGTGTTCAGGAGAACTGAGTGATGATGCTAGCAACATTGTGCGTTAAAGTACAGGCGCAGGCAATCAGTCACTGCACATGTGAGCGTGAATTGCAACCTTGTTTTGAGTTGTCAAGAGCTACATGCCATAAGCCAATAATTGTCAAGGTTCTGATATATACACAATGGACTCTTCTGCCGGGTTCTACCAACACTGGCCCTGTCTCACAGTTGCAGAATATTACGCGTGCTGCATTGCACTGGTATGTGGTGATTGATACAGCCTGCAGCACCTAAACCATGTTTGCCTATGTAGTATCAACAGCTTAGCCATCACGCCCAGAACAATGCTGTGCAGAGCTCAATTACTTGAAGTCCTGCAGTTATGCCTCACTCCTTTTATCACAGCCATAAACCACAACTACAGTAAGCCCGGTCAGAAGTTGATTCAGGATTTCGATTATTGACAGACATCAAGCAACAATTCTAAAGCGCTACTCTGTCCAGATCAAAGGCAAAGTTGACAAAGCAGTGCTCATACCGTAAACCTTGCTGACTGTGCAAGCATGTGACACCACAGCATGGGGACATATGACCTGCCCTACTTGCTACCTCACCCAAAGCACTGACTTGCCAGCTGAGTTGCTATCACTTCAGTACAATTTCTTGGATACTTAAAAGGGGAGAGAGAAGAGCGTCTGCCCTAGGGGACAGAGCACATTGACTAGTTATTCGCAATGGTACTTGATGGTTTCCTTGTCATGTAGCTCCATTTTGGCTCGAAGACAGATCAAGCATGCAATTGCCAACACCCAAATGTACAGGAGCAGGCTGCCTGCCATGCAAGAAGCTGCCATATGTGCTGTCTTTGTGCTACATATGGATTCAAATTGCTGAAGAAGCTACTTGCTGTGCAAGCCCGTCTTGTCTGCTGACTCTGCGCTGTGCAAGGAGCCTGTCTCATGTATGGAGCTTGTGTCTTTCAAGTCTTTGCTCTTGATGGACTCTTCGCTGGCAGTTTGGGCACCATTTCTGTCATGTGCATCCAGCAGGGGACCCGCCTGTCGTGGCTGTAGCTCATCACTCATCCTGCATAACACAACAAAACAATCATGAGACTACACTGACATGTGCCATTTTGGCTTGTGGTGACAAAATCAGCACAATTTGCATTTTGGCAGAATCAGCCGGGCATGGTTTTCGCTCATCACTCACCCTGCATGGCTTGGCATGTGTCGCATCATGTTGTGTTACATGCTGCAGTACAAGCTGTATTGCATGATGTTGCTGTGCAATTTCAGGGCGCATAGGGGCTGAGGCGCTGTTCCCGATGTAATTTTCAAAAAGGCGGGAGATTGCATTGTGCGGGGCGTAACACGTGGCAGGCACTTAGCCCCTCTCTCCTCCTCATGAGCAAAGGCATGTATATGGTGGTGCTTAAGTTGATGACCAAGAGAGAGAAAATTGTTAAAGACCACGCTTGTGCTTATGCTGTTGCTGTCAAGCAGCACACCCTTCGTTAATCGTCTGCTGGTCACTGCTGCAGCTGCTGCTGCTGCTGCCGTTGCTGCTGATGCTGCTGCTGCTGATGCTGCTGCTGATGCTGCCGATGCTGCTGGTGCTGGTGCTGCTGGCCCCACCAGATCCATCTTTGTCTGAGACATGAGACACACACACAGAGGGAGGAGTAAGGAGGGGCCCACCTGGTGTCCATGGACCTGAGGGAGCTGCCAGTGCTGCTCAGCTTGGCCACAAACTCCTGGCTCCACAGTGACCGCCGCCCTGTCTTGCTCCTGTTGCTGGTCTGTGTGAATGCGTTGAATATTGGGGATGCCAGCACCTACATGCATCAAACATATGGGATGACTCGAAATGCCCCGTCTTCATGCAAAACATGGTTTGATTGTTTAGATCTACCAGTGGGAATATGAAGTAAGCAGCAGCAGCAATGACTTGCATGTAATGACCGATGTGCTGCTTGACAACACAGTCACACATACAAGCACAGGCAGAGACACCGGCAGCAATGCACTGGCAGCACAGCGCACAGGCACAATGGCAGACACATCTCAGCATGGACACCATGGCATCATGCACACAGCACACCTCAGCACACCCTAAGCATGTTCTAAGCCACAACCACGTCCACAACCACAACCACAACCACAACTACAGTCACCATTACAACCACAACAAGTATAAGCAACAAGGTACAACACACAGCAGATTAAGTAATGCACCATGCAGCACACACCTCGTTGATGGTTGACCTCTGGTCAGGCACTCTTCTCAGAAGGTTCTGCACCAGCCTCTGCGCAGCAGTGTCCCTGATCTGATGCCAAAAGGCTGGTTGGGACTCGCTGGGCAGGTTCTCGAAGCCCAGCAGCATGTTGATGACGTCATTGTCAGTGTAATTCTTGCGGCTGAAGAGACCTCTGCCGGTGAGAATCTCACAGGCAATCGCGCCAAGAGCCCACATGTCCATGGCTGGATCTGCTGCTGCTCCTGCCACGTCGAATAAATCACCTTGCACCGCCTGCAACAGGTACAAACGTTGAAAATCCAAATACATTATTCGTGCGTTCACGTTCACATTGTCCACTCATAATGAAAATTTCGAAAGTGTTTTGCAGCCCAGTGAAGCGGCACACATATCCAAAGCTAGCTTTGCTGTTGGTCCTGTTCCTTACAGAATCATAAGACAGTGGAAGGCAACTACGACGGTAGTATGGGTAGTAAACACAGCACAACAGTAAGGAACAAGAAGAGGTGCTCAACATACACACCTTAGACCACCTGTGACAAAGCAAAGTTGAGGTGAGATTGTTCCGCACATGTATCCTTGCCTGTGCACTACACAATCACTGCATGCAGTGATGCCAGTTGCCGGAAGCATTTGAGTTACCTCAGGGGAAGCGTATCTGAGCTGGTAACAGCTGCGTACGTGCATGCCAGCTTGGGCCCAGTCACCGCAGGCAGCCACCTTCCAGCCCTGCCCCCCCTGGAACCAGGAGAAGGTGAGGGGTGCCAGGCTGCAGTGCACCATGCCTCTCACATGGAAGGACTGCAGAGCCTTACAAAGATTGTACAGGGTCGCCACCTGCACGTACAGCACACAATCAGACACATCATTGCTGCAGTAATGGGTGCCTTGTGTAGGGGGAGGGG
>JAABUO010007325.1_pt1 | contig 12595 bp, 11 predicted proteins | sample 5559291 | NCBI WGS metagenome assembly JAABUO01 (sample SAMN10711878, study PRJNA513372) | rock metagenome | isolation source: Antarctica rocks | place: Antarctica: Victoria Land, Finger Mt sud
CGCGTCGGGAATGAATGAATTTCTTAGTCGTACATAATCTCCATGTCACGTGCAAGTCCTGATAAGCTCACGACCTGACCTGGTACCTCACCTGGGGTTTGGAGTGGAGGAGGGAAGGGGAAAGTGTTGAGTAGCTTGGTGAAATGGTTCCAGTTGGTGCTGAAGACACTCTGTCAGAGATTGTTCAGCTATAAGAGGGCCTTTTATGTCAACCCCCTTTCCATCTTTCGTGGATTCATCACTTACGACTACGAAAGAAGCAACTTTCCTCTAAAACATTTTCCTTGTCAAAGTCATGTGATTACCTTACTCCGTCAGATAGCCATCTAAAAGCCGCCACGCAAATAAGTCGCTTGCGAGTCAGATACATCGAGTCAAGGAAGCTACCCTTACCACAAGCCTTCGATACACGTCCTACGTTTCGAATGTCGACATCCCTACCTCGGCTCCAACCCATTAATCTCATATCCATGGTACCCGTCTCCGCCAAACATTTTTTCCCCTTCTTGCGACCAGCCGGATTTCTTGCTCAGCCAATCGCCACCGAGGAACTGACGGATACAAGTGTCATCCGGCTTTTTCTGGGGCGATTCCAGGGGGACAAGACGGTAGAAGTTCTCGTCAATGGACGTAGGCTCACAAGAGCAGCGGTTAGAGGATTGCGGTGGGCAGTGCCTTGAAAGACGTCAGCTAGGTGGGAATAAGAAGTTGGTATTACTCACCTATTGATATCGTGCTGGTACCCAATGTCCCTAAAAAACCAAATCTCGCTCTTTGGCACAAACATAGCCACGCTTAGCGTATGTATTGGCGCATCACCAAACCTCTCGTAGTAAAAACCACCGCCTCTGTCGAGCCAATTAAAGTATTTCTCATTGGCTTCGTCACGGAAGTAATTGAGGTCCCCAATCTCAAAGTTTGAGAAGAATTGACAATTGTTGTAGTCGCCGTTGTTATGTGCATCAAGTAGCCAATCGAGATCAGCCTCTGGGTGAATGAGCTCGGGGTGTGCATTGATGAAGGAGCGAGTGCGAGACCAAAGAGAAGGAAAGGAGCGAGCGTCGTCGAGGATGTTCATGTTGAAGCCATATTTCATGTTACTGTCACGCATGAACCTGAACACGTCGTAATCGATGTCACAGAAGAAGTGAACCTTGATAATCTGCGTTAAATCTGAGAGCCCGTCTTATCGGCAGCAGGACTTACATCAGGTTCCACACGCCAGTACCAGTCAAATTCCTTAAGCCGAGGGTGTTTGTAGAAGAAACCACTATTCCAGCGGCACATGTGTCTGTAGCTTATCATCCACCCTTTTCCAACGCCGATAGCGCCCAAGTACTCAAGGCTGTTCATGAATCTGCCTTCGTCAACCCAATCAGGTAGGGACCAGTGGTCTCGAGGTACGACTTCGTAATAGCACTTAGCCGACGTGAGGTTTTGGGTAGCCGCCTGGTCAAGCATTAGCTTTGTGTTGCGAAGGTGAAATATTCTTACCTTGAACTCATCGCTGAATGGCTCGTCGTTGAAGAAGACCCATGGATATTGATACTTGCGGTTCCAATGAAACTCAAGCTGACGCATGCTCTGCATCAATCCCGGCAGCTCCGAGTTGCGTACTAGGCTTATGAGGGCAGCTCGAGGCCGGGCAGAGACTTGACCAAACTTTGGTATTGAGTGAACAGGGCTTGAGCCAGTCGACAATGCATACTTGTTTTTCGAATTCTGTGTCAGCCACCGTAACGGGTCGGGGGCATTTTTCTTTCGCGTTTCTAAGGTGGGGCGAAGCACTTGGTAGGGATTAGACGCCGGTTGTGGAATTGTGATGTGGACGACTCGATGTCGTCCCCAAGTCACCGGGGGAGGGAGAACCCAGACGAGAAGGGTAAATACGATGCAAATCAGAACCGCTATCTGCCTCTTCGACACTGCACTTCGAAAGCCCGAGGGTAGATATCTGTTCGGTGACCAACGTGATGGAACTTTGGGGGACATCCAGAAGGTAGACGATGAGGAGAGGGAGCTCGTAGACGACGAAGATGAAGATGAATGTGAAGGGAAGGAGAACTTCGAGATGGAGGATAGAGAAGCTGCTGGAAGACGTTTGGGCGATTTATCCATGAATGGGTCCCTTGGTGGTGAGCTGAAAAGCCGCCACACTGTAGACTCAAGGAAACCCATGTTGGGCTGTGAGCAAGGGAGGCAGTGCAAGTAAAGGAAGAGGTGGGGGGTTCAGCGACTGTCTGTGGTCTGACGTTCCGTAGAAAAGATTGCGAAATGAGTGTACATTGGTTAAAAACGACTGGCGACCGCAAATACTAAAGATTGAAGGATGAAGGGAAAGCTGTCAATATTAGAATTTGTATCTCAACACAATCGGAAAATTCCGCGGCGCTTAACTCGGGAATTGCACTTTCTGAAAGCAGCAGTTGTTGGAAATTCTTACTTAATGAAGATGGATGACTTGCTTTCTTAAAGTCATGCAAAGAGTACGCAGTATCTTTTATAAAACTCGCCGTCAAGGCATGGCTAAACGCTCGCTTCAATGGTTAGCACAACATCTTCGCGCTATGATTACGACCGATGGTCCTGAAGGGCAAAGAGAAAGGGGTCAATCACCTCGTGGACTCGAGGGCCTCCCCCTCCTCATAGAACCTTACTTAGCAAGACATATTGGTAGAAAAAATGTCAGCTAGATTCTCGACTGGCTCAATTCACTTCAATTGCTGTTATACAAATAAATTCGCACGATCCATGCTTCTACGATCGTTCTCAACGTTGAATCGTACCCGACCATGATATAAAAAAGACCTTAGGATCTTGGCCCACATCGCCTGAAGTCGAATGGCCTCACAATATCCTTACAATAGATTTACAATTACCATCAAAGCTCATTATTCCTGGTTTCCCAAGGGTATAGAACGCCGTGCCGTGAGTCTTAAATCAAGAAATCATCGAATCTTCGCTTGTATCGTGATCCTCCGTTACTCCAAGAACTTTGGCATATGGTACAGTGATCCGCTGTAGATCGCGATTTTTCCCTGCCTTTGATTAGCATGTTTCTGATTGATATGAACCATGGTACTTACCCAAAATCAGAACGACACCCTTCAAGAGGTCTCTCCTAGGCCAACCACACAGTATATCGGTTGTACTACTCCAATTCCGACCTTCAGCGTTTCTTTTTGGCGCTAATTCTACCAGCGCTTCCTCGTCAGTCTCCTCGTAGATACTACCGAGTAGTACTCGAAGCAATTCTTCAACCTTTGCCTTCAGTCCTTCGGCACCTATTCTCTTCGCATACATGTACAGGTACACTTGGTATTCGTCCTTGGCTCCCAACATCATAGCGGCCGCGATTCGATTTTCCAAATGGGCCACGGATACACTTGATTCGAATCCTTCAAACCCTTCCCTGGATAGAAGCTGCTTGACCAGTCGCTGAAGAAAGTAGGCTCTTCCACGCACGAGGGTTTCGTTCGTGGTGCTACGTTCTAGGAACGGGATAATGCCTGCAGAAATGTTTGATTGATTTGACCCATCACGATTCTGGGTAGATGACGAGCGGAGATTGCCGACTGAGGAATCTGTAGTGTTCCAGTACTGACTGCCCACTGCCCACCAAAGCTCGGAAAGCCGTTGCCATGTGTACATGGACGGCGAGTATGCGTAGCCATCACCATTAGACAACGTGACCACGATGCGGCCTTCGGAGTTGACACGTGCTGAGGTGACAGAGGGAGCTTTAGTGGTATGATCTTGCAGACTATACACTGCGATGTCCAGTACCGGAGCTAAAGACACAGGAGGGTGAGGCGACGAAAGAGTCTTCATATCCCATGCGTAGCACATCCCCACGGCGGTTACGCACAGCAACCATTGACCTTGGCAATCTAGTATGACTGGCTGACTTTCAAGAACCAGTGCATTGATAAGCCTTCTGCCGACTGGAGTCCAGGCGTATATGCTACCATCTTCGCAAGCCACAGACCAGAAAAATTTATTGCCCGTGATCAGAAGCGCGCTCCTAGGTAAAAAGTCTTGCCATAGAGGCTGGCCTCGCTTCATAACTGTTACTCGACATGGCTCCTGATCCTGTGGTCGCCCAGTGACTGCTAAGTGGCTCGGATTGCGGGCCTCAATCATGATGTTTGTCTGAGTGGCGCCATTATGGGCTGGGTCAGTATCGTTGGAACCGTCTGCTTGGGGGCCACTCTTTTGGGCGGTACCATTCGTGCCAAATATCTGTACGATGTGGGACCGGACCTTGGGCACTGCCAGTCTCACTTGACTGACCATTAGACTGGGATTTGTCACTGCAGGTCGGAGGAACGTGGGCGTGGGCTGCTGCCCAAGCTGTGGAGGAGCCGGGCGGGCAGGCGCAATACCATCTGCGGTGTTCACCACCACAGGTACTGCTCCATCTTTACCTGCAACAGCAAGCTTCTTGTCAGCATGGCCATCCTCGGCACCTTCAGTTGCTGCTAGCTTCCTCCTGTTGCCTAGTAGAAGTGCTGCCAGGCCGCCCTTAGGTAGAGCATCAAAGGGTTTTGATAGATCAAGAATCGCTTGAGGCGCATCGTTCGAAGCTCCCTGTCCGTTAGTCGAAGCTGACATCAGCTGAGTCCGAGGTAACGAAGACTCTTGCGCTGCAGAGGAAGAGACTAGCAGAGGCGCTATGCGTTTCTTGCCATCTTTGGTGATTGTTACTCGTTGTTTGAGCCTCTCCAATTTTGCGGCATTTGGATCTTCCGATCCCTGAGGCTTCGCTGGAGCAGCTCCCAATACTTCCGCATCTGAGTCCTTGGTCTGCATATTGCGCAAATTGGAAGCCCCGTCTAGGCCATTAGGAACAGCATTTGAAGTTTGGGCTGGAGGCCCATTGCCGTTTGTAACAATCCCCTGGGATGCTTGAGAAGGCGTGGCATCTCCCATGAGAGCCCCCATACGGCCCTCGGCCCCACGTATCTCTCCTTCGCGACTCTTTTCTTCAAGGAGCAAACTTCCAGTGCCTTCTATAACACCAGCACCCCTTCTTCCAGCCCCAAACTTTGCGAGAGATTTTTCATTTTCCTCCCAACTCACTTCGAAACCTAGCTCGCTTGTCTCAAAAGCAGCTGCAACGATGCTTCCATCCAAGCTGGTAATGAAAAGTGTCTTGCCGTCGGGTGTCCAAGCCAGATCTGAGATTGATTTTACGGCCAGATCCTGGGTAATAACCAATGGCCTGGGGTTGCTCGTGATCCACACACTTAGAGCTTTATCCTGACCTGCACAAGCGATTACTGTCACCAGATGCTGCATGGGCTGTCCTTTTGCGTCCAGAGAAACCTTACTTGGCGGAATTCTGGAGAACAGCCGTGGAGAAAATGCACACACTTCGACGGGCCCCTCATGACCTATTAGATTGATATCGCCGTCCCATGTCCCACGATTGATGATGGCAACTGAGCTGACAGGCCCATTGACAGCATTTGCCGCTGCAATGTGATTCCCATCAGGCGACCATGAACATCTTCGGAAGTATGTTGTCAATGGAGAAGCTACGAAAGGTGCATTAATGGTCTTCTCAATAACGAAGTTGTTCATCTGGTCATGAGAGGTAGAATTTGGGCCGGGAGGTGTGAAACGCCAGATCTTGATTGTTCGGTCATCACTTGCTGTTGCAAAGTACTTGTTGGCAGGGTCGAATGTGAGACCTTTAACATGACTTTGATGACTGGAGATGGTTTTCAGCTTCTCAAAATTATGACCTGACCAAACAACAACCTTGGAATCTAATCCGACAGACACCAAGATAGAGGAATCGTAGGACCAGCCCAAATCTTGAACGTCATTATCATGGCCAATAAGTCGTCGGAATATGCGCCAATTCTCTACTGGTGGGGGTTCATCGGTTCCTGGCCATCTCATCAGTAATTCATTCGCGACTTCGTCATCATGTGCCCAACGATAACTGCATACCGAAAGTTGCTGAGTGCGAGGGAGGGACAGGGTCGAGGGTGTAGACGCAGACTATTTTGTCATCGGCTCCCGAGGCTAGAAATCTTCCGTTCGGTGAGAATCGTACAGTGTGTATTGTACCGGAGTGGTAGCTCATATGAGCCAGCTGCCTGGGTTTGGTGAAGTTGGGGTCGGCGGCGTTGTAGATGGCCTCTGTCGACCAGACACGCACATGACCATCTGCAAGCACACAGTGAGCTAGCGTCTCGCAATCAAGATCTAGAGCATACCTCCAGCAGCAGTAACAAGCCTTCTGCCGTCGGGGGAGACATGACAGCTGTAGACCTCATAATCCTTCTTCTCTCCACTATGCGTAAGCCACACGGGCCGAATGAAGCGCATGACAGCAGGGAGTGAGCTTCAACTTGCGACACATGTCGTTAAAGATCAAGGAAGTTCGCCACAAGTCGACCTGGTTGACGCAGGCGGATCGTTAAAGTGAACACTCGAATTGAACACTCGCGACAAATGGTGAACAACATATTTGGCTGTGATATCAGCCCTAAATGAAGGTTACGGAGACCGGTAAGCACCCGTCGAGCTTGCGCATCTTGGCACGAATTTCCGTCCCCGTTCACATGCTTAATTCTCAACCCTTTCTGAAGCAAGGCTGCTGCTCAGTCCACATAGAAGTCCATTTGCCAGGCGGTTTGGTCTCCCATCAAACTGGTCCACAGCATCAACATCAAACAACCCGGTAGCCTCTGCTCAATTGCCGGGGAATTTTCAAACGGGCCGCAAGCCCTCGACTGCCCATCGCAGCACGAGAGCTTTGGCGAGGCTATGTCGGCAGGATTTTCCCTCTTGGTTGAACGCTGATTGAATGCACTCCTTTAATCCATACTTACGGGCCTTCTTCAGAAGCACTCTTCCGGGCCAGTGCAACCCAGTTCATCAACATGTGAGTATCTAACATCAATCGACGATTGAGTTGCCTGAAGCTGACGAAAGATCCAAGATTCTACTGGTCCCCACTACCGAGGCACTCTTTACTGCCAAAGACCGCGAGACCAATACTGTTTACGCTGATCTAGCTGGCTCTGAAGAATTTCTAGCCAGTCATGTTTTGCGCATTCCTCCTGTGGCACCTGGCACTGCAGCTGGCAGTGTCCGCGATAGTCGGGGGAAAGCAAAGCAGTTCACTACGATTAATGGACGGACTGTGGTGGTAAAGGAATCATTTGTATACAGCAATAAAGGTACTGCTCTTGGGCTGCCGTATTAGACCATAGCTGATCAGAATGCGGCTTTAGGCTTCAAGAATCTCAATCAAGCCCAATTACTCAGTGATGTACTATACTATTCTAATAGCCTCGACGCGCAACAGTGGCTTGTGTATTATATCTCTAGACCTTTGGTTGGGTCTTTCGAGCCCATCAAAATCACACCGGCTACTCTCCCAAGTATCTTTGCTGGTGCTATGGCCTCTCCCCACCCAGAAAACGAGTCTTCAGATTTTGCTCCCGGCAGTGAGCCATCTTCTGATGAGAAGAAGGATGTGAAATCATTCAACGAACTCCTCAATAGTTTTCCAATGATTGCACGGCAAATGCAACCTGGTCTCGAGAAAGTTTTCAAGGAGTTTAACAAGGAAATGAATGAAAGAGCTCTCACAACAAGGCCTCGATCATCATCATCCAAACCATTGAGGAGGCCTTCAGCCTCATCGTCGCGGTCAGGAAGCACCGGATCAATACATAGCAGGTTTTCAAACGGTCACGCAAAGGCACCCTCAGTGACAACTCTGCGGGCAGATGAAGAGGAAGATTATGTACGACGGGCATTAGAGACTGCTGTGACTGCAGCGATTGATCTCTTCCAGCTTGTTGACAAACAGCAACTATCATTCCTTGGCGCAAGCACTGAGCTCACAGGCTCTGCGGTTGAGCGCCTTATCGAACGATATGTCACGGAACAAGTTCACGACTCATCCATATTTCCCCTGTTGTGCAACAGCAGAAAGCTGGAGGACCTTGAACTTGAGTCTCGCATCCGCCAAATGGAGCATATCGACATAGCGCAAGTGGGGATCGAGATTGACGATGGGTCAACAGGAAAAGAGGAGCTTATGAAACGGCTCGATCGTGGCGTTGATGAATTCCGAAAGCTTGGCGTAGCCGGTAGTCCTCGGGAACTGCTGGAGATCTTGCTCGCAACCCTGAAGCTAGTCACCAACACTGAGCCAAACTCAGACGAGGCTATGCGCCATCGCATCGGGGAGCATGAGCAGCCTATCTCCGAAAAGCCCAAATCTGCTATGACCATGAATGCTGATACCCTTGTGTCCCTTTTGCTGGTGGTGGTAATCCGGTCTCAAGTGCGCCATCTACAGGCTAGGTTGACCTATATGCGTAACTTCATATTCATCGATGATGTTGAAAGTGGGGAAACAGGCTACGCTCTCAGTACTTTCGAGGCAGTTCTGTCCTATTTGGTCGCAGACTCTGGTGGTCTGAGGAAGGCAAGCAGGAGGAATAAGCGGCTTTGGCAGGCTACAAAGAAAGGCGCAGTATCGGACATCAAAGCCATATTAGAGCCGGATCAAACGCCCTTGAGTGACCTAGAAGTTAAGGACGTATATTATGAGGGTGATGACGATGCCCTTGTTGGGGGGCAAGATTACGACATCCGATATCAGAATAGCATTCCAGAAGGGAACATGATAAGTGTGGAGGATCATATGTCTCAAATGTCCACCGAAGCTGCTTCTACTCCTGATGGCTCGACGCTCGCACACGTCTTCCCATTCCAAGCGACTACAGGCAGCACCACACCAAGCACGACCCCTGCTCGCAAGGTCAAGCGTGTTTCCATGGATGTGCGAAGCCTCTCAATCTCGTCTGATACTTCGTTCAAGTCTCGTACGACAATCGAGTCCAGGGCAGGTGAAATTGAAGGTGATCTCTCCATCGAGATACTTGCTCAAACACAAGATTCTTCAGGGGACTCTATCCTTATGATGGCAGTAGAAGCTAGGCAACCTGAGGCGCTTGAGTATCTGCTTACTCTTGAAGAGTTCTATCCTACAAAATTCATCTTCGAAGATTCGAACAGAGAAGGCACTACTCTTCTAAGTGCAGCTGTCCAATTGGCACATACAGAGCTCATTGAAATAATTTCACAGTATGTACTTCAGGCGAGAGACAAACAGGTAATTACGGACTATCTTGCCAGACCAGATATTCGAGGTCGCACAGTAGCGCATTACCTTTTCAATGCGCCAGACCTTATTTCTAGATTTGGTAATATTTTGTCTTGGCGACTGAAAGACAAAAACGGGCAAACGCCATTGCTGGCACTGTGCCGGTCTTATGATCATCCTAATTACCTAGAGATGGTCAATACAGCTTTGCAGTTCGCGACTCTCGGGCAGGATGACGGTGAGCCTCTGCATATGGATGATCACGTGGACGCCAAGGGCAATACCTTACTTCATGTTGTTAATGAGCCTTCTTTGGCTGTACGTGTCTTGCGCCACTGCGACGCTGATGCTAATGCTGCAAATGACAAGCGATTCACTCCGTTGATGGTGGCTAGTAAATACGGCCGAGTCGATATGGTCAGGGTTTTCTTTGGCGACAAGAGAGTAGACATCTCAGCCAAAGAGCTTAGGGGTATGACAGCTGTGGAGCTAGCCAAGGATGATGAAGTTCGCAATCGAATCGACGACATGGTGCTTGTTTCGAATGTTCCTGCGCCCGATGGCAGAGTGACTGCCGTAGTTCGGTCTTTCTTCGTCGAAGACGCGACGATACGTCTTATCATCAAGTCGGCTGTCCGCAATGATAATGGAATGATTGGCGTCACAACATGCAGAAGATCATTGGCAGATTTTGAGAACCTGGCTAAGTGGTTATCTGTCGAGCATCCTGCTTCCTGGCTGCCATCTATCTTCAATTTCCGGTCGCCTTTCCAAATCGCATCACGACCTTCAAGAGCGGCATTGCAGGATATCCAAGTGCGTCTAGACAAGTTCCTGAAAATCATGCTTGCACATTCAACCTTTTCGACACATGAACTCTTATGGGAGTTCATCTTATTTCCCGAGATCCAACCGGAGATGATGGCTGAGCGCAGCAGAAAGAAGGCAGCCATTCGAGTTGAGAACTTGAAGGACGATTATGAGCCTATTGAGGACGTCAGGGATGTGGAGATCTTTGTCGAGCATGCAAGAGAATCGATCCGGGGAGTCAACCACTGCACTAGAAGTGTGATACGAAGGGTTACCAACCTCCAAAATACTTCTTCTGGTATAAGAAATCCCGTGAGATTAATTGTGATTTACTAAAGGAACGCTAGACTTCACGAACTCTCTTGACCTCTGCCATGAATTCTTACGTACTTGCACCTTCCTCCCAGGATCCTACGTGTCGGCTTTTGTACGATACACTGCCTGCAATCGCCCCGTTGAGTCTGACCCCTACAAGCTTTTCCACCAAGATTTACATGCTATATCATCGACCATCTTTGCCATCCTCTCTTCTCTTTCCCGCCCGCACGCGCTCATCACATCACTCCTGAAAATACAGAAGGCTATCGACCGACACACCAACTCTCTTCGTCGCTCTGACCGATGGCCCCTCGGACTGCTCGACGAGACCCGAAAAGGCATCCATGCCGATGCCGAGGCCAAAGCGGAGAAGAGCCGTGAGGAGTTACGGGGTGTGGCATGTGAGTTGACCTACACACAGCAAGTTGTTGCCGGTGAATTGGCGGCATGGCAAGATCTTCATGTTAAACTTGGAAAACGGGCCATCCGAGCCCTGGCCGAACGGATGGTTGTCCGAGAGCGTGACCGTCTTGAGGGGATGAAGAGAGCATTGAGAACCGTTACTTGTGAGAAGAACTCACCTGCCGTTACAGGGTCAAGGTAGGTCTGGATGGAACTTACTTGTGGTTTCCACTTGGGGAAAGGTGGAGGATTTCTACTATTCTGAAGAGTTTTTCTGGAGCATTCCAACAAAGATACCCCTGCTTTTCGATGGTTAAGTAAATTTAATCAAGCTCAAGAGGGTTCATTCCTCTATTCCTTCATCCTCCAGTCTCGATCTGAGCAGACGATGTTCGTATATTCAGACCTTTAGATCTCATGATGCCCAACGATGCGACGATGTAATGACGGAAACAGTTGAAGAAAGATCTCTCGGCTACAGATTGGCCGACCCGACTCGGCCCGACCCTGGAGATTTGGATCCGATGACCGTTCACTTGCCCCTCCTTCGTCACCTCACCCATATCAACCCCACTATTTACTACGCGTATCTTTTCATTCACTCAGTTGATTAGGTTCTCATTTCCACTTCTTATACATCTCCTCTGCTTTTCCTTCTTCTATTTCTTCATACTCTTCCCTCTCTGAACTTCTATATACTACTATCATCTGCTACCAGCATGTCTACCACCAAAACAACTAAGTACGCCCCCATTGACACAACCTCCAATCGGGCTTTGTACCCCACGCGATTACATACTCGCCCATTGACAATGTAGGAAAAACTTTACTCTCAACACTGGGGACAAGATACCGGCAATTGGCTTGGGAACATGGCAATCCAAGGTAAGGAAGCCGTACCCCTAATCCTCTGATCGATTGACTGATGCAACGATGTCTAGCCCAACGATGTTCGAGACGCAGTCAAGATCGCGCTCCAAAGGGGCTACCGACACATTGATACTGCCTTGGCGTACCAAAATGAAAAGGAAGTTGGCCAAGGAATCAAGGACAGCGGCGTTCCACGTAAAGAAGTCTGGTTGACCACCAAATTGGACAACACGTGGCACCACCGTGTCACCGAAGGTATTGATACGTCGCTGAAAGACTTGGGAATAGACTATGTGGATCTCTATCTCATGGTCAGGATACGAATCGAAACAAAAAGGCGCCAAAAGCTCACAAAGTTCTAGCACTGGCCATCATCTACAGATCCCGATGACACAAAGAAGCACCTCCGTGATTGGGACTTTATCAAGACATGGTAAAAATCCCACAACCAAACTCCGAACCCCCAATCTAAATACATACTAGGCAAGAACTTCAAAAACTCCCCGCAGCCGGCAAAGTCAAGAATATTGGTGTCTCCAATTTCGGCATAAAGAATCTTGAGAAACTGCTCAACGACCCTTCATGCATGACCGTGCCTGCGGTAAACCAAATCGAGCTGCATCCAAACAACCCATCGCCGAAGTTGGTGGAGTACTGCAAGGAAAAGGGCATTCACTGCACGGGCTATAGCTGTCTTGGATCAACCGACTCGCCGCTTTATAAGGATCCGACTCTGCTTAGGATGTCGGAGAAGACTGGAAAGACGCCTCAACAAAGTAAGTTTCGATCCACGATGTTGTTATTCTGGGCATCGTTAACGACCTTTGAAGTTTTACTAGCATGGGGCATTCAAAAAGGCTGGTCCGTGATCCCAAAGTCAGTCACGCAAGCCAGGATCGAAAAGAACTTTGAACTGGACGGATGGAGCCTCTCGTCTGAAGAAGTCCACGAGCTGGACAACCTCAAGGATAGATTCAAGGTTTGCGGCGATGCATGGTTGCCAGTCAAAGTATTCTTTGGCGATGACGAATAGACACACCTCTTCTATCGTCT
>JAABUO010007326.1_pt1 | contig 12595 bp, 15 predicted proteins | sample 5559291 | NCBI WGS metagenome assembly JAABUO01 (sample SAMN10711878, study PRJNA513372) | rock metagenome | isolation source: Antarctica rocks | place: Antarctica: Victoria Land, Finger Mt sud
CCCAGCACCCCGCCCACGTCGCCCCGCTTCGCGGTTAGCGAAAGCGGCAATCAGTATTCGCTAGAACTGGTATCTCCTCCACCTTCTCCTAGAGCAGCTGTCAGCAAGATGGTGGCTCAAACTACACAGATGAACGGCAAAGATCATCACATCGTGACCGGCATCAAGGAGGTGCCTGTCACTTTGGCCAGGCCTCCTGCTGTATACCTGGAGAAGCATGTCAAAAACCCCGGCGTGGCCCGTGTGAACTGTTGCCCGACCGTTGACACACCTGATGGTACGATCTTGAACATTCCCATCCATCGTTTGCACTTTTTGCAGACCTAGCTCATTTTCCACGTCCGGTTCTAACTTTCATCGTCACTGCATGCGGATCAGTCCGGTCATTTAGTGAAATTAGCAATCTTCGGGCTGCTGATGATTGTCTGCTTTTAGGCGGCGACAACCCATCCAACCGAACAGTTCTGCAGCAGCACTGTGACTTCTGGGACGAGGACAAGGATGGCATCATATATCCTTTGGACACATACAGGTGCTTGTAACAGCTTATAGCATCTGTCAGGAATGCAAAACATATGGCTGTAACACAACAAACTAGCATGGCAGATGATTTGGCTTTGTGCAGAACCTACAAAACACTACAGTGTTTACAGCAAGATCTCTGTCAAGTGCAGGGGTTTCAGGAGGATTGGTGCTCCGTTTTGGATGTCTTTCTTGGCTATGTTCTTTGTTCATGGCAGTTTCAGTTACTGGACTTGCCCGACCTGGATCCCTGACCCAAGCTTTGGAATCTACACTGACAAGATCCACAGGGTATGTATCCATGTCGGTGGAAGTTGAATAGCAACGGACGCTGGTTGAAGATGTACACTGTCAACTACTGCTGTGCTGTGACATGGTGCTGACTGTCTTACAGAGCCGTTTCTTGTTGGAGCTTTGGAATTGGTAGTCGTATTGTGCTTGGATCCAGCAGGTGTAGGACATGTCTTGCATAAGCGCAACAGTACTTGCAACCCTAATGGGCGTATCACCAAAACAAAAGGCAGGCCTCCTTCATGTACAAGGCGTAATTCATACCCAGCAGCAAATGGGTGCATGAGTAAAACAGATGTTGCTTGTGTATGCAGACTAAACATGGCAGTGATTCAGAGACCTATGACACAGAAGGTCGGTTCAACCCAATGGCTTTTGAGAACCAGTTCTCCAAATATGACAAGTGAGTATTGTTTTCTGCACCTCTTGCGTCATAGCAATATTGTTGCCATACTAAGTGTCATGAAGCTACACATTGTATGCATTTGTCGCTAATTCCGCCTGTACATTCTCATTTGCGCATCTGCCTCTTCTTTTTCTGCCTGACAGTAGAAACCGCCCTTGCCATTGTACTGCCCCAGTTCTGTGCATTACCCAATTCAGTCAGCCTTTTGCATTGCCATGCTTCGCACTTGCAGGTCTTTTTCAACAGTTACCACGAAGGGCATACATGAAATTTGACTGTACAAGCATAATCAGCAGCTGCTTTAGCTGAGTAGGCATTGGTCATAATGGTCAAATATTTGTTAGGAAGCAGTGGTCTGATGGTGGCTCCCTACAATGCAGAGACAACAAGGGTGGTCTAACACTGAAGGAGATCTGGAACCTGACTGAGGGAAACCGCAACATCATGGACCCCACTGGCTGGGTGGCTGAGAAGTTGGAGTGGTTCGTCACCTACTACCTCTTCGCTGACGATGACGTAAGTCTCTCGCTCCTTGCCTTGCTTACCCCTATTCATGACTTCTGTATAGATGTGTGAGTTCTGTGAAGCGCAGCTTTGTCAGTGATTCATGACTTGAGGGTGATTATGTAATCCAAGTCATGTCTGTTTGGAGCTGAATGTGGCTGTCGGCTACTGTTGTACCGTGTTCAAATCCGCATGATATGCGTCATCACAAGCTGGTGGCATACTGTTTGCTTGTTGAGCAAGAGTGTTGTCTGGATGACCTTGGGTTGGCAGCTGGCTTGTTTGGTCAATGATGTGTGATAGTGTGCAAGTCTGCCTGAATGCATGCTTGCCTGCTATGGCAGCTGAAACTGTCTGCATCAGCTACTTCCTGTTCTAGTGCACTGCACTTGTTGACAATACAGATCAAAACAGATCATAGACAAGAGTTAGACAGCACATCCCACTGGGTTGTGATGTGGATCCTGACATGGAAATCATCCCTTTGCAGAAAATTTTGAGAAGGGAAACTACCAGAAAAGTCATTGATGGGTCTGCCTTCTTTGAGAAGGCAAAGCAACTGGAACAGAGAAAGCGCGGCGCCAAAAAGATGGCCTAAGCCGTTTGCATGATTATGCAATCAAAATGACATTCACACCTCTATGGGATTTGCATGTCTGAAATGACTGTTTAGCATGTCTCAGCACTGGCATTAGGCCGTTGGGAGTGTAGACTGAGCTGGTATAGAAATCATCCTGTAGATTACACCAATGATACGCTGTTCGCTTGCTTTCTTCGGTTGATGTTGCCTGTTGCTGCCTATATGTCTGTTGATACATACATTTACAAATAATTCTGGTGTGCGTATTGGCATAGTTCTTAGTCGGAAGCATGTATTTTCAGGCAGTCTATAGAGTAGCTATTTTTTAAGTTTTAGGCGATATGCAGCTCTTCTCAAGGTGTAATGATGTTTTTAGCATGTTCAGGATCATGCCACACATTACGGAGTAGTCTGGTTAGCATGGCATGGTATCACCGTTTAATTGTTCTGGACAATCCATTCCTAATCGGCTCTTGAGCACAACAGCAGGCTGGCCTTGCATGACATTAGGCACCACCAGGTGCATCAGGCGCCTGCTTTGTAACAGCACTTAAGTTGTCTTGCTGCATGCAGTCAGGGTGCCATGACACATTATCTGCCTGGTGTAAAAAGCTGGCAGAAAAGTGTATGTACAGACATCAAAAGATGTGTTTACTCCAAAAATACCGGCCCAGTAGTTTGTGAGCTGCACTGTCAGGACTCCTGAATTATCACCAAAACCCAGCTCAAAGACAAATCCTATCCGCTGCGTTTCAAAGCTCAATCTCACAGCATGTTACTCATTGCTACACCACCCCTTTCCACACGCAGCCTCATGTCCTGTGCACTGGGAATGTTCAAAACTTCAAGATGTGGCCACTCCTGTCGGCACATGCTTTCGCAAAGTTGCTCGACTGCCTGCCAAGCAATCACATTTTGCAGATCCCATTTAGGAGATGGTCTGATACCCACATGCAGCTCCTTCAACATGGGCCAATTCCCCGTGGTGAGAGTATGCACAATACGTTCATCCATATCAACAAAGGCAACCATCAGCACTTGCAGCAGTGGCCAGTTTCCTAAAACCAACTGTGAGGCAGCTCTGACTTCCAGCCTTGCAGAGACCTGCACACATCCATACAGACTGCAAGTATTGATGCCAACACTGAGACCCCATCGGGTTGTCTCACAATCTCCTGCAACAAAGGAGCAAAAGGAGACAAGCGTGAGGCACTAAGTGAAGGCAAGCCTGCCTGAAGCGTCTTCAGTAGCGGCCACTCTCCCTTGCTCAGCTCTGTCACGACATCTGTTGCCATGAAGCTACTGCTATGGAGACTCAGATGCTCAAGAAGTGGCCATTGTGCATTGATCAGATGCGAGATGGTGTCCAAACCAAAACGCCCCCTGGCTTGGTCTATCTCTAGCCTTTTCAGTCAAGGCCATTTAGCCTTGCTCAGTTGCCCCAGCGCTGGTGCAGCCAGGTCCTTCTTGAGGTACATCTGTTCCATCAAGGGCCACTCTCCAGTAACCAAGAATGATATTCCTTGTCTTTGCAAGTGGTTGCCGCTCAAGGAAAGCGCCTTGAGCAACGGCCAAGGTGCTTGAACAAGCTCGCGCACAGCAGAGTCATGGAGGTTGTTGACACAAAGGTCCAGCGTCTCAAGGTGAGACCACATAGGCTTGCTCAGTGCTCGTGCAGCTTGGTGGCTCAGATGGCATCTGCTCACAACCAACTCCCTCAATTGTGGCCACCGTGTGCTCACAGGAAGCTCACCCCAGTCATAGTCAAGTTTGTTATTGCTGAGGCAAAGCGTCTGCAGGGCAGGCCACTTGCAGCAAAGCAAGATCCTGATGGCTGATCCTTCAAAGCGGTTGTTGCTGAGGTTGATACTTAAAAGCAAGGGCCATTCTGTGGTCCTCAGGTGGGAAACGCCGTCATTGGCAATCCTGTTGATGGCCAAATTTAGAGTTTTCAGCTTTGGCCACCGACCTTGGCTCAAGATCCGAACAGCTGGTCCCGTTAATTTGCTTTTGCTGAGGTCGAGATTCTCCAACAGTGCCAATCTGGCGTGAGCAAATTTTGATATTGCAGCTGGGCCACGGATTGTCAACTGAAGAGACGTAAGCTGTGGGTATGTATCTGGGAGACCACGGACAAGAACAGCAATGTCTTGGTCAGTCATGCTCCCAGAAACCTTGGTGACGTAATCATGCACCTTCTGCCGCAAAGCTGAGCTGGTTCCCGACAATGCTGACAATGAGCTTGATGGCAGATATTCACAAAGCTGGGGGACATGGTCTAGCAGCTCTGAGAGCATGCTACACCTGCAACCATGCAGGTGATACTCAACAACACACTTCCCTCCAGCAGCAGCAGCTATAGGCATGTGCAGCATCAGCTGTTACAGGCAGGACTGTTGCAGGCACCTTTACTGTACAGCATTCTGCAGATCACGATGGTACCTGCAGAAGTGGTGTCAGAGCTGACCAAAGTCACCAAAGCTTTGTTACCACTTCAAGCTGGACGCTGCAAACTTGTCTGCGACACATACAGCAGCAATATTATTCTAACATCTACGTCTAGTGAGCTTTTGTCATCAACTGGGCGGGACGAGATCAGTAACCGCTCTGCGCAAACTTGAGGCAAGCATGCAACTCATGTGTCGTACCTGTGAGGGCAGCCGTTCTAGCAGTATTCCAAAGTTCAGGTATTCCGATCGCTAGCTTATGAGTATCTGCTTTCCATTCGGAGCCATATTCGCACCGCTTTTGGAGTCTACGGCTCTGCACAAGCCTTTTCTGCAAGCACTTTTGAGCGCGTGTGGTTTTTATGGTATAGGAGTTAGCTAATATACCTGAGGCTTCGTACAACCCCAGACTCCACCTGGCTGCCAGCAGGTATCGATTGTGTGCACGCATCCTGGTACGCATTAGTCTTGCCGCCGTGCAACACGTGCTTGCAACTGGCGCTGTCCCACGCCGCGATCCAAGGTGGTTGTGCGTTACAGGCTATGCAGTCTTGGTGGTGCGGGACTGCCTGGGCTGAGGTTTGAATATCAGCAGGTACAGCAGGAATGGCCTGCCGACGTTGAGCCTTGCCTGTCGCAAGTTTTTAGCCAGTTCTGGTGCTGCCTGCTGACGTGAAGACTGTGCAATAAGAGGAATTGTCTGGCTACAGGCGCAGTATGCTTTCTGACCTGATTGACCATGTGCAACAGCTGCTGGAGTACCTGCCATCAGATTCTTTGGGTCCATTACTGGGGACCAGCTCAGCTCTGCGCCATAAAGTACACAATCATGCCACCAAAATCATTGGTCACATAAGTGACCAAGACATCGCTGTACTTGCGAGGGGCCCTTGGCCGCAAGTAACACATCTGAGTCTCAAATGCGCTGTCCACCTCAGACGGTCAGATTTAAGGCAAGATTACCATCTGAACAACGCCTCAGCTGTCACCTCCACTGGCTTGTTATGGACAGACGTAGCCAGGGCTAGTTTGCCTCGTTTGGAATGCTTGGACCTCAGCAACAGCAATCTGGCAGGGTTGGCTATTGCGCATGTGAGCCAAGGCCGCTGGCTGAAGCTGAAGACTTCAAACCTGGCTAGCAGCAACATTTCAAACAGCGGCATTCATCATCTAGGCAGCGCACACTGGCCATTGCTACAAGAACTCAATCTGAGCAACAACAGCTTTGATGGATGGGCAATGATGCCTCTGCTCTGCTGCAAGTGGCCTATCATGCAGAGCGTCAACCTTAGCAAAAACAAACTTGACTATGGCTGGACTGAGCTGCCAGCTGAGACAGCTTGGCCACTGTTGAAGGACTTGGACCTGAGTGGCTGCAGTCTCAGTCACCAAGCAGCAAGGGCGCTCAGCAACTTCAACTGGCCTCACCTTGAGAGGCTTGACCTTCATGACAACCACCTCTATAATTCAGCTGTACGTCAGCTTGCTCAAGCATCATGGCCTAGGTTCCGGGAGCTTTGGCTGGGCGGCAACGAAGTAGGAGCAGAAGGCATTGCGCACCTTAGCAACTCAGAGTGGCCCTTGCTAGAAGCCTTGCACCTAAACAATCTCGATCTAGATGCAACAGCATTTGGCCATTTGAGGCGAGGAAGGTGGCCTTGCTTGCAAAGGCTAGACATCATCCACGTTGAGAGGATGTCTTCAAGTATTGAGGCAATCGAGCAACTAGTGCAAGGACGGTGGCCATTGTTACAGTCTCTACATATTGGCAGCAGCGGCCTACATTATGCAGCTGGCGTTACAGAGCTCATCAAAGGACAGTGGCCATTGCTGAAAACACTACAGGTATCCCTTGTTTGTCAAGTGGCGCACTGAATTGTTAGCACACTGGCTATGGATGCCTTATTGTGGGTGCTAGTGCAATTTGGGCAGCATTGTACTACGACTTTGTGATGTGGTAGGTGTGAAGGTCATAGGCTCATCACGTTGGCATATGAGTTGCGTTCAAACATGATGCAACAATGGCAACAGCTGAATGTGCAGGTGCACTCAGAACTCAACATGGAAGCCATCTTACAATTGGTCTCAGGCAATTGGCCGTTGTTGGAGACCCTGATACTCACCTTCACAGACGTGAATGAACAGGTTGTCAACGCACTTGTTACTGGAGACTGGCCTATGTTGAAGGAGCTGCACATCAAAATTGAAGGGTTTGGGCATCGTTGGGACAGGCGATGCGTGGACTCATGGCAAACAGCTGAGCAAGGATGCTACAATGTTTGCAAAAATCGATGGCCAGGTCTGAAGGTTAAGCTTCCTGACGCAGAGGAAATGAAGGAGCGCCTTGACAGGCAAGAGCATATGATGTCATGGGTCAATACCTAATGGAACCAGGCTTTAGACACATCCTGAGGAGCAACAAAAGAAAGCGTTGAAAGCTTTGTGGACTTGGCTAATGAGGATGGTTGGTTGTGCGAAATAACTGAACCATGAGTATCTGGAGCAGTGATGAGTTGACAGTACATAGTGCAAACATCTGGAAGGAATTGAACAAGCTGATCACAGAATGGACTGGCAGCACTTAGCAGAGATATTTGAGCAAGGGCAAATGCTGCATGCCTACCTGTGCTTGGGACCCTGCTGTGCCATAATCTGCCCTGACATTCAAAGCCTGTGTGCAAAAAGTGTATTATTGTGCCCATTACCTGGGCAGCCCGGTATCATACTGGGCTTCTCATTAAATTGACGCCGAAAGGCGTAGTTTTTTCTTTTCTTTTTCTTTTCTATTGTGCCCATTGGCTTATAAGTAAGTTACCACTTCTGCTTTTTTAGCCCAGACATATCATTACCTTGTCTTGCTGTGATAAGGTCAACAAGTCTGCATGCCCTTATGAGGCTTGAACGCTTGACTAGTGGGAGAGCTTTTAGGTCAAACGATCATTGACTTATTGTATCCAGTAATGGCAAGGACGTGAATTATGCATGCCAAACTTGACACACCCTTTGCGTCTTTCCACATTTTGCACTGCCATAGGCAGCCTGCCATAGACTCTACTGAGTAGGCCTCAAGTAACAGTAGGACGAGCAATATACATATTCCACTGAGCACTTTTGCAAGACTTAGCTTGTGTCACAAGACGATCTACCTCTGTGAATTTGTTGACAACGTCGTTAACATCCAGGTTTTTGAAACTTTACCACATGATTAGAAGTAGTCAAACTGCTAAGCCTGTACCTACTCATATGACAAGTGCTCAACATGTCACAGGCCCAGGCTCATGACTTCTCTCAAAAGACAACTTGTGTGAAGGCAGCTGTAAAGGGGCCCAGTACTACCATCATATCTTTCTGAATCAGTTGTTTAACGTCTGCCCTTCTTTTTGCCTTTAGCTCCAGCTGGGCGTGCAGGTCCTTTGGGCTTGCTGGCTTCTGCAACAGGCTCATTGCCCTCAATGGTGCTGTCCAGGGCATCATCAACCCGCCCTGCCCCTTGACTGCCCTTCACAGCCTCCTGCACATCAAATGCAAGATGATAAAGGCTTGCCTCACCATGATCGCAAAGTTGCCCTGCAAATTCATTATTTAGGGTCTAGGGGTTGCCAACTGCAACTTGAATGATGTTCTGTATCACATACACATCATACATTTCTAATTCCCAACTGTACACCTCCAGCCTGCTGTAGACCAGAAGGGAGACAAGCCTGCCAAACAGGTGAAAAGCTTCAGATGATTAACTGCCACCGCAGACTGTACAAAACAGCAGTCTGTTCTGACAGGACCAAAAGTGGCAGGGCAGGCGGTGAATTCAGAATGAGTCAAGCCACCTCGCTTACCTGATCACACTAATCAAAATTTGTGACCCTAGCTGCAACACAACTGTACATTGTAAATTTTAATGCATCAGCTTTCCACTCAAACTTGCCTTTTCTCGTCTCCTGTTCCGCTTCTTCTTGAAGTCACTGCGCTGCCATTTGGGCAGCCACCTCTCGGGATCAGGCTTGGGACCAGGATTCTCAGGATCAAAGTTTTTGGGAAGCTTGGGTTTCCTTTTCCTCTTCTTCTTTTCCCTTACTGCCCCATTGGCTAGATCAGCCTCTGAAGGGCGCTTCTTGGAAATGCCCTTGCTTGCTCGGCTACCTGCAGTTATTGATCACTCACTCTTGTTTGCAGCTTTGGCTGTCTATGCATGCATGCTGTATAGCGCCTGAATGTCAGCTGAATTGCTCATGCAAAACACCAACCACATGCAGTGAGGCGTAAGCTGCAAAGACCTTGTTTCCTGCAGGTCAGGGTTGATTTGCTGACAGCTTAGTCAACAGCATTCTAATTGGTTATGCCTGCCCTGTCCTGCACGCATGTCTGCCTGTATGTTATCTAGCCATGCATGACAAATGAGCTAGAATTTAGACAGGCAGACATACGAATATTCCTCTTGGTAGCATGTGAATTGTGTGCTCCCCTTTCACACAGTGTTTGAGCAACAACAGTAGACAGCTGACCTGCCACTTTGGCTTCCAGATCATCCAGATTGATCCCGGTCAGCTTTGGTAGTGGCGGCAAGTTGCTCTGCAGAGCAAGGGCTTGTTGGGGATTGCCCTGTGCACTGGCCCTAGCCAACTGCCCCAGCATCTTTGCTGAAGCAGCAGAAGTACGGTCCAACGATTGCAGCTTCTGAAACGCCTGTGATGCACTCTGTCTGTCTCCTGCTTTCAGCTGAAGCTGCACCATCTGTTGCTGAAGCCATGACTGAGCAGTTGACTTTTCAGTCTTATCTGCTGTCATGCTGTTCTGCCACCATGTGAGCCCCTCCTGCACTGTGCTTATGGCCCCTGCTAGGTTTGGCTGCTGCTCCTGTAGGGCTAGCTGTGTGGCCAGCACAGCTGGCTTGTGCCTTACTTCTTCATCAGTGATGCCGTTTAGAATATTGATCGCCTGCAACATCAACAGTCAATTAGAGGTACTCATGCATACCTGAGCCCCTGTCTGGAAGCTATGCTCTGACATGCTGTGTAAAAAATGATATTGGGAAAATGGGCTGAACAAAAAACCCAAAGTTGTAAATGTTGATGGGAGTTGTTGTTGCCCTCAGTTATTTGCAGGCCAGTCTGCCATGAAAGAGCTCAGGAGAAAGAAAACTGCCTTGATGGTGAAGTATGACCTGGACTCTTTTCATGGGGGAGAAGTGAAGCAATGAGAGAAAAATGAGTTGCAACTTGAAGATGAAACAATTATTCTGTGTATGACAAAGTCACAGTGCCACTTTGCTGTATGCTGGTAAGACCCGATAACAGTCCAGCACGAGACAAAACTCTGAAGGACATAGAAACGACGCAATTTTGAAAGGGCATGCATGTCGCAACAAGTGAAACTCAAACTCCAAAACATCTGGGGACCATCATCTGGGGACCAGCAGGCAATTTCACTATGGAAGATATTTGAGCTAATTCAGAAACCCAGCATCTTCCAGTCAGAGATGGACATCAGCAATTCTGCGGTCAAAGCAGGGCATGTCAAGGCACACAAGCTTCTGCGCCGCCTACCTGTGCCTGGTCATCATTAGTCACAGCCATCTGCGCTCTCATCAGCACTGCCTGCAGGCTGATGACTGGACTGTCTGACTGCAGTCCAGTCAGCACCTTGTCTGCTGCAGCCAGATTCCCGTCCTTCACAAGCACTGAAGCCTCGACTAGGGCCAAAGCAGCTGATCCCAGATACCTGCAGTACAATCATCAATCAAGCAATCAAGCATCCGCTGCAGCAGTTACGCACACAAAATCATACATGTCATTTGATGTTTGTCATCTGCAGGCAGCTTGCTGTGCTGTGCATAGGAGCTTTTGCAAGAGCACTACAGCAGCTGAAAGTGGGAATCTACAGCATCATGCAAATGATTATGCACACCACTAGGCACATCAGCAGAGGTGCAGATGGCTCCAACGACCATTGTCTCTGGAATGACAGCAAACGGCACAGTAGACATCCCAATGCCTGTGTCTGCTGCGGGTCAAGTTGTCATAATAATTGTGTGTGACCTGATTTTTACAGATGGCAGACGCTTGTTGGAAAGCCGACCTTGTTTTCAGAAGGTCCAACTTCAGCTGGCAAGCCTCGCTCTTGTTGGTCAGCAGCAACAACAGAGCATGGTTGGTGTGCAGCGCCTGTTTCTGGTGCTCAGACAGCCTAGCCTCAACTCCAGGTAGAAGCAGCCCAGGACGCTCACTGTCCATCAATCCTTCAAACTTCTTCAAAGCTTCCCCAGCAAATCGCTTCTGATGTGACTGTGTGCCGGATTGCAACGCCAGAAGGTTGTTTTGGACGACAGCCAGGACGTTCTCCTCAGCTTGGTGTTTGGTGAGCAGGTCTTGATAGCTGGTGGAAGCTTCTTCTGATCTGCCCAGTCTGCTGGCGACGTATGCTAGCTGACTTGTCAGAGGTGCCAGCTCAGCCTCTACCTCTTCTTCTGGGACGTCGTCCTCATACAGTGTCTCGCGGCCTAGCAGCAGAACCAGAAGCGTCTCGCTGACAAAGCACATGACAGGATTGAACTGATTTGCATGACCTGCGTAGTCTGCTGTCAGCTGATAGGTCTGCTGTCAAGTGATATCCTGGCTGACTCAATAGAGGTGCCAGCTCAGCTGCCAGGTCATCATCATGCAGTATCTCATGGCCTGGCAGCATAGCACATAAGCAAGCACAGGAGACAACTCAGCTCCTGCCAGCTTGTGAAACCTCCATCTAATCTGTCAACTCAGCCATTGATCCTGTGACAAGGCATATCATGGCACAAAATTCCTCTATCTTTCCTTCGTATTGCATGAAGCTGAGCGTCGTACAGCCTGGCAGCATGGCATGGAGAGCGCAAATGCATGCCTAAACACCCACAGCTTTGCCGCAGTGAATGACAGCAATTCTGCCAATTTATTGCTGCATGGTTATAACAGATGTCACGGACAAACTTCACCTCCTGACCACCCAGAAAACAGCAGACAGGTATGGGTCGGGTTTTGTCCTAGTGATGGCCTCTCCATGCACTGTGCTGCCATACTTTGTACCTCCTGGCTGTTGCAAGCATTCAACACAGCTGGCATTGCTAGAGACATCACTGAGGGCTTGCGTCAGAGGCTGGAAGTACTCACCTAGCCGTTGTGCCAGCAACAACTGCTGCTCAGCTGCATCTAGCTTCCCGACTGCCACATCAGCGCATGCCTGATTGAAGGCTATCTCAAAGCCGTCTGAAGCCTTCAGGGCCAGAGCGTCCATGACTGCTGGGACCTCGTGTGCCCGGCCCCCTGACACATAGGCTGCCACTACATTTGTGCCTACCTCCAGAGACTTGACCTGCACGTCAGGAAGGAGCGCTGCATGTTTTGACATATATTGCAGTGAATGCAACAATGTGAATGGCAACCTGTAGGAGTGATGTTGTTTCATCAGTGTCAGCTTCAGGGACAGAAGCCTGCTGCTGCAAGTATGCCTGTGCTACAAGCCTTTACAGATGTGTGCGTGATCCAGATTACACTTATACGTGGGCTTGCGTGACATGTACAGCATGTCAGCAACAATCAAACCCGCAATGGTTATTCAATGGATGGCTTCTCGGCAACACATATTTTGACCTTGAGGGAAGTTGTTGCACCCACAGGGCAAGATTTACTGTTATGCATCTGCTGTTACTCTTGTATATGTTGAGTGTGAGCCTCTAGCACAAGCAGCATACCCTGTGTTGCTGTACGAGCTTGTTGTATGTGGCAATAGCAGCAGTGTAGTTGCCAAGCCTGTGCTGCAGCTGTGCCTCCAACAGGGACTTAGCTGGAGTGTCAGGCATGTTCTGTGCAAGAACTTGTA
>JAABUO010007329.1_pt1 | contig 12591 bp, 12 predicted proteins | sample 5559291 | NCBI WGS metagenome assembly JAABUO01 (sample SAMN10711878, study PRJNA513372) | rock metagenome | isolation source: Antarctica rocks | place: Antarctica: Victoria Land, Finger Mt sud
ACACAAGACTTGTTTGCCAAAGCAGCTTCTTGCAATGCCTGGTGCAGAAAGGCTGTTGGGCTGCTGACCTGGGCGAGTGTCCAGCCAGCTGGTGCGCTCAAAGTCCTCCATGTTCTGGCTGGTGATGATGTCATATGCCTTCCCCTTCAGGGACAGCCCCTGCTTTCTGCCCTCCTGTTTGACGAGAGGCACAAAGGCATTGGCCCCACAGCTGAAGTCCACCACGGTGTCTCCATCGTGCAGGTAGAAGCTGAGCAGGTGAGCAACCTGCTCCAGCAGATGCAGCTTGGTGAAGTGGCGCCCGTAGCTGCTGTACCTGCATCACACCACACCGCTGCCTGCCTCGCTTGCAGTACTGCTCTTCAAAAGCTGAGGAGCCACTGCTTGAGGCCGATGACCCTGAGTCACATCCCTAGCTGTGTTCACTTGTGGATGCAGCGACTTGATCATGTCGCCTATGTGCAGTATCAGCCGTGGGTTCATGTGTCGTAGTGCTGTGGTGAGATGTGCCCAGGCCTCATGACCATTGATCCGGCACAGGCCTCGAGCATCAGATGGAGCGTCTGCATGTTGGCTGTGCTGGCAGCATATCACAGTGCTGGCTCCTTCGTTTCAAAAGCTGATAAAGGACCATGACGCTTTGACAGTGAATTGCAGGGCCAGAGTCATACAGCAGGTTTACCTGTTACCGTGCAGGTAGGGGGCCAGCACCATGGTCAGGTTGTCCTCATGCATCAGCATCTCCAAGGCGATGGTCTTGTCCACAAAGATGCTGGCCCTTGATGGGTTGGACCTGGCGTTAGCCACAGCTATCTCAGCCACCTGCAGGCGCTCCTGCAGGGGATATAAGACAAGTCAGTACCATTGGCACGAAGTGAAGGGAGACCAAAGCTATGTAATATCTAGCTTCCTGTCATTTGTTCACCAAGACACGCAGAATGTGGTCTATAGCTGCTACAAGAGATCCTGAGACAACAGTGGGGCTTGCAGCCGCTAAAGGAGGGGACCATACTGCTGAAGTGGTGGCAGCAGCATTGCAGTGAGCTGCAGAGCCAAGGACACACTCATGCAAGTGTTGGTGTCAGGTATTGACAGCATGATGACTGCAGATGCAAGCCAACCAAGCAGTGAGCAAGGCAGTGTGAGCACATCCCATCAGGTCACAGGACAGCGTAATTTGTGGCATGCAAATCAATGTTGATTCCAAGGAAGAATAAGTAGACAACCGGAGTACATCTGCATGCATGATCCACATGACCTCACACGCAGCCTGCCTTTGCATTGTCAGCAATGCAGAGAACAAACAAGTCCAGTGACTCATCATATCAGAAGAACCTGGCCTGACAGGCTGTAGTCATGCTTAAGGTGTGATGAGGCTGACTCACATGACGTATTGGCTGTAGTTTGTACCCTATCTTATGAACCATGTGCAGGATGCAGGTTGTGATCACCTCTGTCACAGATGTCTTGCTAGGATGACTGTAAGGCTCAGGCTGGCGCGTGTTCTTCTTCACCATGTCCAGTGTCACCCTGCCCTTGTGTGCTTTGATGAGGGACTGAACCCTCTTCGCTGCCTCCTTCTTGCGCTCCACTAGGCTCATGCTCTTCAGCTGCCTGGCATATGCTGTGGTGAGATCCCACACCCCTGCAAGCAGCCGCTCTTATGTCATGGGACACTTTTTAATTGGTTGCACAGTGGTTTTGCACACGGGCCACCTGGCAGGTGCCTGTAGTCAACATGCAACACTTGGTTGCCTGGCAGGGCAGCGTCTGTCCTTCCCAAGGTACAGAGCAGATGATGCCCTTGCGAAACGCAGTGCATGTGTGCTACAGCAACCAAAGAGTTGAAACACTACTCATTGTTGATGCAAGCACGCAAGGCATAAGCAGCAATACAGTTCATACAGGGTCATGCAGGTGGTGACATATGAAGTGACACATCAATGTTGCCGGGGAGCAGAGAACGCTATGTGCAGTCTTGTGTCAGCTTGGGTGGAGATCGCACTAGGAGGTGGTGGAGGCGGCGCAGCTTCAACAGCTGCTGCATCTGCCGCTTGTCCAGTACCAGCTGCATTACCAGCTGCATTACCAGCTGCATGTCCAAGCTGAGCCTGCCTCGCAGTAGTCCCTGCTTGTGCACTGGTTGCAGCAGCCTCAGCCCCAGTCACAGCAGTACCTGCTGCAGCTGTCTTGCCAGCTTGATGTGCAGCCCTTGCAGCAGCTGAAGCTGACGCCTCAGCCTCACCAAGGTCGGGAGCAGGTTGGAAGTCATCTCCAATGTCCACGTCACCCACGTCCTCCTGCTGGACAATCTGGACTGGCGACGACTGGTCTGAGAGAGTCTGAGGCTCTTGACTGCAGGCAGGTGATGCAGCAGAGGGCGAGCTGCTTGCAGCTGGCTTACCTGCTGATGTGCTAGAAGAAGCAGCAGCAGCAGGTGCCTCAGCAGCCTTGCCAGCTACTGGCATGGTGGCTGCTTGCTTGTTGACTGCATGAGCGGTGTGCAGGACAGCTGGGGCACTGACAGGTCGGCCTGCTACTGTTGCTGCCTTGCTTACAGCCTGCAAGTGCAAGTTCAAGCTGCTCAAGGGAGTGGCGATGGTCCTCATCAGCCATTCCACAGACTTTGCAGCACAACACAACTAGCTTGCCAAGTGACAGCACATCGTCCTTGTCCTGCTGCAATGCAAATGCTCACCTCAACTGGGCTTGTGGGAAACAACAGTGTCAGCAGCTACTGACATGCATAACTTGCATAAGGGAAAGGTGAGATGCCGGCTATGACGTATATTTGGTCATGCCTCAGCAGGTGATTGTCTGGAGTGCACCTGATGTCAATGATTGTGCAGAGCAGCAGCAAAGTTCACCTGCTTGCCAGAAGGCTTGCTCTGTGCTGCCACAACAGGAGTCAATGCAGCACCTGAGCCTGCAGCTGATACCCTGCCTGACGCTGGCAGTGGCATGGTGTCATGCTGTTTCACCTTGCCTGCAGCTGCAGCAGGTACTGCAGGAGCAGCAGCAGTTGCTCGTCTCTTCTTGGGCGGTAAGGTAGATCGATCAGGCAGAAGAGGGCGTTTCCTGGCAGGTGGCGGCCCCATCGGCTCTTTCACAGCCGGCACTGTCTGTGCCTGTATGCTGCCTGACACAGCCGGTGTATCCAGACATGCAGCACCAGTCCTTGCAGAGGAAGGAACAGCAGAGAGGGAGGCAGTACTGCCTTGAGGTTTGGAGGCAGCAGTTGTCAAGGGGAGTGATGCCGGCAGGCTCTTGCCTGAAGCGACTATGCCTTGCCTTGCTGTGACTTGCTTCCTTGCTTGCTGTGTGCTGACCTGCTTGCCTGCGTCCTGCCTTACTGAGCCTTGCTCTGCAGCAACTGGCTGGTCTTGACGCTGCCTTGCATCCTGCTTTCTTGCTGTGCCCTGTTGAGCAGCAGCCTGCTTGGAGTTGGCATCTGTGGCTGCTACCTGCTTGCCAGGAGCCTGCCTTGCTGTGGCCGTCTTGTTTGCTGCTGCCTGATGCTGACCAGCAGATTTGCCTGAGGTCTGCGGCCTGGGAGGCTTGGCAAGATGGGTGCCAGGCCTAGGCAAGGGCAAGGCGCTGGAAGCAGGCTCATCTTCTGAAGAGCGCCGCCGTCTGATCGCCAAGGGGACATCCTCATCCTCTGCCTACATGTTGAGCATGATAATTGATGGCATTGTTTCCCAACAGGTTACTTGTGCAGGAAAATTTTGTTTTTTGCACAACAGTCACATGCAGTGTTCATTGGAACATGTCGTTGGTCTATGTCAAAAGTGTAACATTTCATAAATGTGAAAGTAATATGGCATACACTGCAATCATCATGCAACATTAGTGCATATGTCACAAAACACTTCTCAACACAGCACACTGTCATTGCACACATCTGCCTGTGCAGTCAGATGTCACCTATTGCTGACCTGGATGGCTGTCTAATGTGCGCAGGGCCAAAACGATATGATGGACATGTGTACCTGCTTTTGCACAATCTTGGAGGACGCAAGGAATGGAAAAGCTTTGGCGAAGTGCTCCTTCCAGCGCTGCAGCAGTATAGGATGGAAGACAGGTCTGACATGATCAGGAGTAGCAGTGTCACTGGCTATCTTGTGCCGGATACAGTAGATGAGAGAGCGCTCCACCTCACCAACACACTTGCCTGCACATTGGACCAGCGTTTGTTAGTCAGCTTGTGGACTACAGAAATATCTGCTGGGAGTGAGACAATGGTGTTACAAGAAACTCTTAGTCTTCTTCACTTATAAAATGTCATGCAGGTGTGGAAGGTGAGCAAGACACCACAAACTGAAGCAGAAGCTGTCAAACAGCTCACCACCCTCAAACTGAGCCATCCATATCCTCCTGTTCCAGTTCTCCCGTTTCCTGTCATCCGGTGGCTCAAGCAGGGACGAGGGCATGCAGTGCTCATGAAACGCTTTTGGGCATCTGCGGCATGGGACCAGCTCTCCCTTCACATCTGACTGGTCTCCACCACATTTTTTGCAGGTATGTAGTGGGCTGCGGTAAATTGAAAATGCATTGATAGTTGTGATGCACATTTGTTTCAGCTTATAATGTTGTCCCAGCTCAAGCCGGACACCAACAGCCTGATGCAAACCACAGATCAGTGAGTACAAGCAAAACTTACAACACATGCTGTCCAAGATATGAAGGATGACACTACGGTAGCAAGTGGGCATTTTGCTTGACTGCTGCTTATATGGCAGCAATGCGTTGTGCACAACTGCACCTGCTATCAGCGTGATGGTTTTTTGCACTTATTGCTGGTATGCTGCCTGCCAAAACTGGACCTGATACAGGGAGCTACTCAGGACTGTACGTATCTGGCCCTGAGGGAAGATACGTCAACATATGAATGATCGTTTGCACTTGAAACATGTACTTGGCGTGATGCGCCTTGACTAAACTTTTTGAGCTGCAGACCATCAGCCAGCAGATGACCCAACATCATTCACCGCTGCTTCGGCAGACTGCTGAAATGTTTCTGCCAGAATATGGCAAAAGCCTGCAAACAAGGATAAACAGCAGGAGCAGACGCTCACCAGAGGAAGCCTCTCTTCATGTCTTCTTGGGACTTCATACAGTCTGCATGGTAGAACCTGCCACATGCAGCTACCCCACACCTGTACTGGCATACCCACTAGCGTATGCTCACAAGTGCCATCATGTTGTGCACACTTCACAATGCAGCTTCACAGCTTATTGCCAAACGCAAATGCACCAATCAGGAAACGCACAGTGCTAGGGCCAGGCAGAATCAGATGATGGACACACAAGCTGAGATGGACTTGCAAAAGGCCAAGAAGCCTTGCAGAGAGGCCTGGTATACCTGAAGACAATGCTCTTGGCAAAGCGAGCATTGGCAGGGTCAGCAGCATACGCTTCAACCACACCCTCCTCCTTGCAAAAGAAGCACTGATGCACTCCTGTCAGACAATTGGGGCAATGGAACGTGTCCTTTGTATCCTTTAGGCGCTGATACAGGTCTAGGGGCATGTTGAGTGGGTTGCAATGGAATGGCTGCAGCTGTGACTGAGAATGACTGACTTCTGCCTCATCAGCTGAGTCATCAGAATCTGTCATGCTGTCCTCTTGTGCCTTCTCCACACCACAGTGAAATGCCCGCATGCATGACCCATCGCACCACATGATGTCACCTGAAAAGCCAGCTTTGCACTAGAAAGAGAGGCATGTCAAATTGATGACAATGTACACTGTGCTGAGAACTCAACCATTTCAGTGTTTGTCACACTGCAGTATATCTGAGCTCTGTTATATTGGAGTAAGGCCTGAAAAACTCACAGCTTGGCTAGCTAACTTTAAGGAGTAGCTGGAGCTAGCATGATTCAAGTCGCCTGGCAATCTGCAACATACCTCCATCATCACACTGTGTACATGCAGGGTCATTGGCGCGGTCATCTGCACGCTCCTCAAATGCTTCCTCTTCGTCAGACTGTTGGTCTGATGCTTCAGTGTGCAGTTCGAGAGGTTCAAACACATCTGAATCATCGTCGTCCAAGGTGTCAAGAGACTTGTCTACATTTTGCTGTAGATTGAAAACCCTGGCCTGAGTGTCTTGTTGCAGACTTGCAGTGGCCCAGGTGTGTTGAATAGTCTGCTGATCACCAGATTCTCGAACAGGTAGGTCGACATCACCGCTGTCCAAGCCCTGTAACCAAGGCGCTTGTGTACACAATCCCAATGCTTGCTAGGGAAAGCTACTGACGGTGCCTTGCCTTTCTTTTCTTCTGGGAGCGTTCGGGGGCCACAGCTGGCTCTGCTGTAGTTGGCGATGCGAGTCCAGCGGCAGGAGTTGCAGAGTCGCCAGCTTTGCGGAGCCGCTTCAGGGGCATAAGTCAAATTTTACAAGCGGAGCAGCTGCCAAGTGCACTGGCATGCGAGATCGACGGTGTCAGCTGGTTACGTTGCGCTTCGAAGCGCTTTTTGGAAGGGCGAGCAAGCCATCAATGACACTGGACACTCGTCGAACACGGCGCAGGTCAAATAGTGCGGACAGTATGTCGCTGTTTGGTGCATCGCTGACTCACAGACAGACATGTTTGGACTGCATCAGGCCTACAGGGCTAGCTAGCTAGGTAGAACAGGCAATTACAGGGCAAATGTATAGCGCATGCATGCCTGCGCAGGCCCATGCGTACACAGCTGAACGGATGTTGATGGATGGTCCTGATCTACGATAGGTATTATTCCCATGTGCATGCATAATGTTTTACTTGTTAATCAACTGCACTAGCAGCTGCACAAACGAGCAGGTTCACAGTACGCTAACTCAGGCGAGAAGCTATGCAAGGTAAACCGTGTCACTGCTAGCTCACATGTTGCTGCCTTTGCTACAAGCTTATAGTCCTTGCAAGATCCTCTAGAATTAAACAATGCTTGTTGCACAGCACAGCAAAGCTGCCACAATCCACGCAGCAAAGTTGGGCAGAAAACACTGAAGTCTGACAGAGGGCCATCTGAAACTAGGATTCGTAGCAAAATACATCCTGCTGCTGACGGCAAGCAGCAACAAGATGTAATATCTGGAACATCAACTACTGCTCAAAATCAACCAAGGCTCCACCAACAATGCCTCTTAGCAACAAGGACTTGACGTCACAAATTTGAATTCACATAACATGAAACAACACAATCTTGGACTTATGCACAGTCACCACAACTTAGGTTCCGTGACAAAAGATTTCAGCATCTCCTCTGAAGTCACCATGGGATGCTTAGGGGCCTGCAGAAGTACACAATGTATGCCAAATTGCCCAAGCTGGATGCTGTGACTATTCAGCAGCCCAAGCAGGGCAATACCTTGATGCCATGTTGTGTCCACTTGCGGACATAGTGGTCCTCTATTCGCCGGGCCTGCACACAGCCTAGCTTGTTACAACATAAGAATGGTAACTACACAACAGCCACAGCAGCAGGTGAAAGACTTTGCAGTACTGCCTTGCAGCAGCTGACCAGAAGAACAGCAGATGGTTCGCCCTCCAGCGTCAAGGGGGCAGGCCTTATGGTAAGTAAACCATTCCGGTTGCCATACACTATATCAGTCAGGTAACGGTCCCCAATCATGACCAGCTCCTCAGCCTTGCAACTGCAGGCAAGTCAAAAGCAGGTAATGGCAGCTGGAGCTGACAGCAACAGTTGCGTTTTGGTGAATTTATGGACTACTATGCCTCTGATTTATTCTCTGTTGGTGAGCCAGACAATGTCAAGACTGACAGGTGAAGCCAACCTGAAATGCTTTTCGAGGTCAACTGCATCACCAGCTGGCTTCTTTGTGATGTGCCTGACCACACGGATGCCTAATGCTTTCTCCATGGAAGCCGCCTCCTCACCTGCACTGAACATCAAATGTGGCTTTGCAGTATGTTTGATTAGGAACCAAATACAATCCACTCAGGCATTTGCTAATGGTGTGGCATCAGAACAGCAGTCATGACATATCAGCAGTGTACAGCTGCTTGATGTAGTTGCAATGCTGGGAGCAAAATCTTCTCTTTGGGTCTGTACGCCCGGCCGAGTCATTTTATGACAGAAGATAGGGACTTTGCTGGGCTAGTGGTAACTTGCAAGTGTCAGCTGATGGAAGGGAAAGGTGTGCAAGAAGGCTGATGTCGGTTGCCATAAGCACAGGCTGACAGCAGGTCACATGCTTACCCTTGGGATCAAACTCCTGGAGGCCAGCTGAATTGCTCAAAAGAGCAACATGGCCATCAAATGCATCCATGCACTGCTCCATCGAGCCCGTCAAGGGCTCATGTATGCCCAGGGCATACGGCTCTGTTAGGGTGTTGTCCTTGTCAAAGACACAGCCTTTGAAACCAGCAGCTTTCAAAGCATGCCAATCAACCCATCTGATATCAGGTACAGTCACATGGGCCATACTCAACTCAGGGTGTCCCTGCATCCCATGACCTTCAAGGTTCGCAAGCCTGACCTGGGCTGCAGTGTGTGGAAGATTGCATGAACATCATTTCTTGCCTGACACTGAGCTTTGCTGTGGTGAGCCAGTCTGTTTGCAAACCCAGTACAATAGTGCATCATGACATAGAGTGGTGCAAGTGCTAGGAGTTGGTTGCTCATGGGATGTTCTTACCCCAATGATGTAAGCAAAGAGACGAATGCCATCAGCATTAAAGTTTTGGCTCACTTTCTGCCACCATTTCATGACGTGCTGCAGTCAGCAACCAAGACTGCTCAAAACATCAGAGGAAAACACCAGCATCAGCTGTCACGATGGATACATGCGAATTCGGCCACCAATGCATTCATTGCATGAACATACCTTGGGTTTGTAAGACTTTGGTAGTATTGTACTGCAATATGCACTATGTTTGGCCTGTGTAGTTGCAATACATGTTGACGGCTATTGCTGAAACGGAGTACACTGCGCTAGCTGTGCAGTTGCCACCTGTCGGTACGTGCGTGATGGCCTTTTGCCAAGCTGAAACTTGTCAGCAGCAATGGACGCTGCAAAGAAGCTTTGGTGGCGCAGGGGCGAGCCCCGCATTGCCATCGTGATAGTTCCAACTTTCGCAGCTTTGGTTCATCTCATGCAACAGCCTCTCAATCTATGCCAGGCGTGAAGCGCCTATGCTTGCTGCAGTTTTAGGTGAGACAGCTGCAGTCAAATTCCAGGTCAAATTCCTAGGGCTGTCTGTGCTGACTCGAACTCCTTTATTGTAGGTTTGGCTAATTTTATTCACACGCCGAGAAGCATCTGGCGTTGGCACTCATAATTTGTGCAATCAGCTTCGTTCAAGACACCAAAAGTTTGCAGTTGTGCGGCATGAGGTTTGCTTGCTCTATAGTATGCCCCAGGTGAAACCACAGCGGGGCGCGCGGGATCCATCATATCCTCCTCCAGGGCAGTTTCAAGCGCCAGTAGCTTACAAACCGGCAAGTTCTCGGCCTAGTCGTGCTAAAGCAAGAACCTGGGTCAGGCCTCAATCAGCAGAGCAGAGCACTCCCGCCAGCGACCCGAGTCCTGCTCCTATACAAGTTGCTCAGCAGTCCGTTGGAAGCTTTAGTTCCTCTCAGTCAAAATCTGTCCAACTCAACCAGACAGGTGTTGCATCAACTTCATCGCAGCAGGCGTCATATGTGAGTAGCAAAAGAAACACGCTTACAAGGATTCATCCTGGTTCTGCCAGCAACTCAGTTCCCAAGTCTGGCCTAACTTCATCAAGCGTGAGCCAGGCAACCAGAAGACTCATTCATCAAGGTCGATACAAGTTAATACAACAGCCACAGCAAACAAGTTGTCCACAGGCAGGCGGTCGTTCAACCCCAACTGCTCTGCAGCAGTACAGGCAGTTTGTCAGTACACAGAGCAGGAAACGCGCTGCAACGAGTGTCTGTGCCCCGGCAGCCAAGAGAGCCAACACATGGGTTCGCAGTGGTGGCTCATCAGCAGCAGTGGCATCAAAATCGGCCACCGCAAGCACAAGCAGTTCTAACTCAAGTGCTGCCAGCTATGTGAGGTCTACACACAGCCGTAAACTGCAGCTTGTGCGGCGATGCACGTCAAATGCCATGACTGCGCCAGTAACGCCAGTGTCAAGGCTGCAGTCAAGGGGGACAGTATTGGCAAAACACCTGCTCTCTGTCCGCTCGCTGAAAAGGGCAAGACGCCCTGCCCTCCATGTGAGAAAAGCTGGCATTGCTAAACCTGGGAAGCTGCAGCGCATTGATGGTGTTCTGTATAAAGTTGGTGGGTCAGGGCTGGGAAAATCTTTGCAGCGGCAGGTCACACCTAAGGGTGTCAGACCTTTGCTTTCTCCCGAGGTCAGAATATGTCTTGTTGATAGCTATGTGCTTCAGCTATCTTCCATGCCTGACGCTTGTCCAATGCTTGTGTTATGGCAAGCGGTTTAACAATAATCAGTGTCAGCAAGGCTGATCTTCACTTAGTAGTCTGTTTCAGGGCGCATATGTACGTCAGGGTAAGCATCTGATCTTGAGGTCCATGCTAACAACACCTAAAGCTGTAATCCAGAGAGTCAGCACAGCACGAAGCCGAACAGGCAGCAGGGCAGCATCAGCAAATATGTCTGCCAGGCAGAAACTTGCTGCTGCTCGCATGAGGCGCCCTAGCAGACTCAGCAAGAGCAGCAAGCCTGCGCAGACCCACTGCCTGGTGTTTTGCAGGCAAGCTTTGCGGCTGAAAGCTGCCTGTTTGGCATCAATATTTGAAGTTTGTCAAGGCAAATGTGGTGTAGCTCATCAATCGGGAAGGATGCCCACATCTGTGCAGACAGAGGCAGGCGTCATGTGGCTGTTTTGCTGGGCAAAAGTAATGCGGCAGGGTATGTGAGCTTGTGTGGCATTCAGGACTGGAGGGTGTAGGGAACACCAGGCTGGCAAGTGTCACTTGGTGCATGATCCTGCAACTGTGGCAGTGTGCTCACGCTGGCTGCAGGGCTCATGCACCAACACTGCATGCTTGCTGCAACACAGGCCTTGTCCTGATGTCATGCCTGTCTGTACCTTTTACCTTCAGGTGCGCGCAGGCTCTGTTGCCTTGATGATGCTATGGCTCATTGTCCCTGTGGTATGAAGATCTACCTGCATGAGCGTGGTGGCAATTTTGCTTCCTTTGTCATGTGCAACTGCACAAGCGTCTGCTGTCCAGATCTAACCCAGATGCTGCATTGGATTCATCCCAACATAGTGCTTCTTTGCATTGTTGTCAACTGCTGCTGCTGCTGATGCTGGCGTTTGCTCAATCACTGCATGGTTCTGCCAGGTATGTAAGATTCGGCTACTTTGTGGTGTCGCAGGGTTTATGTACAACAGAGGACTGTCCCTATGCACATGTAAAGGTGGACCCAAACGCGCCAGTGTGTCAAGAGTTTGTGAGTGGGCACTGCCCTAGGGGCGTGTCCTGCACAAAGAAGCACTTGACGCCTCGCATGATTCGCCAGCTGCGGCAGAGCAAGGCATTACAGGCAAGCAGACTGTTGCTGAATGACTCAGCACAAAAAGCAGGGCAAAACGTGTTTGTCAGCTTTGGCTGAGCGTTGCTGGCTCTGCTTTATGCTTTGTTTGTGCTCAAACCTTACATTAGGGGGTAGCTGTGCAGCTTGCATGCTGTATGCCCCGTCAAGTAGTTGATTAGTGGCGCAATGGTGAGCGACCTTTCCTGCCTGGCCACAGGGCACTTTTGTGCACTGTTGCAGTGGACTTGTGCCTTATGGTGTCTGTGTACATCTGGCCAAGTGCAATTTTTTTCTGTGCAGGCTGATTCATGCACAAGTCAGCAGATTAAGGCCAACCTTGCGCAAGCTCACGCAGCTGAGGCTGAAGAGCCTATGCTGCAAGATGAGGACCTTGACCTGCGTCCTGCTTTTCTGCGTTGATGGCACAAGTTGAATACATGTGTTGACTGGGTTTTGTGGTGTTGTGCCTGAGGGTTTATGTTCTCAGGGCTTAGGGCTTTTGAATAGAATACGTCGTGTGCTGCTATGTTGTCACGTGTTTCTGCTGTGGCAGGCATGTGCACGTGTTGTTCGTCTCTGCTTCTGTGTGTGTCTTAGGCGCATTGTGAGCTCTGAGTGTCTTGCTATATATAGATGTCTTCAGTTTTAATGCCATGGGTTACTTTTGGGCAGCACTATAATGTAATGATTCAAACTTAGCTTCTCGAGGTTGCAAACTGCAAACCAATGCACATCCCAGCTCGACGCGGACGAACCTGGAATCGTCAATTGCAGGCAGCTACTTGAAGGCTGAAGACATACACGTACCTTCCATTACCTTTGTAGGAGGGAGACGAATAGGCGCCGATTGCGCAACTTCGATACTGTGTCACAGAGTGTGTTGGGACGTTGACTTGGTTGGACCGACCGTGTGGAAGTGTTTGTCTCGCAGAAGCTTTCAGTTGTCCTGCAGACAAGCCTTGGATGACTAGGCTGGGATCTGCGATGCATCCCGCTTGTCGATCAGTAACTCTGCACATGGTAGCTGAACACGCTTTGTTTAGAGGTCTCACAGCATGCTGAGACTCTGTGGTGACTCACCATGTCACAATCAGGTGCT
>JAABUO010007330.1_pt1 | contig 12591 bp, 6 predicted proteins | sample 5559291 | NCBI WGS metagenome assembly JAABUO01 (sample SAMN10711878, study PRJNA513372) | rock metagenome | isolation source: Antarctica rocks | place: Antarctica: Victoria Land, Finger Mt sud
ATACGATTAATCTTTTTTATATAACGTTAATAATAAAAGATTTAGTTACGAATTATAATATTTACAGCTTTATTTAATAACATTACGTTCGAGACGAGCGATGATAATTTCGAAAATTAAGATATAAAAATACTTTTTAAATGCGAGAATGTTTTCTTATAACTTGCGTTTAAATCGAGTTATATGTCATTTTTTAACTCGTATAATAAAAGATCGTTAATGTCATTAACGTATATATTAAATACAGCTTAAGTGTTAATAATTATTTTAATATTATTATTATTAATTTATTACTTAATACGACATAATAAAATCTTTAATATTATTTATTTACGATCGTAAGCTTGTTAATTTCATGTCGCGTTAACGCGCATTTATTTCGCTGCGTGTTATAAATTTCAGCTTCGCTTTAATTACTTTAGTTACTAATATATGTAAATGTTTACTTATTCTTTACGTTTAATTTCTTAAACTTGTTTAATTTATATTTTTCTAATTTAAATTCTTGTATATAATAAGCGATCATTATTATTACGATGAGAACGATGTTAATAAAAAGCGAATTAAAGAATATCTTCGTGTATTCTTAATATGCTATCTCATTTCTAACTTTATAATAAAACTTCTGAGTCAGTACGTTCGTTATAATTCTCGCGCAGAATCTGTCTCGAAAAGTCTTTTCAAGTTAATTAATATTATAATATTTAATTAATATATATTTAATTACACACAAAGTCGTCATTATTTAATAAACTTTAAGTTAACTTCTTTCGCATTTTTCTCGTAAGTTATTTTTATTAATCATATTCGCTTTCGATTATAATTCGTACTCGACTTAATATATTAAATCGTCACGTTTTAAAAATATCGTACATTTATTTATTATGAGTCTTATTCGTAACGAAAGATCTGAGCGTATTATCTTTTAAGTCTCTGTCTTCGTTAAAATGTTCTTTACTTTAAAACGTTTATAATTTAACTTTTTATTTAAACGATTTACGATCTTCTTTTACGTCTTTTTCATTTTCTCATTAAGTTATTCTTTTTTAACGTTTAATCATGAATTACTGTTATTATTAACATGATCGCTTAATATTTACGTAAATAAATAACGAGTATAAATTTTAATAATCGACTTATGATTAACGATGAATTAACATTTAATTTAACGTAACGTCTTTTCTCATGAATATGATGTTATTAATTTTTAGTTCGCTTTTTTAACATTATTATCATTAAAATTAATTTTAATATGTCTGTTATTAATGAATTATAAAGAATTAAACTGTTTAATATTATATATATTGAGTTTTTAAAATGTCGTAATAAGTTCGCGAAGATATTTTCATTAAATGCTTTAACAGTGTTTAATTTTTTTTATTTTCGAATTAATTAATTATTTTTTTAAATCTTTAAACGAGTTCTTATTTTAAGAGTAACACGTTTATTTTCGCTAAAGATTCTTCTTATAAAATCGCTGTCGCTTAAGTTTATTACGATCTCGTCGTTATTATAAGTCTTTATATATTTAACTGCGCTGCGCTTTAACGATGATAATGTCTTAAAGTTATTTATGTAACGACGTTTTTTTTATAATGTTACTTAATATTTTAATAAATTTATTATTATTAAGATTAACGTATTTTCATGTTACATTCGAGATAAAAATCGTTTAATGTAACTCGATAATGTATAATCGTCGAGAAAATTTATGTAATAAACGATTAAGAAAAAGAACAGAAAAGAATGTTAAATTACGAATGATTTTTTCTTAAATAAAAAAGAAATTTACTGTATCTTCGAGCATTAAGAATGATTTATTTAATATTAATAAAAGTTTATTAACTCTTTATTAAGATTATACGAATTATAAGTCTTATCATTAAGTCTTAAGATGCTTAAATTATAACATGATCTCGTTATGTCATCTTATACTAAAAATCTTAAGCGTGAACATGTTCTTTACAAGCATTTTATATAATTTTTTTAATGATTAATTACTTAAATCGAGTATTATAAGAAATTTAAAACATATAATTATTATTTGTAACAAACTAAATTATAAAAAGAAAGCGAATAGACTTTTTCGCATGCATTTCTTTCAGTACTATTTTTCATTCGCGCTCGTTATTAATATATATTCTCGCGAATTTAGTTTAATCGTATATTATTATATTTATAACATAATCGTAATTCAGCTCATTCTTAATTAACTTTATAAATTTATAGTATTTTATATCATTAATGCGAATTAAATTCTTCATTACTTCACGTTTAAGAAGATTTTATAATTTGTAACATGTATTATAATTAAGATCGCGATTAATTTATATTATAATACTTTTAATTAATTTAATTAATATTAGTTAAGATTTCTTACGATCTCGTTCGTCGCAGACGACATAATTTAAAATGTGTATATGTTTTTTTAATTAAGACGATAATAAAGAATTATACTTAAAATTATTTCGTGGGGTCTTTTTAATATTAAGTCGTTTTTTTACATTATAATTTAATCGCTGTATTACGAATATTAACATAAAATTAATCTTTAATCTTGCAATATCGTTAAATATAATATGAAACTTGTAATATACGACTTTAAATGTTAATTTAAAAGTCTCTTTTAACTTGTTTATATTTAGTTTTCGTTTTATAAGTTAAAGAAATCTTATTTAATTTCGTATTCGCATCTTTAATTATGTATATTTAAACTCGTTAATGTTAAGTTTTTCTTTTACTTTGTTTACTAATCATTTATAATGTATATACTCTTTATAAATATTTTTAATAATGCATTTATTATATTAAATAAAAAACTTAATGTTTATTAAATCTTTTCGCGTTAATAATTAACGACTGCGCTTATCATAAAAAAACTTTAACGTTAATAATTTATAACTTCAGAATTTAATTAATATTACATTCGCTACATTTTATTTATATAATAATTAACATCAGCTCTTAATAATTTACTTATTATTTAAGCTTTTAATCAGATTTATAAAATACATATTAATTATTTAAAGGCTATTACTAAGTCGCTTACATTTCTTTATAATATAATCGTTCGCGATCATTAAGTTCATTTAATTTTTTAAATTAATTCATTAATACGATTAACTTTAACTAATTAACTTTATAATATTAAATTTGTAGCTAATAATACTTTTACGACGAGTAAAGCTTTATTTATTACGTATATTTCATACGAATACAGCTCTTATAAGATTAATTTTAACTTTAATTCTTATTAGTTCGTAACTAAGATTTCTGTTCGTTAAGAGAAATTTAATTAAGCAAAGTTAAGAAATGATTATATTTCTTAATTAATTAATCGTGTAACATCGTTAACTTTAATAATTCTATATATACTTTAAGACATAAACGTAATATATATACATTATTTAATTTTTGTCTGCGATAAGATTAAACTAGTTTTAAATATTTTTAACTTTCGCGTTTAAAGTAATATTTTATTATTCTTGTTTCTTTATACAAGAAATTCTTCTCGTAAATCGAGTTATATGAATTTTAATCGCTGAAGTTATTAATGTAAAAGAACTTGTTTTTATTTAACTCGTTACGATTATCGTTTATTAATATAATATGTACATTTTTTAAAATTATATGCGAATGAAAAAATTAACTAGCTTCGAGCGAACGAAGATTTTTAGCGTTATTTTTAAATTAATGCTTTATTTTAATCATTTCATATATAGCATATTAAGTTTTTTTATTACAAAGTTTAAGTAATTTAACGAAAGCGTTATTATATCGTAACTTATTATTCTTATTATCTCGTCGTAACGAATTTATAATGAAAAGAATAAATCGTAATTAATTAAATAATCAATCGTTTAGTAAAATTAATGCTTCAGTCGCTTCTTTTAATCTTTTCTGAATCATAACATAATTACGTCTTTAAACTTTTTTCTTTCTCTGTTAATTTAATGAGTAATATATTTTATCGCTAATCAGATTCTTTAAGTCGTTAACGTTTTTTTTATCTCGTTTTTAGCATAAAAGTAACTTATAAACGCTTACGTAATATAATTTAACTCATGTTAAGTCTTTTTTTTAAATTTAACTTTTTGTTTAATACGACTTTTTCATTAATTATATTATAATACTCGCGCACGAAGATTACTAACGCGTTAAAAAGTTTCTTTATGTTCAGAATTTTAATTAAGATTAATGCGTAATATTATAACTTTAAATGAAGTTTTATCTTTTATATTTAATTACATTATTCGCGAATAAGTACGTTTTAAATTTTACAAAGACTAAAGACTTAATTAAATCGTATTATCATAACAGTTAATGCATGCTTATTAATTTTATTTTATCTTATATTCTTATAAAGAAAAACAACTTTCATTATAAAAAGATTTAAATATCGAGTATTATAATGTAATAACTGCGTTTAAAACGTGTTTCGTTTATTAATACGATCGAAAAAGATCTTTATTAAATACTTATATGCAGTCTTATTATACTTTATATTAAAATTATTAACATTATCGTATCTTTAAATTTAACTTACATAATATGTTATAGCGTGTAATTTAAAAATGTTAAAATGATTAATGTTTATATTTAAACGCTTAAATCGTAAATAACGAAAAACGTTCTTTAACTTATTTAATTAAAAAAGCGCATGTTTAAGATATTAAAGAATTTCTTCGTCGTGCGAATAATATTAAGTAAGTATCACGAAGTTTATTATTACTCGAGCGAAGTAAATCATTATAAACGCTTTCGTAATTAAAAGCGATGCGATAATTAAAATAAATTAATATATAATTAATTTTTAATTTATATTAGTTCATTACTTAATCGTACTGTATTTAAAAAGTCTTTTCATGTTTTTAAATAACGAAATGACGCGAAATCTTTAATTCAGCTAAGCTGTTTCTGATGCATCGTTTAAAATTAATTTAAATTCTTTTCATCTTTAATTTATATAAACGCTTTTGTTAATAATTTAACAGAGTTATAATATTAAATACGAGATGATTTTCTTAAGTAATTAATGTAATACGTTTATTATTATTATTTTATAAATATTAATAAATATATATAATTATATAAAGTTTTTCATTAAATGTATTTAAGCAGAATTATTCTTAATTAAGCTGTTCTTTTTTTATTACTTTTATTAATTTTTAGTAAACGTATACGTTTAAATTAATCATGTCTTGTTTAAATTTTCGCGTTTATAAAATAACACTTAATAAATAAAATAAAGTTAATTTATCTTAACGTTTATAATTAATACTTGTTTCTCGTAATTTATTATAAACTCGATAATTATTAAATAATATTACTTTATTTTATTATTCGCGTAAAAAATAAAAATATTATTTTTAATTATAGCTTTAACGATTATTTCGTGTAAGATAATATATTAGTACATAATGATACGTGTTTAATGTACGCTTAAGTATGATTAATAACGTTATGTGTTAAATCTTTAACTTAATATCGTCGTCGTTATTATTAATTAGGAAAAGAAATTTTAAAAGAATTAATCTCGATTGTTTTTAAGCATGTCTTATACGTTAACTTAGATTTTCTATCGTTATAATATATAAACTATGTAAATAAATCGTCTCGATGCTTAATTAAGATTATTTTATTAATGAAAATTAATAATAATATTATAATAACATTATTAAAAAGCTTTTTTTACGTTTCTTATCATTAATTAATAATATGCATCTTGTCGTAAACTCGATAATTATTAATATTATAATGTTAAATTAATACGTAAATTAACTTATTTTAAAATAATAAGTAATTTAACAAGAATTAAAATGTCTTAATAATGTCGCGATATAACATGTATTGCTGCTCTTCTTAAACTTCGTCGTAACTAAATTTAATTATAAACGTTTAAAAATATTATTCGTCATTTTTAGCATTATACGAAATTTAATGTAAAAGTATTTATTACTCGTTCGCGTCGTAAAAGTTAACATGTTAATGTAAGATTCGTAAGCGCGAATCTTAAAAAAATCGTTAAACATTATCTTTAATAATCTTCGTTTAATAAAGTTAATAAGCGAACGCGTAATTTACTTCGTACTGAGATGAATAATATTAATTATTATTTATGTTCTTAATCATTTAAAAATTCGAGCTTAGCGACTTTAATACTTTCTTTAATACGTTAATCGTTATTTTAACATTATGATTAATTATTTTAACGAAGATTTTAACTCGAAACGCTAATAATATAAAAAGAAGTTTAGTTTAAAGTTATATCGTTTCGATTCTTAACGATATACGCTTTACATTTTAATTTATATTAGCGCTACTTATTTTAGTATTTATATATTTCTCTGCGAAATCATTTATTAACATATATTCTTAATTCTCGTAATGTTCATCTGAACGCTTATATTATAAAAATTATTTAAGTTTAAATCTCATTTTACAGTCTCGTGATCGCGTTAAATAAGCTGCATTAAATCGTATAACGACGATTTTAATAATAATAATAACTTTTATTAAAGAATCTTTCGCGATTAATTATGCAAGCGTACATAATAATAATAAAGATGACGTTTAAGCTCGTTAATGTTATTTATCTTCGTTTTACACGAAAAATAAACGCGTTACATTATTTATAAATCTTTAATTAATATTATTACATAACTTGTACGAAAAAATAATGAATTATTAAAATCTTTTACGCTTAATTATTTATCTGTACATAAAATGTTAATAACGAGATAAATTAAATAATGCTAATCGTAATGTTAATGAATCATTAAAAATTATTAACTTTAATTTCGACTTAATAAATATATAAATTATATAAATTATATTTAACTAAATCGTAAATGAAATAAAATTAATAATTTAAATAATTATTATCGCTATTCTTGCGAATTAATTATTATCGCTTAAAATATGATTATTTAAATCTTTTATAAAATAAGAATAACGATTATTAAAGTGTTATATATCTTAAATTAAAGTAATCTTTAAACTTTATAAACTTTATCTTATCGTCGTTATTTATTTCGCTTTTGTTATAACTTAATGAGTAACTTAAAAAATATATAATTATGCATTTATTTTCTTTATCTTTCTTTTAAAATCTTTAATATTATATTAATTACGCTTAAGCTTATCATTATTTCTTCTAAGCTTATTATAAGTGCGAAGCTGCTTAAATTTTATATTTACTATTATTTAATATATAATGAAGACTAAAAGAATTCGAATATTAAAGATTAAAGATTCGAACTTAAACGAAAAAGTTAATTAATCGTTAAACGTAAAGATAAGCTTATTAATTAAATAAGCGACAGTAACGAGCGAAAATAATTATTAATAATGAGATAACATTAAAGATAATGTAGTTTTATTTCGAAGAATTTCTCGTTTAATAATTCTTCGTGTAACGTTAATTGCTTGTTTAAATAACGATAAGAATTTTAATGCATTTAACGATATGTTTTAATTAAACTCGTTTATTATTTTTATTAATAATTAAATTATAAGTTTAATTATAATGCGCATATTAACAAATCATTTGTTACTGTAAACGTTAACGTTAATAAAAGCGTATTTAATAATGTCGCATTATAAATAATACTCGCGATGAATTAACTACTTAACGAAGATTTTAATTTTACAAATAAATCTTCATTTCTTAAAAACGAATAAAGTCGTTTAATGACTAAGTTAAATGAAGAATTATTATAATTAATCTCTTCGTTATCTTTCGCGATTACTGTTACTTAATATCGTATCGTTTTTAGTTTTATCGTTTTATAAAAATAATTTATATTTTAATAATAATAAATGCGATTAAAGTTTTTTTATTACTCGTAATAATATCGTTAACGAGCAAGAAGATTAAATATATATGACTCGTCTTTCTGTAACTGCTTTTTACGTTTATTCTTTAAGCGCTTTACACGAATAATATCGCTAATTTAAATAAAAGTAATTAATTAATTAATATATAAAAAAAGCAACTCGAAATAATGATTAAGATTTTATTTCTTAATACTCGTATCTTTTTATCTTTTCTTAATACTTTAAGCTTAAAAGAAATATCATTATTCGTAATATAATCGTTAAAATTTTTATAAATTTATAAATTAATTAGTTCGATAACGAAATCTTTCTTATCGCTATTTTGTAAATGAAATAATATATTCTTTAAATCTCTTTAATCGTTACGTTTCTTTAACGTCTTTAATATCTTAAATATTTAATTAAAGTAACGAATAATAAATTAATTATAAAGCGAAAAATGCGTATAATTTTAGCTAATACATTAATTAAAGATTAAACGAGATTAATGACTACGTTAAAGCTTAAAGTTAAACTCGCTCGCATAATTAAATATTCTTATATTTAAGTTATGTAAAACTTTTTATTATTAAATACGATTATTTAATTCATAACGTAAAACAGATTATATACATCTGAATTATCGTTTTAAAAGTTTACAGACTTCTTAATTACGTTTTCGTTTTTCTTTTCATTATATATTTTAGAATTAATTTTATTTTTTTAATTATTATTATTAATACTTAAAACGATTTTAAATTAATATTATATGTCGCGTTTAATTCGTAAGTTTAAATTAGTAAATAAGACAGTATCTTTAAGAAGATACTTAATGTTTTTTAAATTAAACTTTTTATTTCATGACTTTGTTTTATTTATTTACTTTAAAACATTTAATATTCTCTTTACGATTACTTTTTTAATAGATTTAAAAGATAAATGAAGTTTAAAAGTAATATTTTTCTTTCTTTTAATATATTAAATAATGAAAGCTTGTTTAATACTAGTCGTAATATTTCGCATACGTTTAGTTAATATTATCTTTATAATAATATTATTTAATGTTTAATAAATTATAAATAACGTAAAATACGATTAAGAAAAAAGTAAAATTATATAATACGTTTAAAAATTAAAGTGTATAAGATTTAATGAACTTAAATAACGATTCTTTAAATTTACTTTAACTTAAAAATGTCGTTCTTTAACGTTTTAGCTTAAATAAAATTTCTTAACTTTCTTTATTACTAAATTAATAATAATATTACATTTTAATAACTTTACGATAATTATTATCTCGTCTTTTAATCATGTAAATTATAATTCGCATCATTAAACGCTTAAATGTAACTTTATAACAAAATGTTAAAATCATGTTATTCATAAAGACTTCGAACAGAAAGCTTATCTTCGCGATTATATTTAAGAAACGATTAATAATAATGTAAAAGTTATATAATCGCTAAATAAATAAATGTAACACGTTTTAATTAAATTATATAATTAATCTGTTTATTAATAATAAATAAATCGTTGTAATTCGCGACGCTTTTACGAAAACGTTTATTATTACATTTTTACGAGTCGTAATAATAAAAGTAATAAACAGATTCGCTTAAAAGCATTATAACTTGTAATGCAATATTAATTTAATTAACAGACGTTATAATGTTAAGAAACGATTAATTATATTTTTTAAATAAAGAAAATCTCGATTTAATATAAACGATTAATTATTTTAATAAATTTTAATTAAATTACGAAGACATATATCGTATTTTCATTATAAATTAAGTTATTAAAAATATCTTTATTAATAATTATCATTCTGTTTAACTGCATCGTTTGTTATAAGTATATAAATATATAAAACTTAACGATAAAGACGTAAAAGATTATTATTAACGACGTATGTTAATTAATATTCTTTTTTCTTTTAATGAATTATTATTTTCACGATAAAAAGATTACGATTTTTTATGTTTAATGTTATTCTGTTATTAAGAAACATTTTATTAACTCGAAAACGACGTTTTTTAATCTTAATAATAATTATTATATCTCTTATTAAAATAAGAAATAATTTCAGTTTACGTAATACGAGTATATTTAATTAAAACAGATTAATTTAAATTAAATGTTATAAAGAATTTTACATTATTAATAAATATTTAAATTAATAAAAATAATAATGTTAAATATTTTTCATTAAGAATTCTCGTAAATATAGCGAGTAAGCTCGTTATTAACGATGTTAATAATGTAATTTAATTAAAATTCATCTTTTTCGTCTTAAAGAACTTTTTTAATATAATTACGAATGTTAATAAATAATTATCGTAAAAAGACTTAATGTAAAGAATATATAAATAATTAAAGATATGACTAAAATGTTTACGATACAGCTTGTTTACTTATGCTTAAAGCGAAACATAATAAGCGATAAAAATGTAAACGATATTCATTATATTATTTCTTTTAAATCGTTAATTTAAATATAATAAAGAATATAAAATAAATAAGCGTAATTCATTAAAAGATAAATAATAACTTTATTATATTATGATTAAATAATTCATTAATGAAATCTTGCTCACTTTATTCAAGTATAAGCTTTTTTTAAAAACTTAACTTTAAAAACATTACAGTAATTAATCGCTTATATAAATTCTTATCTTTTAATCGTTTTAATTAAAATCATTCTTATCTTTTATTATAATTAAATAATAATTTTAATTTAAGCTGCGATTATTAAGATTAATCGTTTAATTTAAACTCATATTAGTTTAAAATTTAAAATTTTATAATCTCATTTTATTTTATTATCATACATTTTATAATCTTATTACATTTTATTATTTCTTTATATTTAATAACTTAACGTTATTTTACGTCGTTATTTTATATCTTTTAATAAACATTTTATTACGATGTTTAAAGAAAAGTTTAAAGCGATAACGATAAAGAAAGATGTAACGATTAACGTTATGTATTATACATCTTAAACGATGAAGTTTAAAAATAATAATTTTATTAATTTCATTTCAGATGATAAGAAAAAGACGCAGAAAGTAAACATAGTTAAGTATTATAACATTAAGTCTGTTATCTTTCGAGTTAAGATTATTTTTAACATTAATGAAATAATTAAATTAATAATTAATTCGTTTAATGCTTTAAATAATAATGTTTACGTTACTTATAAGATTGTAACGAAAATCTTAATGAATTAAGCATTTAATATTCGCTTTAATATTAAATTACATTAAGTTATATTATTATTATTCGAGAATTATTTTTTAATTTATAACATCTTATATAATTAAGTCTTTCGCTTACATTTAAATTCTGACATTCGCGACGTTCTCGTTATGAATTATTTAATCATGTTTTAATCGCGCATTTTATATTTCGAAAATATATATATTATACATAATATCGCGAATGTAAAGATTAATAATTTACGTTAAGTAAAATGAATGACTTTTCTTAAATTTATATTTAAATCGATCTCAGCTTATACTTAATTAATTTTACTTAAAAATCATTAAGATTTATTAATTTTTCAGAGTATAAAGAACATACTTAAAGATGTTTTTGATTTATTAAAAGATTATATAATTAAGCTAAGTATTTTTATCTTAACGATTAAATAAAATATATTTATAAATTAATATTAAAAGTTTAATAATAGCATTAATATAAAGCGAGTCTTCTTAACATTTAACATGTAATTTAGTTTATTTAAAATTAATAAGCATATCATTTAAGTAAAATAAAAAACTTTAAAGAATGATTATTTATTTATTTATTTATCGTATTAACGCACTTATCGCGATAATAAGAAATGTTAACTTATTAAAGATTTCTTTAAATTATAATTAATAAAGATACAGTAAGCACTTATTACGAAGACTTAAACATTATTTTACGAGTTACGTAAATTCATTACATTCGCGAAAACAGATAAAAAATATGTTAATTTACTACGTTTTCTCGATCGCTTTAATTATTAATTTAATTCGAAGAATCGCTTTAAAGTAAAGTTTAATAATAATAAATGAACTGTTATTATTTTTATTAAATCGTTTCTTTTTTTTAACACGACGAATGTAAGCGTAATTCTTTATCGTTTTCTTATTAAAATAAATTAAAGCTTAATTAAGTTATAATTAACGTTTAATCTTCGCGAGCGTAATTAATAAAATAATAATAAAAATGTACTTTAATATTATCTTTTTAACGAATTAATAATAATTTTAATTCGTTTAATCATGTTTAATAAGCTTAACAGAATTAAATTAGCGATAATTAAAATTCTTAACTTTACTTATATTAGCGAGAAAAAATATAAATATAAAGATCGCTTTCGTAATATTATACTGAGTCAGAAACTTCGTATTAAATTCATATTAATTCTCTTTAAAGACTTAAATCTTTCGATTACTTTTATTCAGTAAAATATTAAATTAAATAAGTTTTAAATGTTAATTATGTAATAGCTTTAAAAAACTTTTAACGATTTTAATCTTATTAAAAAACTCTTTAAAACAGAAAAAATATTAATGAATGTCGTTATTATAATATTATTCTTAAAGCTGAGTAAGAAAGTTAAAATTCTGAGCTTGTTTAATAACACAGCTAATATATTCGTTCTTAAACTAAGCGAATAGCTTTAGCGATTAAAAAATAAAGACATTAATTTAACGAATAAAAAGATCATTCGTTTTTACTCGTAGTTTATTAAACGTTAAATAATCGTTTAAGATAATC
>JAABUO010007332.1_pt1 | contig 12590 bp, 10 predicted proteins | sample 5559291 | NCBI WGS metagenome assembly JAABUO01 (sample SAMN10711878, study PRJNA513372) | rock metagenome | isolation source: Antarctica rocks | place: Antarctica: Victoria Land, Finger Mt sud
AATATTAAAGTAATCTTGCTAAGAGACGAAAGCATTAAATAATAAATAAAAGATCGTCGCAATGTTCGAACTTAAGATTCTTAAAAATATCTCACGAAAACGCAAAAGTACGAATGCTATTAGAAAAGGCGAAGAGAGTCGCAGAAGAGTTTGTGAAACGATAAAGAAAAGGATTACACAAGACGACATGACGAAAGATGAGACAGTTGCGAGGGAATCATTCATATATCATTAAAAAGCTGAGAGAAGGACAGAAGAGAAGAAAAGGTTTATCGAAAGAAAGTCACGTTAAAGGATGCGACTACTTTCATGCGACCAGGAGCGCTGCAGTTGTGAAGATAAGAGCAGGTTTCGTACTAATAGAGTCTGCAGCTCATGTGGATGGGGGGGTATTGTGTAAGGCTTGTGGGTACACGTTTTGTCATCTGATTCGGTGTAGAAGAAGATCTTTGAGATCGTTTGCCTTGGCGCATCTCTGAGATATGTGTTGCCATCGATAGGGGGGAGGGTCATCATTCGATAGGGGTTGCGGCGCTATTGACTCCCATTTGAATCCTTTGAGAGAGTTTATATCTGTTCTCGGGATATGTGATGGGTGATTCTCAGTAACTGTAACAGACACACTTCGAGCTTCAATCACTGCCGCGGTAGTCGTTCTGCTTGGTGATGAATCGTGCTTAGTGATGGACACTGCTTGCTGTACTTGCCGTTGTCACAATTGAATGTTGAAGGTCATGAGTCTTGTGATTGTTCATATCTCTTTGGTGACTCCTGAATGAGAGGTAAGGAGTATCTAAATTCGAGTTCTGCAATACTTTCTCAGCATCTCACATAAGATTCTCATCAACAGGTCTTCCTCATCAATAGGTCTTCCAGTATCCTCGAACAGCAGACCAACATCCCTAAGTTAAACACCCAGACACAACTCTCTAGTCTACTTACAAACTGCAACAAGCACCCGAAGCTCCTCCACGACATGGCCTGGCTTTGCTGCCGTGCGAAATGGGGTATTACATGCTGCTATACAGCCCCAAATGTTCAGACGACTTTTTGCAACGGATGTGGGCTGGCTCGCTGTGAAGACTGCCCGATCGTCCTGGATTGCGCCGGGAAACGTGAGTTTCAAAATTCCTTAGACTGGGCTTGTGTTGAGGGGAGTCTGACTGCGTGGATTAGCGAGTGAGAAGCCGGTCCCTCAAGTCAAATTTCTTCCGAACTAGAACTCGGCGGTACAATAGATATTCTGGCGAGCTTTATGGGAGGTGAGGGGGATAGAGAGGGGTGGGCGGCGATGGGGGAAGAGTTGGTGTTCTTCCTGGGTTGTGTCCATAAGTCATGTGAGCAATGTGTACAGTATGAAGATATTTAAAACGGTGTAAATTGCTGGTGCTGGTTGACGTGACTGGTAGGCGAGCTTGTGAATAGGAAAGGACGCTTAAGGAATGCTATGCTAGCTTAAAGTATGCTGCGATGCAATTCGCCAACATGATGAATAGCTAATCATAAATGCATTAGTACTCACTACTTTCATAGGCTAGTCATTCTTAAGTGGTAGCCTCAAGCTCTGGCGAATGCTCTTCGCCTCTCAACTTCTGTCTCCTCACTTCGTCATTCAGTTCCGATCTGCTCTTTCTTGTTTTCAATTCATGTCTTGTATCTTTCGTTTGCAATTCGTATCTTCGTCTTTCTTCCGCTGCGAGCTCGGCTTTCCGTTGAAGAAATGCTGGCGAATCGTCCTCATCTGATGAGTTTGGATTAGCGGAGTTCGCGTGACGTCGCTGTCGACGAGAACGCCACAGTAAAACCGCAAGAGCGGATATTGCAACGCTACCAAGTGGTACTGCAACGCCAACTGCTAGTTTTGCATCTTTCTGGCTGGGTCTAGGGACAGGGATATGAATAGGGGTCGACAGTGTTAATGATGTCGAAACACTGTTTGTCAAAGGTGGCGTTGTGAGCTGCTGAGGAGTCGAATTGCTGATGCTGGTCAAGGTAGCTGTAATTTGGGTAGGAACTGTTGTGTCCATTAAAGCAGGTGAGTGTGCCGTTGGCGGTACGTTTTCAGTACCACCGCTGCACGTGGTAAACCCCAGGAAATGTACAAAGCTTGATTCAGCCGCCACTTGGAATAGTGTACTGTTGGTAGCCGACGACTTTGCGACAGAGAACGGGCTTGGCAAGATTATTGGGCTCCCCGTAGTGGTAATGCATTGTCCTGACAAGAGATAGTCGGAAGTAATCGTATATGCTGAGAATATGATGTAGGTGCCAGGTGGAGAACTACCTCCAGTAGTCAGTCGGCAGACACGAATATAGGGCGGGACCTTAGGTTGTCGCGTACACGGCACCTCCAGGAGTGAAGGTGAATTGGCCCTCATCACTCCGAACGCTAGTGTAAGTAAAATTTGCTGCTATGTAGCAAGCAGCGCAGGACGATGTGAAAGGAACTGTGGAGACTGGCACGTGAGGGTTTCAGTCTGGTAAGGTAAGATTCAAAGAGCACTCTGGTATTCTTTATCTTCTTGTCCACGGGCAAAGGCTGGTAAGAAGACAGGCGATTAAAGGTACTGTCGAGATCGAACGCATTGTACACAATTGCAAGAGTCAATTACACGTTTGAAAGGGATGATAAACTTAGCACGATAAAGTCTACAGACAGCGAGAGGCCAAGGCATTATAAAGAAATCTTTCGGAAAGGCTGTGCGAGCTGGCTGTAGAAGATACTTGGCGCTCTTCTGGATGCGCAACAGTCTTGCATATTATTACATCATATATAACTCCAAGGCAAAATGTGCTGCATCTCGCTCTCGCCAACATTCAATTAGAGCGACAGTTTCTTTGGAACGGACGTGAAATATAGCCAGTAGTTTTGATTGCATGCAATACTGCATTAAATGGAAAGATCCAAAACAGTGAAGAATGGTTAGTAGCACAGTGTCATTCAAGACAACCTCAGTTGCCTTGAAGTATCCACGAGAGCCCTCATCATCGAAGGCATCTGGCTGAGGGTGCTATCGCTGGCCTAGGAGCCGCTGAACTTTTACGACATCATCGAAAGCGCGAAGGCGATGATACAAGCGCTTGTGAATGCGGTGAAGGAAGGAAAGGTTGTCGGGGCGGGGTTGAATGTTTATGAGATGAAGTTAAAGGTTCACTCGGGATCGCTGAATAGTGAGAAGATCGTGCTATTGCCTCATATTGAAACCGCGACTTTTCAGACTCAGATATGTAGAATTTGTTTTATCTTTAATGAAATGTGCTCTTTAATAATAAAAAACTTAACTGATACATGAGTCTAGCGTAAATCAAAGATTTTAGTTATTAAGAATGTTCGCAGCGCTCTGAAAAAGAAAAGATTAATCACGCTCGTGTTAAAATAACAGAAAGATTAAATCATAATTCTATCATGTTTTAAAGTTAAAATGTGTTAATAAAAACTTAACGAAGTTACAGATTAAAAGATGAAAAAAACGCGTAAAAATAATACTCATTAATTTCGTAATAATGAATAAGACTTATTTAAACATAATGTTTCGTTATTTATTAATAATTAAATCTTTAATTAAACTAAATGATATGTATGTAAATGTAAACGTCTTTTACATCTTTGCGATTATTCTTAATGTAAAGAAGAACGAGTAAAAGCTGAAAATAATAAGCAGTAAATACAGAATTACTTAAGAGAAAACTAATTTTACATTAACGTATTATATATAACGATTATTAAATTATATTTTTACGAGCGAGTCTGTTTCGTTTAAGTTTATATTATGTTTAATTTTTTGTTTCATACTTTTATAACAATCTTAATGCGCTTTTTAATTCGCTTTAAAATAATTATGTATTCTTTTAACGTATTTTATACTTCGTTCTCGATTTAATCTTTCTCTTATTTAAAATCTTCGTAATTTCTTACTTTTGTTTCTTTATTTTTATTATGTTATTAAAGCTTTAATATTACTTTAAAGTAAGTAATTAAATAATAATAATACTAACGAAATTAATAATCATTAATGTTTTTTCATTACGATTATTAACGTAAATAATTTGTCTTTCTCGATTCTTTAACGAAGAAATATTAAAAAGATATAAATAATTACAAGACTTAATCATTACATTAAAAGTTAAATAATAATAAGTCTTTAACTCTTTTATCATGTAAGATATATTAAGTTAAGTGTTTATAATATTAATCTTTAACATAATATTTTTCATTTTAATAAAAATATTTTCGTCGTTAATTATAATAATTTCGTTCTGCATCACGAACGAGTTATTTATAAAATGTTAAACATCGTTTTATTTTAAAATTTTAAAATTTACGTTTTATATTAATCTTAACTATTATTAATCTTACTTAATTAATTTAAGCTAAACTAATCGTTAAGTCGAGTTTCGATATTAACATTTTAGTTCGACTTAAATACTCGATATTAATTTCATAACTCGACTCGAATACTTAATATTAACATTATAATTCGACTTAAATACTTAATATTAACATCGTAACTTAAATTAATGTTACGAGTATGTTAAAATTAACTAGAGCTGAATCGAGCTCATCATGAGCAAAAGCTTTAACATATTCTAATATTTTTTAACACAGCTTTAACACGAACTAATTAACATTTCTAAGTATCACATCTTTTCTGAGTTATAACATTTCTCTTTCGAGTCTAGCACGAACTCTGAGTCTTTAAGCTTAAATACTGAGTCTTTAAGCATAAATATCGCTTTAGAAACTTACTTTCTTCTGTATTCTTAAACTTTTAGTTATAGCTATCTTTATAAATTAAACATTCTAGTCAGCTTACTTATTAGTAATTAAATTTTAAACCCGATTTTAATATTAATTTAAGAATTCGTTAATTATACAATAATAATCTTTATATTCATTTAAGATACTCGATTAACACGAAACGAGTTTAAAGAAATTTATTTATTTAATGATTAACGAAATCGAAAGTTAAAATAATACTCGAAAGTTAATAAAATTAACAGAATTAAGCTTAAAGAGCTTAAATTGCTGTTAAATTGCTAGAGAACTTAACGCTTATTTAGTACGCATTATTTATTTAATTAATAAAATTAATGATAAAGAATCTTCGTTAAATTATTAAAGAATCATAAAAATCTTTTTAACAAAATTAAAATCATTTCGAAATCGTTTCTATTTCAATAATGTTACTGAGCATCGCTCTTCGCTCAGTAAATTTATTCATCTTCAGAAATTTATTCACTTTAAATTTTAAACGATCGTCGCTCTTTAATCGTTTCTATTAATATAGCTTAATTTAACGAGTTTGATTAATTCGAAAACTTCGAGATTATTAATATCTTCTCTTAAAACTTATTTATAACGAACTCTGTTATTTATTTTAAACTTTTTGATTAAGTTTTAAAACATCTGCGATTTTATATAGTTTAAAAACGACGTACATTCGTGTTTACTTTTATAACTTCTAATGAGCTCGACGACGTTAATTCATTTTAAAACATTAAAAACATTTAACAGCTTTAAAAATGAATTAATAAAGACTTAAACAAGTTTCTGAAAGTTCTTAACGAATTACGAGTTTAACGCGATTTAAATATTAAGACTTGTAATCATTTCAACGCTCTTTCTCGTTAATTTAATAAAGTTATAAAGTAATTAAATAAAGAGAAAACTCAGTTAAAACAATAATTATAATAGTTTAAAGAAGTCATATCTTTAATTTTCATTTTCTTTAATTTAATTAATCGCTTCGAAAAGCTTTCGAATTCATCTTAATTAATAAATAACGTTAAATCTTTCTGAAACGACTAATATGAAAAGATTTAAAACAAGCTAAAAGTAAACGCGAATCGTTATGAGAATGATCGTGCTTAACTAGCTTATGTTTACTTCAGAATTATTAAAGAGACATTAAAAATAATTTTAACTTAAAGATAACGAGATTTAATGAATCTTTATGTAATAATTAATGAATTTCTTAAAGAGCTTGCTCAGCTATATAATAATTTAAACAAAGAGATTAACTTTCGAAGAGAATATAATAATCTTACTTAAGAAGTTAAGAAGTTTAACGAGTTTTATTTCATATTTTAGCGCCTGTCTTTTTACTTAAAGTATTAAGAAAAGTAACTAATAATTACTTTAAAGAACAAGATGATTTCTCGCCTTCGAGTAGGTTTAAGTAGTTAAGTTATATAATTCAGCTCTTTAAGCGAAATTATTTAATACGTCTGAATAATGATCATCGAGTTATGCGAGAAATTAAGAGAAAGAAATTTATTAAATTAAAGTTAATTAAACAAGTCATCTTTGTTAAAGACGTTTTTAAACCTCATTATTAAAAAAAATCTGATATATTCATAAATCAGTTAAAACAGCGCGACGCGGTTTTAACTAGCGCGAAAGAAACGAACATGTAAAATGAAAAATATTTTGTTTATTATAAACTCGATCATACTTTTAAAGAATGCTCTCATTAAGTTACAAGAATTAATGTTTTAAACGATAATGTAAATGAGTTTAATCGTTTTAATTCTGATTCGAATTTCGACTTAAAAAATTAATTATTTCTTTAAAAGTCATCGAAAGAATAAAGATAATATCTTTATGTAACAAAACCAAAATTCTTTAAAAAGATAATTATTTCGAAAAGCTCTTTCTGATTAACGCGTTTCTTATCTCGCAAGATCAGTCTTTTAGTATTTAATCTTTAGTAAACAGCGAGTTAACTGCTTACATTTTAATACATACGAATCTAGTTACGAAAGTTTGCAAGAAGCTCGATTTGCAATCTATTTTTCTATTAAAAGAAAAGCTTATACGCGGCTACGATGAAAAGCTAGCTAAGAGAACAATTACTCATAAAAATCTTTCTGCTTTAACAGTTAATAATTACAAGAAATCTTTTATATTAATGTTAATCGTTAACATTAAACACTATAAAACGATATTAAAAAAACCTTAAATGAATAAAAACGAAGTATTAATAAATATAAGTCACGATATTATCATTTTTTCTAGTTAACTAAATTTACTCATATTAGTATTATTAGTTTTATACGAATTAAAAACGACAGATTTAACGAACATTTTTAAAGCACTTAAAGTACTTTAACGTTTAGTATTAATCTCAGAGAAAGAAGTCTGTTTAATTTACAGTATAAACGCTGCTGCTTTTTAAACTCTAATTAGTCGCTTAAAGAAGAATAACATCGAGGTTTTTATTATGTTAGTTAAAGACATTAATAAAGAGCTAATTTATAACACTCAGTGTAATTTAAATTCAGTTAGTTTATCTTTAATTAACGAGACGACTTAAAATTTCAAAGACATTAAAGTTAAGCTATTCGCGAGATATTAGAATTTTTTAAACGTTTTTAATCGAGCTTAAATTAATAAGCTATTCTCGTATCGTTTTTATAATTACAAAATAAAGCTTATTAATAACGTCGTTTCATTTTAATATTAAGCATATCGAATGTCTTTTTACAAGCTTTAAAAGATAAAGAAATATTTAAACGAGAATCTTTTTAAGAATTTTATTATTCTCAGCAAAGCTCTTTATTTCTCATCGATTCTGTTCGCTTTAAAAGTAAATGAAGATTTACGATTTTGCGTAAATTATCGAAAGCTTAACGTCATTACTAAACGAAATCGATATTCTTTATTTCTGATTAAGAAAATTATTAATAAAATTTAAAAACCTTTATTCGTACATCTTTCTAGCCTACATGTACATCTCTCTCAGTTTACATGTACATCTTCCCTTCTATCATTATCTCGAGAACCTGATATTTTTATTACGCATTACTTAATTATACATTAAATTTAATAAATAATTTAAAAATTTACATATAACATTAAACACTCTTTTTAAAATGAAATGCAAAGCATAAACAATGCATATTGTACTATTTAAATAACTTTAAATTTAATGACTTCGTTATATATGATACGCTGTAAACAGATCTGCATTCGTTTATATAAATAAGAATGTAATAGCTTCATCTCGTTGCTTTCGCTGTTCTCGCTGTTCTCGATCTTAATCTTAACTTTAATCTCGTTTTTATTTTATTTTTTATTATAGCTTTTGTTGTTTCATCTTTATCAGTACATGTTCATATTGTGAGAACTTTTTTTATATAAAATTCTTCAATTCTTATTAACGTTTAACGTCTCGTCGCTCTTTAACTTTAACGAGTTTATTCTTTAATTAAATAATAACGAGATTTTAAACTCGTAATAATAAATTTAATAAAGCGAAATTTAATAAAGATGACATTAAAAAAATAAAATTATTATAATTTATTTTAACGTTAATTAATTCAGAAGAAATCTCTTTAAAAATAAATTCAGATGTAAATTTTTCGAAAGACTCGCTCGATGATTTCTTTACTGAGCTCATGAAGCGTTAATGCGAATGTATATTTTTTATTCGTAAAATCTCATCTTTTATTATATTATATATGCGTTTCTGAATTTTATAAGCGCACGACAAGCTCATAATTTTAATTAACACGTTAATGCATCGTGATAAAGATTTCTTAATGATCGTAATTAAATCGTATTATTTTATAATTTTATATAAAACATACGAAGTTATATAAATAATAAGATCGCGTAATATTAAAGCTCGTAAACGAAAAAATAATTTAATTTAAGTTATTTAAATGACTTTAATGTAATCATGACTTTAATGTAATCATGACTTTAATGTAATCATGACGTTAATTTATAAACATAAGCTTTAAATTATTCACGACGCTTTTTAAATCGTTAATAAAGAATTTAAGCTTACGTTTTAAAGTCGTATTACTTTCTTTATTACGAGAGATAACGTAATTATTAAAATGTAATTTGCGATCGATTTAACATTTAATGAACTTCTTCTTATAATTTAGTAATAAATTAAGCTTTAAATAAAAAGTTATTTACTTATAAGTTACTTCGTAAATCTGCTAAAGATTAATTCATTAATCTTCGTACTTCGCTTCGATCTTAGCATACATGATTAAATGTCATGTCTTATAAAAAGCTTATTAGTTCTTTTCATATTAAAATGCTTTTTATAATTAATTAAAACGTTCTTATTAATATGTTAAATATATAACAAATGTAAACTTTTAAGAAAAACATTTTAAAAATCGTTAATTAAATCTCGTTCGCAGTTAATTAAAATCATTATTAAATAAGATAAATAAAGCTCAGTATATAAAAGCTTTAGTTGTTTTAAAACTTATACATAATTAAATTTTTTTTTCGCTGTCATGAAATAAAAGTTAATGAAGAAAAAAATGTTCAGAGCGATAATTTTAATAATAATTAGCAATAACATCTTATAACGATTAATCTTATAAATGTAATTTATAATAAGTATCTCGCTGTTACGTTTCAGCATATCTTAATAATTTACTCGATTAAAAAAGAGTTTAATGATCTTATTAAGCTCGTTCTTTTCGTATTATTAAAATTAACTTTCGCGTTTTAAGTTTTAAAGAAAAGTTTAAACAGAAGTTAAAACTTCGAAAGCTTGTATTCTTAATTAATTCTTTACATTAAAGATGTTATAACGTATAAACAGAGAATTTTCTCAATTAACAATAAGTTAAAGATGAGTAAGAATTTACGTTAATTTAACTTCAGCTTTAATAAAAAAAAATATTAATTTTTAAATCTTCTCTGTCATAATTAATCTTCGCAGAACTAAATAAGCTGAAGCGAGTATAAAAGTATAATTATGATTTTCATTTCGTATAACTTTAAGATATTAATTATTCTTCTTGTTACGTTTATTAACGACGTTAAAAGAATACTTAATAAGTCGTGTATTATTATGAAAACGTTTTTTAAAACTCGTTAAATTTAAACTTATTTTTTTTTTACGATCGCATCGTAAATATACAAGTTAATTAACATCTTTCTTAAACTTCTTAAAGCGTGCAGTAACGACAGCATAATTTTCTAACTTAACGTGTTTATTAATTTCTTAAATTAAAAGTTTCGCATCGTTATAAATCTTTTTCGAAATAAGAAATAAAGTTAAAGATATAAGATTAACGAAGATAATATTAACGAAGAGTATAAAATTAATCATGACGTTAATAAGTGTTAAAAGAAAAACGAGTCTGATGTATAAGTTTATTAAAGTAAATAAACAGAATTTAAAATCGTAAAGAAGATAATGAAAAGATTACTCAGAATTATATATAAGTTCTTAAATTATTTATTAAATTTACTATGTAGCTAAGTAATGCGTAATTAAAATATTAAATTCTCGAGATAATGATAAAAGAGAAAATGTACATGTAAACTGAAAGAAGTGTACATGTAAGCTAGAAAAATGTACGAGTAAATGTTTTCTTAAATAATTAATACTAAAATTATAAACTCTTATAATAAGAAAACATTTACCCGTACATTTTTCTAGTTTACATGTACATTTCTTTCAGTTTACATGTACATCTTTCTTTTTATTATTATTTCGAGAATCTGATATTTTAATTACGCATTACTTAGTTACACATTAAATTTAATAAATAATTTAAGAACTTACATATAATTCTGAGCAATCTCTTTATTATCTTCTTCACGATTTTAAATTCTGTTCATTTATTTTAATAAATTTATACATTAAACTCGTCTTTTTTCTAATACTCATTAACGTCATAATTAATCTTATGTTTTTCGTTAATATTATTTTCGTTAATCTTATATTTTTAACTTTATTTCTTATTTCGAAAAAGATTTATAACGATGCGAAACTTTTAATTTAAGAAATTAATAAACACGCTGAGTTAGAAAATTATGCTGTCGTTACTGCACGCTTTAAGAAGTTTAAGAAAGATGTTAATTAACTTGTATATTTACGATGCGATTTTAAAAAAAAAAAAAGTTTAAATTTAACGAGTTTTAAAAAACGTTTTTACAGTAACATACGACTCATCGAGTATTTTTTTAACGTCGTTAATAAACGTAACAAGAAGAATAATTAATATCTTAAAGTCATACGAAACGAAAATTATAATTATACTTTTATACTCGCTTCAGCTCATTTAATTTTACGAAGACTAGTTATAACAGAGAAGATTTAAAGATTAATAATCTTTTTTATTAAAGTTAAAGTTAAGTTAATTTAAATTTTTACTCATCTTCGACTTAATACTAATTAAGAAAATTCTTTATTTATACGTTATAACATCTTTAATGTAAAGAATTAATTAAGAAGATAAGCTTTCGAAATTTTAACTTCTGTTTAAACTTTTCATTAAAACTTAAAACGCGAAGACTGATTTTAATAATACGAAAAGAACGAGCTTAATAAAATCATTAAACTTTTCTTTAATCGAGTAAGTTATTAAGATATGCTAAAACGTAATAACGAGATATTTATTATGAACTGTATTTATAAGATTAATCGTTATAAAATGTTATTATTAATTATTATTAAAATCATCGTTTTAAATATTTTCTTCTTCGTTAACTTTTATTTCATGACAGCGAAAAAGATATCTGATTATGTATAAATTCTGAAATAACTAAAGCTTTTATATACTGATCTTCATTTATTTCATTTAATAATGATCTTAACTGATTACGAATAAGATTTAATTAACGCTTTTTAAAATGTTTTTTTCGAAAGTTTATATCTGCTATGTATTTAACACATTAATAAGAACGTTTTAATTAACTGTAAAAAGCATTTTAATATTAAAGAAAGCTGACAAGTCTTTTACAAGACATAACATTTAATTATATATGCTAAGATTAAAGCGAAATACGAAAATCAGTAAATTAATTTTTAGCAAATTTACGAAATGATTCATAAATGAATAACTTTTTATTTAAAGCTTAATCTATTACTGAATTATAAGAAAATGTTTATTAAATGTTAAATCGATCGCAAATTACATTTTAATAATTACGTTATTTCTCGTAACGAAGAAAGTAATGCGACTTTAAAACGTAAGCTTAAATTCTTTATTAACGATTTAAAAAGCGTCGTGAATAATTTAAAGCTTATGTTTATAAATTAACGTTATGATTACATTAAAGTCATTTAAATAACTTAAATTAAATTATTTTTTCGTTTACGAGCTTTAATATTACGCGATCTTATATAACTTCGTATGTTTTATATAAAATTATAAAATAATACGATTTGATTACGATTATTAAGAAATCTTTATCACGATGCATTAACGTGTTTATTAAAATTATAAGCTTGTCGTGCGCTTATAAAATTTAGAAACGCATATACGATATAATAAAAGATGAGATTTTACGAATAAAAAATATACATTCGCATTAACGCTTCATGAGCTCAGTAAAGAAATCATCGAGCGAGTCTTTCGAAAAATTTACATCTGAATTTATTTCTGAAGAGACTTCTTTTAAATCAATTAACGTTGAAATAAATTACGATAATTTTATTTTTTTAATGTTATCTTTATTAAATTTCGCTTTATTAAACTTATTATTACGAGTTTAAAATCTCGCTATTATTTAATTAAAAAGTAAACTCGTTAAAATTAAAAAGCGACGAGACATTAAACGTTAGTAAGAATTCGAAAGTTTTACATAAAAAGAGTTCTTA
>JAABUO010007333.1_pt1 | contig 12589 bp, 21 predicted proteins | sample 5559291 | NCBI WGS metagenome assembly JAABUO01 (sample SAMN10711878, study PRJNA513372) | rock metagenome | isolation source: Antarctica rocks | place: Antarctica: Victoria Land, Finger Mt sud
CTGAGCGCGCGCGCGCGGGGCCGCCGCAGCGGCGACGTGGGCATCGGCCTGAACGTGCGGCGCATGCGCGACCAGTTCCTGGGCAGCTTCACGACGACGTACTCGCTGCGCCCGGTCGGCGACGACTACGGCACCGTGTTCCGCCAGTACCCCGACCAGTGGAAGGTGTTCCTGGCCGACGCGAGCCTGCCGGGGCGCTTCAAGCTGGTCGCCGAGCGCGCCGACCGCCCGGCAGGCGCGCCCGCCGGCCCGGCTCTGTGCAGCATGGCATGCCCCAAGTTGCTGCTTGACAGGGACTGGGTGTGATGTGCTTCCAGCACGGCCGTGTGGAATTGCGGATCGGCTCTTGCTTACTGTGACGGCTTGGGCACTGTTGGTTGGTACGGCGTGGGCACCAGTGCCGCTGACAGCTTGTTGCGCTGCCCATGCAGGCCATACTGAATTACTTTATTCAAGATTACACGCTCATGGCAGCCTATGCCACAGTGCCGATGTCTGCATGCAAGCGCATGTCAGGCAAGGGCAGGGGCGCGCGCGCAGGCGATGCGCTGGACCGCATCCTTGAAGAGGCGGAGGGCCGCGAGCGCACGGGCGGCGAGCAGGGCGGCGGCCAGGGCCTGCTGGCGCAGGTGGCCAGCCTCAGCCGCTTCATGCGCAGCCTGTCGCAGTAGGCCGTTGGGGGCTGCACATGCGGGGGGGGCCGCACCGCCTCGCATGCGCCCCTGTTTGCGCCCAGTGTAAGCGCACAGCCGCGCCCGACCGCAAGCTCAATCGCAAGCTCTGCCACGAGCCTCGCCGGCGGCAGAGCCTAAGTGAGTGCAGCGGCGGCGCCGCTGTGGACTGCACATGCTTCAGCCAGCTCGTGGTAGGCTTTCAATGGGTCCGGGGCCTCCCAGACTGCGCCGATGACGGCGACGCCAGCAAACGCCAGGCCATGCAGCTGAGTAAGCCGGGCGGCTGCAACACCTGCACGGCTGGCCAGGCCACTGTCAGGCCAGGTGCCGTCAGCCTCTGTGCTCAGCAGGCGGTAAGAAGGCGGCTGGACTCCCGGACCTCCCAACGCTATGACCGGGTAGCGGGCGCCAGGAAGCGCGAGCAGTAGAGCCTCCCGGTCAAAGGCGCCTGCATACCTGTCGGCACGAGCAGCAGTGGCACCCGGCGTTGCCTCCTGCACAGGCTCGGGGGCAGGGTGCGCACAGCTCGCTGGCCGCACCCGGCCTTGCTGATGCTGTCAAAGATGGGGCTGAGGAACACATAGTCCAGCGCCCCCAGGTCTCTGTCCAGGTCCTGCAGGCTGTGCAGTGCGGCGGACGAGGTCAGGCCCTCCAGGCGGCCGCACGCGCTGGGCCGCAGCCGCTCCGGGTAGTGCACGCCGCCGAGCCCGTGCTCCCTGGCCAGACCGATGCACTCCGGCACGGGGCTGACGGCGTGCAGGACCAGCCGCCGCCTGTGCTCCGGTGCCACCTGCTGCACATACGCGGCTAGCTCCGGAGCGCTGGCTTGAGGCTTGCGCACGTGGAGCGTGCGCAGGCCCCCTGCGAGCAGGCCGTTCACCAGCTGCGGCTCTGAGGGCAGCGTGACCTGCGGGGTGATGACAATCAGGCGCATCACCTTCTCATGTCAGTCCCGTTGGGAGGAAGGAGTTGAAGCTGAGGCACGCACCCGTCGTGCCACCCACGGTCGGGGTGGGTTGACCGCAGAGTTGCCCGCATCCAGCACGTGCAGGTTTTGATAGGGATTACGGTGTGATAGCTACGGCGAGCATGGCTTCAAAGCACAGCGTCTTCTTTCTCAAGGCAGAAATTAGGCACATACGTCCTGGCGGTGTGGGGTACGGGACTGCTGCTCGAGGGGAGTGGAGTGTGAGCCATGGGGCGCGCGATGCGCCATGCGCTCCTTGCCGCTGCGCTGGTGGGCGTGGGCTGCCACGCCTACGCCAACAGGCGCAAGCTGCTCGCTGCAATCCGCAAGGTGTGCCCGCCCCTGGGGGCCTGTTGTTGCCGGACATAATGCCCGAGGGGATTGAGCTGGCATGCTGCTACCAATTCGTCTTCCTTGCTGCGCCACCGGCAGCAAGCAGTCCGCGTCAAATTCCTCACGCCCTGCTGCCGGGGCCGGCGCAGGCGGCCGAATGGGCCTCAAGCACCGCCAGGCACGGCCCCGCCCGGCCCGCTGCACGCTGTGCCAGAGGTCCCAGGCAGGGTGCTCCCCGGGCGGCGTGCGAGTGCATCGGATCTGCTTGCGGGCGGTGTCCGGCGCCTGCATGATCGTGACCCCAACGGTCCGGCCGCTTATGTTACCTCTCGGGCTGCCCTCACCGGCGTGCCATGGCGTGCAGCCCGGGCAACGCCGTAGCCAAGGCCGCCCAGGAGCACCAGCTCCCGCAGCTGGCGCGGGACCTGCAGGTGCGCAGCCGGCCCCTTGCCAGCTCTGGCCAATCATCTTTGCAGGCCGTTGCAGGTTGGCGCCTTTGCGCCCACTGATGCCTGCATACGCGCAGCACTCTGGCTCAACTTCATATTCACAGAGGTGAAGCGGCGCAGGTGATCGGCCTGGCCCTGCGCGCGGCTGGCATGCCGGCCCAGGTGCCCCCGCTGACGGCGCACCTGGCGGTGCTGCACTGCGCTGCCGGCGGCGGCACGGCAGCCCCGCAGGCGGCGCCGCCGCAGCAGCAGCACGGGCCAAAGCTGCCGCGCCGCGCGACTCGCCTGCGCCGGCCAAGCCCAATGACGGTGCGCCCTGCTCCTCCGTGCGGAAGTGGGTATGGCAGGTGCTGGGCGAACAGACCGTGCATACTCAAGACGCCAGGCAGCTGTGCTGCAGATGATCCTTGCACTGGCTCTGTTCGGACCTCACTGCAGAAGCTGACCTGGGGCGGCTCTGTGCGCGCAGGCGCCCGAGACGCTGTCCAAGCCGGTCGTGCGCACACGGCCGTCGTCCGCGCCGGTGATCCGCGTGGACGTGCGCGCCGGCGCGCGGCCCGTGGGCAATGTCATCATGCTGACGGTGCGGCTGTGCAGCCGCCTCCGCCCTAATGCCCCCAGCCTGCATGACCGGCTCGGAGCGCTCTCAGCGGAGCTCCATGTGGGCTGCGCATGTCGCTCGCGTGGGCCGCGCAGCTGCAGCACCCAGGCACCGCGCTGCCCATGACGCCGTCTGATTGTGCGTCGCCAGGGTGCGGTGGCCGCCCAGCCGCTGCCCCAGCCGCTGCCGCAGCCGTCGCGCCCGCAGCTGCCACCGCCGGTGGCGCCAACCTCTCCGCCGGCCGGCAGCGCGGCGCTCAAGACGCGCGTCCGCGCCCCGCTGCTGACCGGCAGCAGCGACGTGCACAAGGTCGCGCAGCCGTCGCGGCTGTCAAGCGAGGAGTACGCGGGCGCGCCCTGCCGCAGACCTGTCAGTGACCCAAGCCCGGCGTGTGATGAATTTCCTGAAGCCCCCACACGCGGTCACAAGATATTGTCGCACTGCCTGCCTCGTGTCCACATAGTACAACTCTGTCTGCAGCTTGCTGTGACCTTGACAAGCCAAACAGCAGTGGCACCGCAATGCATGGAGTGGGTCAGTGCAGCGAGCGGCAGCGAGCGCGCACGCGCTCCGGCATCAGCATACGCGCAGTCTGAGGCTGGGCAGCATGCCGGGGCAGGCGCGCGCACCGTGGCGCTTGTCTTCCTGGTGTGCGCCGCGGGCGTGGCGTGCCTGGACGGCGGCCTGGGCCTGGCCGTGGCCGTCCTGCGCGAGCTGCTGCGCGGCGGCGCCGCGCTGGCGGCCGTGGCCGCCATGCTGGCCGCGGCGGCCGGCGCCGCGCTTGCGGGCGAGGCGCGCGCATGCGCGCGCGTCGCGGGGCAGGTGCTGCCTGCGCTGCCAGACGCATCGCAGGCTATTGAGGTTTTGCCATGCCCGGTGCGTTCCCTGCATGCGCATGCCTTCACGCAGGGCACATGATGCCCTAGCAAGTGCTTTGGGTCTTGAGCACACCGTCACTGTGCGCATGCATGCGTGCAGATGGCGCACCCAGCCGGCCGCAGGCAGCGCAGCCCGGCTGGTGCCTGCGCCACAGGCGCCGCGGCCGCGGCGTTCGCGCTGCTGGCGCCGGTGGCCGCAGTGCTGATCGCCGACCCGGGGCCGCTGGCTTCCTTTGTCGCCGTCGCCGCCGCAATCATCGTCTGCATGAAGCTCACCAGCTTCGTGCACTTCGGCGCCAGCCGCCGGCGCGCGCCCGCCCCACTCCCTGACCCGCCTCCAAGCAGGCTGCCCGCGCGGAGCGCTCGCTTGCGCAGTCTTTTTTGCGCAGCACCATGGCAACATGCAGCGTGCTGGGTCCTGGCAGCCCAACAGCAGACAATGGCCCTGGCAGCCACACTGCAGACAATGGCGGGCTGTGTGGTCCTTGACCGCGCATGTGGGCGGCGCAGGGCGGAGGCGCGGCGCGCGGCGGCGGCTGGGCAGGGCGGTGCCGCGGCGGCGCGCCCGACCGCGCGCCACATGGCGTGGTACCTGGCCGCGCCGACGCTGACTTACCAGGACAGCTACCCACTCGCGCCGCGCTGCGCGCGCCGCATGGCCACGTGCGCCCTGCCCACCCCACGCGCGCCTCTTGCACGCTGGCGGGCGCTCGCGCCCGCGGCTTGCAGCCTAGTGCGGCCGGCCTCTGCACCGGGCGCGCGAGCACAGCTGCGCTCGCCTGACAGCCAGCTCACACCACCAGCAGACGTGCAGCTCCACCGCCTGCCTGGATGGCAGCGCGCCAAGCGCCTGCTGCAAGTCCGCCATACAGGGCCAGACCGCCGGCTCGGCGCGGCGCGGCAGGCTGGCCGCGCAGCTGGGCCTGTGCGCGCTGGCGGGCCTGGCGCTGGTGGCCAGCGCGATCGCGCCCGCGCTGGCCGCCACGCTGGCCGCGCTGGACGCGCGCGACCGGCCGGCCGCGATTGCCGCCTTCCTGCGCCTCGTCGCCGCCAACCTGGTCGGGTGGCTGACGCTCTTTTACGGCCTGTTCGAGCTGGGCCTGGGGCTGGCGGCCGAGGCAACGGGTTTTGGCGACCGCGCGTTCTACGCGGTGCGCGCCCGCCGCCACCTGAGGGAACAAGGCTCGCGCTGGCGGCGGCGGCACACCTGACCTGGCCGCATGCCCAGCTTCTCTGCCGGGCACCGCCATGGCCGCCATGCGGGGCTTGTGAGCGCGCCTGCGGTGCGGGTGCGTGCGCACCGTGCAGCGGGCGGCCGCAGGCGCGCGGGGGCGTGCAGCGCGGGGCATGCTGAGCGGCTGTGCGGCGCGCAGGAGTGGTGGAACGCAGCGACGGTCAGCCACTTTTGGCGGACATGGAACCTGCCGGTCCACCACTGGATCCTGCGCTCCGCGCACGCGCCCGCGCTGCGCGCCGGCGCGGGCAAGATGGGCGCGGTCGTCGCCTGTTTTGCGCTCAGCGCCGTTCTGCACGAGCTGGCGGTGGCCGTGCCGCTGCGCGTCACTACCACGCCGCACGCCGCGCTCGGCATGCTCGCGCAGGCGCGCCCATGCCTCCCGCCCGGGCTGCCCCCCGTGCACTAGTGCGCGCCGGCGCTTCTGTTCGGACGGCATGCGGCGCCTGTGAGCCCTGTGCAGTGAACGCATGCAGGCGCGTGACTGCCGCATGCACGCACGGGCGGGCACCGGCCTCAGCGGCACCTGCGCGCAGCGCACGCACTGTCCACGCTGCAACCATGAGCGATGCCAACGCCCAGGACTCACAGCCTGCTCAAGTGACGCTCCGCGCCGCGCCCCGCCGCAGGTCCCCCTGGCCTGGGCGTGCGACAAGCTGCGCGCGCGCGGCCTGCTGCCGGCCTGGGCCGGCAACGCGCTGGTGCTCGGCACCACGGCCTTTGGCCAGGCCGCCGCCGTCGTGCTGTATGCGCAGGCGGCGGCGTAGGGCGCCGGACGGCGGCTGCACCACCCCAGCCGTATACCTGCGGGGTACATGCGCGGCGGTCGCGGCTCTGCTGCGTCTTTGCGCAATTTAGCTGTCATGAGGCAGTGCCAGGCGGCATGCACCACCGCCGCCTGTGCTTGCGCTTGTACTTGCGCTGTGTGTGGACTTTGAGCGTTTACTTGTATGTGAGCTTATACTTGAGCTGTACCTGATATCTGTAAAGACAGAGGACCTTCAGCGTATCGATGTGACATTGCATCTCACCTCGTCCCATGCCACGGATGCAAGCCCTCCCTGCATGTCGGCGGGTGTGCGCCACAGACTACACAGGCATGCGGGTCTACAAACCAGGTCGCATGGGTGGCACGCGCAGTGCTTGCAGATTCCGCACGACGAAACGTCCTGCTGAAAAGGCTGTAGCCACAACCATGAACCAACAAATGAAGGGCTGTGCAGCAGCATGCCAGCATACGTTGCATCAAGCTTCCTGGCTCGCCCCCCGAGCTGCCTCTGTGCCCGAAGACAGAGGCAAGACATTGCTACTTGTCATGCATGGTGGCAGCTGACTGCAGGTCGCGACCTTCTGTGGCATGTATGCCTCACAGGAGAGGCTGTTGCAGCCCTTTGCGGCGTGGCCGCATCACGCAAGCACCTGCTTGTATGACAGCCAGGAGGGTAAGGGAGCATCGGGCGGTTCACTGCCCGCAGCATGTATCATGATGCATTCAGCAAGCCTTTTGCCGGGCACATGTCCGCATATGCACACCGTCGGCTCCGCACATCCATGGACAGCACGACGCATTTAGTCGGGGGAGCGTGAGCCACCTACCTATAGCGTACATCCCAGTGTTCCTGACTCCGCCCCTTGCAGGCCCCCGCACTGCATATCAGCACGCGCGGCAGGCTGCATGAAGCTGCGCAATGGCTGCAGGGCGTAGCAAGCTGTCCAGACAGCTAGCCCTGTTGAAGCCTGGGTCACCCGCCGCACCAATGCAAGACGCACTCTGGGCTTGAATAGTAGAAGAAAATCAGAAAGATGCACCACGAGCCGTCTTGAGAGCACTCCACTGCTTTGGCAGCTTTGCGGCCGTCGGGCTACTGCTCACACTTGTGCTGCTTGAGGCGCTTCGTTGCTCGTGTGTCAGGTTGCAAATGGCTGCTCGGAGCACACCGGGTTCGAATGCCAGACAGTGCCTCGCTGACTCAATTGCAGCCACGCTCCTATATGGTGCAGAGGCTTGTAGGAAACGGCTGCATGGCATGCTTACACAAGCATGGCCTATGCGACACAGAAACATTGGCACACAGTTCGGCCCGCATTGCGCCATGCAATGCCCTGAAGATGTATCAAACATGAAATGTACAGCAGAGGCGACGATCACATGCGCAACCGGTGGTCCAACCTCACTAGCATTCTTCTAGACACTTCATGCCTTTGCATGGATTCGCAAACAGGCAGAGCTTGCAGCGCGCAAGGACACATACTCTTGCGCTTGAGGCGCAAACCACACTATGCAAATCGGGACAACCAGTTCTTCAAGCAAAGTCATGAGGTGCTGTGGAAGCGTGCGAGGAGACCCCCTGAGGCTGCCATGCACCCCGCGGCTGCCAAAGTATGTGGGGGATCCGCCCCTCACCAGGCCGTGCGCGCTCCACTCGCTCCGGCGCGAGGGCGAGCCCCCCATGACGCTGCCATGGCTCAGCTCAGACCCCAGCGCGGATGACAGCTCTGCGCTCGGCGGCAGCAGCATGGGTGCGCTGACCCTGCGCAGCGACAAGTCGACAAACAGCAGCAGACCCCCGGCAAGGAAGCAGAGGGACCCCACTCCAAAGCCAAACGCATTCTCAATCTGGTAGGTCTGTGCATCCAGCATCGGGTAGTAGTACAGAAACACGCCGCTCATGAAGAACCCAACGCCGCCCCACAAACGCAGGGCTTGCATAGGGAAATGGGGTTTGCTGTTGGGCAGCCGTTTGCTGGACCTCAGCTACAGGGCATGTTTCCGCGCCGGTCAAGGAAAGCGGCATAGTGCCGAGACTTGTTGCCGCTGGACTGGGTCACTTCGGTCGAAGAGCATGTGAGGGTGACAGTGCCGTGATAGTCTGCTCTGTGCGCGCACACTGACGTGTAAAGCCCCATAGCTGAGACCAAGGAGTGCTTCATGGCAATTTGCAATGGTATGGGTCTGGCCCTGAAACCATGCACGAGCGGACAGGAACAAGGCATGCTGCTGGGGAGCAGCACCAGCAGCATGTCAAGAGGCGCGTGCAGCAGTCGCAATTACATGCCTGTGCACACTCGAGCAAGTGAGCTGGAAGCAGAACAGACAGCGAGACACCGGGCCAGTCACATCACACATGGTTTGCCAGGCATATTACAAAATGGTGTGCAAGTACACCTACATTCGTGGTATGCATCCCTTCTAATCGCAGACTGGAAATTGCATCCACTCGACTTCATGCGTCGTGCAGCGCCTTGCGCTTGCGGCCGGCCTCCTCGCCGAGCAGCGCGGGCAGCAGCGGGTCGCGCTCGCCGATCGTCAAAGCCAGCGTCCGGCGCGCGTAGTAGTCCGCCATCATCGTGATGTTGTCTGCACACGATGTTTTTGCCGAGTCAATGCAGGCAGCGTGCCTTGCACGGTGGCAGGTACCATCCCCAACATGCAGGCAAACTTGCGCCCAGGCATGTTTGCAGTGCCCGGCACATCGCCAGCGCATTCGGACATGCTCCAGCATGTAACCAAGAGCACATGAGCTGTCGTTCATGGGACAGGGACTCCGGGGTGTCGTTCCAGCAGCCTTGCACGCCTGCTGATGCTGGGATTCCAGGGCGGGAGGGATGGCACTGCAGCACACGGGGCAGCCGCACCTATGACATCGTCCAGGAGGTGCGCCTTGCCGGCTGCCATGCCCTGGCCGCCATCCATGTGCACGTGCGCCACATGCACATGCAGGTGGTAGTCTGCGTTACACGCGCCCCTCTGCTCTATACGCTGCAGCAAGGACAGCACAAACAAAGCCTGCATGGGTGATCAGGACCGCACATGAGGGCGGGTAGTGCAGAAACATGCGCAGCTGGTGGTCACCAACGCCATACCGCTCCAATACCGCCTGCAGTCACATCGTGCAGCACCGTGAGCGTAATGAGGCGGCGCTGGCCTCCACATCTCCTACTTGCACAGATGCTCGCATTGTGCTGAGAGTGCTGTGCATCCAGGCACCAACGCACGTGCCCATTATTAAAGAGGCTGTACACATTCGGAAGGAAGTGTGGAGAAGCTCGCGTCAAGCGCTGCACGGATCGTGGGAAGCAGTGCTTAGGGCACAGTTCAGATCTGCAGGTGTGCTAGAAGACTACATGAGGTGCATGGAAGCAAACGAGGTGTACAGGGACATGCCCGTGCGCACACCTGTTGGCACTTTGCCCTCATGTTGTGCAGCAGCGGCAGATGCGAGGCGTCCAGGTCGCGCAGGGAGCGCAAGTCGCGCCTGCATGCATGCGCCAGTGACAAGAGGAGATATGCTCTAACATGCTGCAGGCCGGACCCAAATAGGCTTGCACAGTGCTCTAGTGTGCCTGCGCTGCGGGCTGCTGAAAGCAGAGGCAAGAAGTGTTTCCCGCCAATGGATGGTTGGCGGGCTATCACCTACTGCTCAGGATGCATCTGCATATGTTATGCGCGATAAGAACAGCCAAGTCGCACCTGATGCACAGGGCTATGCAGTACAGCGACTCCATGCGTTTCTGGTCCTGCACTGGCCCCCGGAGCATGCTGTTGATGCATCAAGACTTGCTTGCACGACCATGCCAGTGTGGTTAGAACGCATTGCCAGCTAACCGCATGCGCAGCCGCATTCCACATACCCACTTCATGTCTGGGTGCAGCATGAAGCCTGACTGCTCATCTGGATCCTCATATATCAGCCGGTCTGCTTCAGCCTGTGTGGCGCAGGCCATGCGTTTTGGGTTGCCATGCAAACCTTGGAAATAACAGTCTTAAATCTACTTAACACAGTTTGATGGGGGGGCCAGCTGCCAAGCATTGCTGTGCACAACGCGGGCAGGAGAGCCCGCGCGCCTTTTTGTCCAAGATGTTTACCACCCAGGCAAGCCTTGCTGGCGGGATGGCCTCAATGAAGGGCTGCGTGGCCCTTGCATAGAGCTCTGGGGACTCTAGCACCAGCCGGTAGGCCTGTGCACTGTGCTTGCTGACATGCTTTTCAGTGGCTGGCGAGATTACGTCGACGTTCACAGCGCTGTGTTCTGGCAGTGCCACCAGTCCTCGGTACTGCGCGGGTCAGCGCTCAAACGTCACAATATTTGCTTGGCACAAGTGTACTGACAGAGCCAGGAATGGGCTCAAGCAGGTAGGAGGCTGTAGGTTGCACGCCTTGGCGTACGCGTCGTTCTGGAACTGCTGCTCGCACGTGATGGAGGCAAGCAGGCTGGGTAGCGACTCTGCTGCAAACGCTGTGCGGCTCAGCAACAGGATTGCCTGCCCTTGCGCGTCCTTGAACCTGCACGAGGGGAGAGCACAGCGTCTCTTCATTCTATGTATGTGTGTTACTGCACTTTACCACATACTCCTCCTAGCTCGATAGCGCGCTCACGCGCCTGCCCAGCACTGCAGTTGTCTTTTTGCTCGCGTCTTCGTTGAGAACTTGCTGTACCTGCCCACCACAGAAGGGAGCTTGTGGAGTTTACAAAACAGCAACAACAGCATTCTACACACTGGCAGCCAGACCTCGAAGCCAGCCAGGTCCTGCAACGCCATTGCGTGACGAAGCGCCCTTCACGCTAGCTGTGGCAAGCACTTGCTTGCAGCAATGGCAGCCTGCACAAAGCTTCTGTGCCGGTCACAGCACTGTGCTGCTACAGAGAAAGAGCTCTGGTTTGAAAGTCTGATCTCTGCTTGCTCACTGTGGCTGAGTAGCTCTGAAGTGCCCTCTCTGGTTGCTGTATTGAGTGGCCTTTATATTTGAGTCTAATGTGATAAAGGCCTCCCCAGCCTGAAAGCAGTCCCGCACGCAGTCCAGCTCATAGCGAGCGCTGCTCAATAGGTAAAGGCAGTTTTGGGCTCATCCAGCAGCTCAAAAATTGCCTCGGATGTAGCCAGCTCCCGTGCGCACTTCCCGTCCAAATTCTGCGCGTGGAAAGTCCGCAAAGTGTGTTGCAAATGTGCAGTGCCAGCAGTGCAGTCGGATACGCGCAGAATGCATTTGAAGCAAGGGGCAAAAGGCACCTATGCATCCTGCGTGACTGTCAAAGACAACAACTTATCATCGCCACTACAGCCTCTGTCACACAGAAAGTGCATTAGAATTGTATTGCGCCACGCCCCTCCAGCCCTGACTGGACAACAATGTATGGACTGTCGACACGCTGGACAGCCGTGGACTTGTGCTTTCCACACATGCTGGCTAGCAGGCAGCCGAGCTTGTATCGCATCATCGACGAGGGGGGGGCGCAGTGCATCTCGGACAGGGCGCACCCTGATAGTAGCACTTGCGCCCGCACGCAGCAGCTCCGCCACCTTTGGCGCATCGTTCTCGCTGGCCGCCATCATCAGCAGCAAGTCCACTGGCGCCAGGCCCTCTGCGATGCAATGGAAATGCTAAGCAGCCCAACTTGTGCAATAAAGCAATAAACAAGCGCTGCAGCTGAGCAGCCGCGCACGGCAGGCATTCCTCCTAGCACCTTCACAAGTGCAGGCACAAGTGCAGGAACTGCAAATTAAGCAAGCTGTGGGCCTGGTCCCAGAGGGGGCGGCGCGCACGAGAGAGCATGCTGTTCAGGCGGTCATACGTCCCCTGTGTTGCACACAGACTGTCAACAGGTTATTGTAGGCTGAGAAGCTGCACGAGCACTGAGCCGCTCTATAGCTAGCTGCGTCTAGACTGAGAGGAAGCATCTCCTGCATACTGGCTAGTCATGACGCTGTGTCTCTGAAGCTCACATGGAGCGCTTGCCCAGTGAAGTGACTCAATATAATACAAAGTTGCTGTGCCTTCGCACCTCCGTGGCCAGCATCCCCATGTAGTTGAAGTAGTGCTCAACGTCGTCCTCACTGTAGTCCTCGCGTGACTGGCTGCCGTAAATGCCTGCAAGCCGCTGGTGTTCTCAGCGCATGCAAGGCGCACTGGCACAACACAGCAAACCTTGTCACAACCAGTCTACTAAAATCAAGCCAGCTTGATCACGGGGACCACCTGCGGACTCAGAGTCCCCCTGCAGCGGGTTTTTAAACTTGAAGAACGCCCGGCACCGCGCGCCGTTGGACGCCGCGCGCCGCAGCCGCCTGCCGCACAGGCAGCGCCGCAGCGGCAATGTGGTACAATGCGAGCGCAGCCGCGTACGTTGTTCACTAGGCTGCGTTGTGTGCACCGCTGCCGGGAGCTGGCCCAGTGCACCTGCCAGCATTGCAGCCGTATGATTAGGAGTTTTACTGTGTTCAGGTAGGTGCTGGGAGGCCGGCGCAACCGCTTCTTGCAACTCGCTTGCTTCTATCTCCGGCAATCCTGCATCTGCACGTTACCCTAGCCTGCCAGGGAGGGCTTTTTCCTCACTGTCTGCCTCGGCAAAAAGGTAGTGTGTGTAGTGCTCGCTGTGGAGCGTCCGTCCTGGCATAGCCATGGCAGAGGACACACTGTCCGATGACTGTGAGGTCCACCCGTCAGACGCGTAC
>JAABUO010007335.1_pt1 | contig 12588 bp, 12 predicted proteins | sample 5559291 | NCBI WGS metagenome assembly JAABUO01 (sample SAMN10711878, study PRJNA513372) | rock metagenome | isolation source: Antarctica rocks | place: Antarctica: Victoria Land, Finger Mt sud
GTCGCCTCGGCGAGGCGGTCGTGCAGCAGGACGCGATTGGGCAGGTCGGTAAGCGGGTCATGCGTGGCACGCCACTCGGCCTGGACATACAGGCGTCGGAGCCGCCAATGCTGCGTGCCGATGACGGCCCCGGCCAGACCGAGGACGAGGGGGGCAAGGTCGACGATCCAGAGCACCGGCGTGGCGCGGTGGGCGCGCAGCAGATGCCCGATCGTCCAGGCGGCATGCGCGAGGCCCAGGGTGAGCGTCCAGGCGCCGAGCGGGAAGAGGGCGCCGAACACGACGCCAGCCAGGACGAAGCGGCCCACGACGGAGAAACGGCGCGCCATTGGCACGTCACCGGCGGCCGTGTCCTCCACTCCCCCCTCCCCAAACAAAGCGCGCTCCCCTCGCTGTGTGACGACAGGGTGAGGATAGGCGCGCACGGATGGGCGAGCAATAGGATAAATGTGGCGTGGGATGCTCCGACGCGCCCGAATCCTCCCCCACGCCCCGCGGTTGGGCGCCGACGCGACGCACGGGCCGGCTCGTCCATCGTCGCTGCGGTGTCGCAGAACGGGCAATCCACGATGACGACCCCCCCTTCCGCTCGCGCCGCCGGTACCGTATGATGCTCGCCGTGGCGATGACCCGTCCGATCCGCACAAGAGGTGAAAGCTGTGCCGGCCGCGATGAACGACATGCCCTCCGGTCATACATCCTTCCACCTTCGATTCCTGGGACCCTGTCATGTGGATGACAAGATGAGCGCACGACCAATCGACTCGTGCTATGTGTGCCGCCCCGCGTACAACTGAGCGATCACGGCCATCCGCGGATCTATGTCGACGCGATAGCGTCCTGCTGTAGAGAAGCGGTTCCTCGTCCCTGGCGACAGTGGCGCCCGAAGCCGGATGAGAACTGAGCCGTGCGCAACTACCGTGGAGTCCGAGGATGTAGGATAAAGGTGCTAGACATGTTCAGATAAAGAATCGGAAGTCGCGGCTGCTTTGACGCGTAGGCAACCGTCCAAATTTCCCGATCATTGTCTGAGCGTCTATGGCTCGGACGTCGCTGGCATGTAGAAGCGGGAGCCGCAGACCGTGCTGGCGCAGGGCCGCATGCGGTTCTCCGTCAGCAGGGTAGCCCGTCGCCAGGATAGGTGCAGAGAGAGTAGACGCACACGGGAGTAGACCATGGGCAACATCGCCCCCGACACAACCTCGTCCCCTCCCATCCAGCTCGCGACGCTGGAGGCCGTCCTGGAGCGCATCACCTACGCCAACGAGGAAACCGGCTACACCGTGGCCCGCGTGGCGACGCGCAGGGGAGGAGCCGACCTGCTCACAGTGGTTGGCTCTCTCTTGGGGGCCCAGCCCGGTGAAAGCCTGCGGATGCAGGGCGTCTGGAAGTCACATCCGCAGTACGGGCGACAGTTCGAGGTGCGCGGCTACACCACCGTGTTACCGGCGACGATCCAGGGCATCCGCCACTACCTCGGCTCAGGTTTGATCAAAGGCATCGGCCCCAAGATGGCCGAGCGCATCGTGGCCCATTTCGACGTGGACACCTTGCGCATCATCGAGGAGGAGCCGGGGCGCCTGATCGAGGTGCCGGGTCTCGGCCCCAAGCGCACCACCATGATCGGGCGCGCCTGGGAGGAGCAGAAAGCTATCAAGGAGGTGATGCTCTTTCTCCAGGGGGTGGGCGTCTCGACCAGTATCGCCGTCCGTATCTAAAAGACGTACAAGGACGCCAGTATCTCGGTCGTCAAGAACGAGCCATACAAGCTCGCGGGCGACGTGTGGGGGATTGGCTTCAAGACGGCCGATAAGATCGCGCAAGCCATGGGCATCCCGCACGACAGCCCCGAGCGCGTCAAGGCCGGGCTCCAGTTCGCCCTGTCCGAGGCGAGTGACGACGGCCACTGCTACCTGCCGGAGGATGAGTTGATCGCCAAGGCGACCGAGATCCTGGGCGTCGAGGCGGCGCTGGCCGAGGCGTGCCTGGAGGACCTGTCCGCCGAGGAGGGCGTAGTGATGGAGTATTTGCCGGGCACCGGTGGCGAGACGGTGACCGCCGTCTACCTCGTGCCCTTCCACCGCGCCGAGGTGTCACTCGCGAACGGCGTGCAGCGCCTGCTCTCTGCGCCCGCCGAGCGGCTGCCGGGGTTCACGACCGTGGACTGGGACGCCGCCACCGCCTGGCTCCAGAAGACGACCGGGAGCACGCTGGCACCCGCGCAGGCCGAGGCGGTGCGTCTGGCCCTCACGCAGAAGGTGGCGGTGCTAACCGGCGGGCCTGGCTGCGGCAAATCGTTCACGGTGCGCTCGATCGTTGCGCTCGCTCGGGCCAAGAAGGCCAAGGTCATCCTGGCCGCGCCGACGGGACGCGCGGCCAAACGCCTCTCGGAACTCGCGGGGATGGAGGCATCCACGCTGCACCGCCTGCTGCAGCTCCGGCCCGGCGGCGACGCCGCCTTCGACCGTGATACCCCGCTCGACGCCGACCTCGTGGTCGTCGACGAGGCCTCCATGCTCGATGTGCTCCTCGCCAACACGCTGGTCAAGGCCGTCGCGCCGGGCACCCACCTGCTCTTTGTGGGCGACGTGGACCAGCTCCCCAGCGTCGGGGCCGGCGAGGTGCTGCGCGACCTGCTCGGCGCGGGCACGATCCCCAGCGTGCGTCTCACGCACATCTTCCGTCAGGCCCAGCAGAGCGGCGTCGTCACCAATGCCCACCGCATCAACGCCGGGCAGATGCCCGTGACACAGGGGGTGGACGACTTCTTCCTGTTCGCCGAGGGCGACACCGAGCGCGTCGCCGACCTCGTCGTCGATATCGTGGCCAATCGGCTGCCGCGGAAGTTCGGGCTCGATCCCCGGCGCGACGTGCAGGTGCTCTGCCCCATGCACCGGGGGCCGGCCGGGGCAGGCGCGCTCAACGAGAAGCTACAGGAGGCTCTCACACCGGCACAGCCAGGGCTGCCCGAGCGGCGCTACGGCGGGCGCGTCTACCGCCCAGGCGACAAGGTGACGCAGATTCGGAACAACTACGAGAAGGGCGTGGCCGGTGTCTTCAACGGCTCGGTCGGCGTTGTGACGGGCCTCTCTCTGGAGGATCAGGAACTGCGCGTCTTCATGGACGACGAGGAGGATGTCGCCTACAGCTTCGACGAGTTAGATGAACTCACGCACGCCTACGCGGTGAGCATCCATCGCTCACAGGGGAGTGAGTACCCCTGTGTGGTGGTGCCGCTGACAAACTCGGCGTGGCTGATGCTCCAGCGCAACCTCTTATACACGGCGGTGACGCGCGCCAAGCGCCTGGTCGTGTTGGTTGGGAGCAAGCGCGCGCTGGCAAAAGCGGTGCGGACGGAGGGGGCGGCCCGGCGCTACACGGCGCTGGCCGAGCGGCTGCGTCGCGGGCGCGCGAAGATCACTGCGCACCAATCGGCGGCACGGTTGTCGGCCGTGCGCAAGGATCAGCATGTTGAGCGGCGCGTCGCGGAACAGCGACACTCCTATCCCTCTGCGTCGGACTAGAATCGCGGCGCTTGCCCCATCACGTGCGCTGCGGCCTCCATCGGCGTGGAAGAGGCGCGTGCGCGACGATGACGTCCCGCTCAAGCCCGGACCTTATTGACGATCGGACGCAAGGCCTTCTCCACGACGCCCAAGGCATCGTCGAACGTCGGAGGATCGACGACGAGGGCCCTGAGCGCGGTGTCCCAATCCGCCTCTTTCGTCCTGATGTTTGTATAGAGGGCGTGCTTCTTCCATCCCCGGCTGACCAGCGGGGGAGCGAATTTAAGGGGGATGAGCCGCGCGACGGTGTCGTCAACGATCCGCGCGTCGATCTGCGAGAAGATGAACCACAAGTCGTAGAGATCGCGCGGGTTACCTCGCTGGACCATCGCCCTGACTTTCTCGGCAACCATCTCATGGAGATCCATGACCACGACCGGGAACGGCTCCCGAAACGGGCTGATGTACTCCAGGCGTCGAACAGGCAACTGGACATCCTCGCGGAAGCTCACCTCCACCTCGACCGTGCCGGGTGCCCGTAGCGGGCCAGTATAGGAGATAGGGTCGATCTTGAGACCGAATTTGGTCGATGTCGGTGGCGTCGCGGGCGGTCTGAGTGTGGGGTACCGAATGGTCAGCAGGTCACGCAGCTCCGCGAATTCGACCCGCCGCCGCGCCACGTAATCGACATCCTTTGAGAAGCGTCCGCTCCCATAGACATGGCGTAGGGCCTGGCCGCCCTTGAGGACCAAGTCCTGCCCGACGGGCTGCTGGGCGAGGTGGTGGACGATCTCGGTCAGGACCCAGTCACGCTCCAGCACGAGCGGCTCGACGCCCAACTCCTCGGCCATCTCCTGCAGGGTTGCCGGGTTAACTCGTCCGCTCATGCGCCGTGCTCGAAGCTGTCATCGGAGAGGTTGACCAGAACATTCCACTCAGAGTCCCGATGGGCGTCGACGCGTGGCGCCACGCGCGACAGGTAGGGTGGATACCCCGTCCGGCGCACGCGTCCGCGCAAGGCATCGAGGACATCCTTGTCTGCGCCACTGCGCGAGAGGATATAACCGAGACGGTTGATCACCGCCCTATTCGGGTAGCGCAGCGCGTCGTCGACCAGGTGCGGCAGTAAGAGACTCCCGTTCGCCAGCCCACGGCGCAACGACTCGATAATCTCCGCTATCCCGCCGGCTAACCGTTCGTCGTCGAGCGAATCGAGGATAGCCTTCTCGGGATCGGCGATCATCACCTCGACATGGGCGGCGCCGTTCAAACCAGTCATGTCGTGAGACCGCACGCCGAAGAATGTCGTCTCTGAGCGGGCGACGAATCGATAGTGATAGCCTTGAAAGGTGACCTGGGACCTCCTGCGGCGATGATCGGCAGGGATCACCACGACGACAATCCGGGGCATCTGCGTGGTCACGTTGTGGAAAGACAGGGCTGACCAGTACGAGATGTAATAGGGATCGGGGGCCATGGCCGCCGCGACGATGAATGGGTGCTCGTGCCATGTCCCGCGAGCGGCGCGGGGCACGACGACATATGTTCCCCGCTCCACGCGCTGCAACCACCCCTTATCCTCTAGCCTCGTTAGGAGGTCGTACAGTTCCGGATCGGCGATGTCGTCTAGGAGCGTGCGATGCCGCTTCAGGGAGAACACTGGTATTTCAAGCCGCTCCAAGTCCGTGAGGAACGTGCTCTCGGCGGGACCCGTTGACAGGACTCTTTTCATATCCGGTTCGTGCTTCTGGGCTATCATTCTAGAAGTGTAACACGAATATGAACAGCGTTGTTGTAGAAGGCAACAACGAGCGCATGGAGGACCTGACGGTCGACAGTGCGGCCAACCAACGGCGGCGCGCGTTCCGGCTCTCGCGCCGTGCGTCCATCCCAAAGGTATCGTCCGCATCATCGCGCCATAATGAGGAGGCATCCATGATTCGTCATGACCGAGAATATCAGGAAGCGATGCGCCGTGTGAAAGACGACCAAAACGTCATCACGGAGCAGCGCGCCGCCTTAGAAAGCACGGGCCTTACCTCCGACGAGGTCGAGCGTGGCATGGGGCCCGCTCTCTCGTTCCATGCCGGACTTGTCGAGGACGTGGCCTGGTACGAGCGGGTCTGTCGGCGTGACTTCGAGACGATCCAGTCCCTGAGCGCCATCGGCCGCCTCTTGATCGCCGCGCGGATTGCTAACGGCCTGACCCAGCAGGAGTTGGCGGACCGCTTGGGTGTGAGTGCCGCCCAGGTGTCGCGTGATGAACGCAACGACTATCACGGCATCACCGTCGACCGTGCACAGTTGATCCTGGACCGCCTGGGTGAGACGCTGACGGCACGCCTTGTCGAGAAGCCCCTCGCCCGCGTGAGCTAATCTGTAACCCACCGTCATTCACCACGCCGGCGACTCCTGTAGCCGTTAGGGACATCCCCACTTACGGGGCGCGACTGTACCAAGCACAGATAGCGACGCAGGACATGGTAGGGGCTTGGCAGAGCGAAGATTGGGGTTGTCTGCGGCCAGTATGGGCACGGCTACGAGCGGAGGCTAGTGCTGGAGTTGCTTCGGCTGATCGAGTGGCTTGTGGCGTTGCCGCCGGAGCAGGAGCGCCTCGTTGAGCGGGTGTTGAAGCGGATAGAGGTGGAACAACGCATGGCGTCTGTGACAAGTTGGGAGCGGATGGGATTGCAAGAAGGGGAATTGCGCGGGCAGCGCGCGATGCTGCTCAAGACCGTCCGGGCGCGTTTCGGGACCGTACCAGAGGCGCTGGAGCGCCGTATCACTGCGGCGGATCAGGACGCGCTCGACAGCCTTGTCGATCGCGTGAGCACGGCCACATCGCTCGCCGAGGTGATCGGCGATGTGGAGTAGCGACATCGGCTCATGCCGTCTGTGTCCGTGCGTCCCACGCATCACCCGCAATGAGCAACTCACCCCCGCCAGCGCCCACTCAAACGCCACGACCACATGCGGCGTGAACTGCGCCCCATCCCCTCCACGGATACGGCGCGCAGCCTCGGTGACCGGTATCGCCGGGCGGTAGGTGCGCGTGCTGGTCATGGCGATGGCGAACGTGTCACAGCTTTCGGGTGGTTAGAGGCAGAGTTTGTTGACAAAACAGGAACTTCCCAGCACACTGAGGTCACAGTACCGGCAGCAGCCCGTGCCGCTGCCACATCACTGTGCGGCTCATGTAATGTATGGAGAAAAGCACTATGGCAACTCTCCGTCAACTACGCGAACAACACCATCTCACCCAGGAGCAGCTTGCCAGCGCGGCCGATGTGTCACCGTCGACGGTCTATCACATTGAGGCTGGCAAGGTGCAGCCGCGGCCGTCCATCGTGCGCCGCCTCGCGCACGCTTTAGCTGTTGTGCCTGGAGAGATTGATGTCGGCGCATCGGCTGCTATGCCTCATCTCTTCTCATCAGAACCGCTTCTCACGGAAAGTGCGACCGATGTCCCCGAATGAAGCGCGAACACGGCAAGAACGTATCGATCCCGCGCTCAAAAAGGCCGGATGGGACGTGCATGATTCCGCCCAAGTCGGTATCGAGATCCCGGTGGACGGCTACGATGCGGAACCGTGGAACGGCGTCACCGACTATTGTCTCTACCAACCGAACGGCGAGGTTATCGCCGTCGTCGAGGCCAAGAAGCAGGTACGCGATCCCAACGTCGCCCGCGAGCAGGCGCGTCACTACATCAGCACACTTGCTCTTTAAACGGATCCCTTATTTAGGAGAGGCTCCTTAGGCGGCACGCTATGCATAATCGCACCGATAGTTATGCAATGGGGGCCGAGATGGCCGAGGATGAGGACGACACTGAGCAAGGCCGTTACGACGTGCTGAAAGCGGAGATGCGGAATCTGCTCGAAGAGCATTGGGCTGACATGCGGAATCTCACGGCCGGTCAGGTCAGCGATCCGATCGACGCGCAAATTGTGCGAGAGATCGCCCGCCCTGGGAGCGGTCATGGCCGCCGTTTCATCGAAACGGCGCGACAGTTCCTCGACTTCCCGGAGCCGCCAGCGGACGCGGCCGACAAGGCCAAGCTGATCCGTGAGAGCGTGGATGGCTTCAGTAAAGGGCTCGATGGCAACGACCCTACCTCGTGGCTCCGAAGCGTGGCGGCGCAGGTTGAAGACGCACAGCACCGCAACGTGCAGATTGCCGACGGCATCCTGAATGAGTTGGACGTGTGGCATCTGGCCGATCCGCTGCCGTTCAATGACCTCTATGAATTGTATCGCCGCACGGATTAAGTCAGCTTATGGGTGGCATGGCGTGCAAGACCAGGCGGGCCGCGACCGGGAGCTGGCGTTCCGGGCTGCGCTCGCCGACGTTTACGAAAAGTGGCAATGGGGTCCTCGTCGGCCTCAAGCATTGCCCGGCCAGATCGGGGGCCTTTCGGCTCCGCCGCAAGAGTACGAGCACGAGGGATTGCGCGTCGCACTTAGCCAACTTCGAGCCGAGATGGTGTAGCGTATGTGGGCACCGACCTCCTCAGCCGAAGTTGATCGCGCACTCGCCGCCGACACGCTCCCCGAGACAGTCGTGTTCGACGGGAAAGCGGCCCTGCCCTACCCCCGCAATCCCAGTAAGAACTTGGACATCGCGACCGACGTAGCGGCGTTCGCTAACACGAACGGAGGCGTCTTACTCTACGGTGTGGGAGAGGATGCGCGCGGCCGCCTCACATGCTCGACGCCAATCCCGCTCACGGATGCCCCCGAGCGCATCGACCAGATCGTGCGCATGGGCGTCGCGGAAGTGCCGACGATCGAGGTGCGGTCCCTACCGTTCGCGCCCGGCGCGGCGGACGGCTATCGTGCCGTCATTATCCCTCCCTATCCCTCCCTCGCCTTGCATGCCGCACATGGTCGTCGTGGACGGCGAGCATCGCTACTATGGGCGGAGCGCCACGGGCAACTACAAGATGGCTGAGGCCGAGGTGGCGCGGCTCTATGAGAGGCGCGCACAATGGGCCGTCGATCACGATGCGCTTCTGCGGTCCGCCGTCGAGGAGGCGACGCGATCCCTCTGGCCGCGCGCCCCTCACCTAGCCTACCTGTACGTGCTGGCGCGGCCTGTCGTCCCCGACCCCTCCCTGCTGGATCGGGGGACCGACGTGCGGGACCTTCAGCGCACGGTGGCTCTGCATAAATTACTTGAGCACGCGGCCGCGGCCTACCCAGCGCGTGCCAATCCCGACCTGCGCCCTGACGCGAACTGGTATCGACGCGGCACAGGGTGGAAAGCCGGCACAAGCCAGGCACGCGCAGTTCAATCCCTCGCGCCTGACAGAGGCCGATATGTCGGAGTTGGGTCGGATCGTCGATCTGGAAATTCGGCCTGACGGGAGTGCTCTCCTGTTCTATGGTCGCGCCGGAGAAGGGCAACTGCCCGCCGGTTTCCGGCTCTTCGAGGATCATGTCGCGGGGTTGACCACGCGTACGTTCGCCGCCTTAGGCAGCCTCTACGCAACCGCCAACTACTAGGAGACCAGGACAAACCGGGGGCTACGCTGCGGGTCTTGCGTGCGAACATGTGATGTACAACGCTACGGGATTACTGCAAGAGGTCGCCCGCGTACAGAGCATAGACCGCAGCGCACCGGCGCATCTCGGCCTCGTCGATAGACTCGTTGGGGCCGTGCGAGACAGCGAGCCGACCGGCGCCATACGCAAAGGCCGGAATTCCGAGCTGGGCATACCACCGAATGTCCAGGACGCCCGCGCACATCACGAACCGTGGAGGAGTTGCCTCGACCGCCGTGATGCACCGCGACAGCGCCGCGGCGGCGGGGTGCGTCTCATCCGTGCTCGCCGAGGGCTGCAACTGCATCACATCAACGGTCACAGCGGCGCCGATGTCCGTGGCGGCTCCCTTGATCGTGCGCGTCAGGCGCTCGAGTGCGCCCCCGAGATCTTCCTCCGGATTGTAGCGGCCGTCGATGGTGAACCACGTCGACCCCGGCACAACGTTAAAATTCGAGCCGCCGCCGCATAGGCCTCCGACCACGAGCATCGAGCCTCGGGCGTCGTTCTCGTCCATAGCGACGCCCGTGTGTCGCGCTGCCAGTTCTGCGGCGAGCGCTGCGAGCGGTGCGGCCACATGCACCATATGCTGGAACGCGTTGACGCCGAGATGTGCTTGTCCCACATGCGCCTCACGTCCGTGTACGTCAATCCGGACGGTCACGGCGCCACGCGCGGCGTGCCAGACCGCGCCCACTCCGCTGGGCTCGGCTGTGACCATCGCCAGCGCCTGAGGATCGATGAGGCCGGCCGTGCGGAGGTGACCAGAACCGGCGACGCTGCCGGTTTCCTCATCGCAGACAAGGTGAAGCACAATGCGGCCAGCACCGATGAGGCCGAGCGCCTTGGCGGCCGCGGCGCCATAGAGCATGCTGACGATGCCGCCCTTCATGTCGGCGGTACCACGGCCGATGATCGTGCCATCGCGTCGCCGCGCTGTGAACTGCGATCGGTCCTGCGCGGGTACGACATCGAAATGACCGTGGAAGTAGATCAGCTTGGGGCCATCGCCGACGGCGCCGCGCACGATGCACGGATCCTCTAGCGGGCCTGACGGTGGGACGTCGATGATCTCGGGACCCAGGCCAAGGTTCTCCATGGCGTCGCGCAGCACATGCGCGCATGCGCCCAATCCGCGACCGGGCGGGTTCTCTGTGTCGCAGGCTACCAGCCTTTTCAGCAGCACAGCCATCTCATCGGCGTGGGCGTCGACCCAGGTCTGCACCCTAGCGGCTTGATCGGTCATCAACATCACCTCTCGTCGGCATACGCGCGGCGTCACCGTTAACACAATAGGGCGTGACGGACGGAAGGATTCTCACGGCGAACTGTCTCCTAGATCTCCTAGATAAGGTCTCAGCCTGTTGAAAAAGAGGCTGCAATGGGCGGACACTTGACGTGTTTGTGTCCTAACTCGTGGGTGCGTAGCCTCTCCAAATCGTCAATCTCGAGTGATTGACACCCCCCATTGGGATGGTACGCTAGTTTTTCTCAAAACTAGCGTAACGGACCTATGAGGCTATGGCGATCATGGCCAGGCCTCTGACGCCGCCCCCTCACACAGTGTCTGGTCCGGCCAGAGTTTGCGTCGCCGCCTGCCGCCTGCCGCCTTCGCCCTCCCGCTCCCGTACTCTTATAGAAGGGTGGAGTACGGTGTCGCGCTGGTCGTCGCGCAGCCGCGCGGAGACGCGGAGAGAGGGGGCACGCGGATGATGGGCACAAAAGGAAAAGGGCGGGATTGCGCTCCGCTCGTTAACGTCTCATGGGATGATTTGGTCCCGGCCACCCATTTCTATCGCCCTGTGGAGCGCGCCCTCGACCTCTCGTTCGTGCGCGCGCGCGGCGCTCCGTGCGACGCCGTACGCCGCCGGGGGGCGGCCGAGCATCGATCCCGTCGTCGTCTTCAAGCTCCAAGTGGTCCTCTTTTTCGAGGGACTCCCCTCCGCACGGCAACGCATGCGCGTGGTGGCCGATCGTTTACGCGTGCGGTGGTAGCTGGGGTCTGATCTCGGTGCGGCGCTGCCCGACCATTCAAGCCTGACCAAGATCCGGGAGCGGTACGGCGTAGACACCTTCCGTCGCTTCTTCGATGCCATCGTGGAACAATGCCAGGCAGCGCGCCTTGTGTGGGGCAAAGAGATCTACGCCGCTGCCACCCACGTCGCTGCCAACGCCTCCCTGGACGCGCTGCTGCCGCGGTTCGCCGTCCAGGCCCCTCTCCAGACCTTGTGCGGACCTGACGAGGCATCGCCGGACAAGGGCGACACAGGCCGTGCGGACGACTCTGGCGCGTCCGCGCCAGAGAGCCTCCCCAGCGCGCCGCCCGACACGACGCGGCAGGATCGCGCACCGTCCACTGAGCGCCGCCCGGACTGGAGCGCGCGCACGGGGGAACCGCGGCGCGCAGAGACGCACGGCCGCTACCAGCGACGCGCCGATGTCGTGGTCAGCACGAGCGATCCGGACGCGACGCCGATGCGGCGCAAGGGCGGAGGGGGGACACATCTCGGGTATCATACGCACACCGTGGTCGACGGCGGCAAGGCGCGCATCATTCTCCACGCGCTCGTCACGCCGTCCGAGGTCATGGAGAACCAGCCCGTCCTCGACCTGTTGTGGCGCGTGTGCTTCCGCTGGCGGTTGCGGCCGCGCCACGTCACCGGCGACACGACCTACGGGACCTACGGGACCAGCGACATTATCAAGGCCGTCGAGGACGCCGGCATCCGCGCCTATGTGCCCCTCCCGGACGGGGATGCCCGCACGCCCTTCTGCGGTCAGGGCGCGTTCACCTACGACGCCACGCGCGACCTCCTCATCTGCCCGCACGGCGATGAGTTGCGGCGGTCGGAGGCCAACTCGACCGCGCGCGACGTCCTGTATCAAGCGCACGCGAGCGGTTGTAACGTCTGCCCGCTCAAGCCGCGCTGCACGACGAGCAAGAAAGGGCGACGCGTCTGCCGCAGTGTCGATGAGGACTACCTCGATCGGATCCGGGGCTACCATGAGACGGCGGCGTATCAGAAGGCTATGAATAAGCGCAAGGTGTGGGTCGAGCCGCTCTACGCGGAGGCCAAGGACTGGCACGGCTTGCGGCGCTTCCGGCTGCGTGGGTTGTGGAAGGTGAATTGCGAGGCGCTGGTGACGACCACGGGACAGAATCTGAAACGCTTGCTCCGTACACGCGGCTGGGGCCGGCGCCCCTGGCCGAGCGGGGCTCCAAGCGGGATGCTTGCCCGCGCCATGAGCCCGTGTACGGCGCCGCCATGCAGGCGCCAGGCCGCCAGCGAGACACAACCGCTCGTCCCGCCCATTCGCCGTTGTCCGCCAGTCCGCCATACCAAGGTGTTTTTCAACAGGCTGCCCTGTTATCCTGCACTCACTCACTGGTCGGCTGGTCGGGGCGCTATACTAGTGGGTCATTCCCCAAATGAGTGGCGGTGAAGGCAGGCAGGGGCCATAGTGAAGGCAGGAGAGGAGGAGAGATGGCGACACCTCAGAAAGAGCCGCTGCGGCCCCTCACTGCCGAGGAGCAG